>Ga0182737_1000832_pt1 | contig 36005 bp, 36 predicted proteins | sample eDN5th30CBELigOP_FD_128878 | JGI IMG/M metagenome (GOLD analysis project Ga0182737, IMG submission 128878) | Enriched Organic Plus compost microbial communities from Emeryville, California, USA - eDNA 5th pass 30_C BE-Lig OP (version 2) (version 2) ... | reverse complement strand
GCGGACAGGGCATCTAGGCCCGGCCCTTCCGGCTTCGCAGGCCCGCGCGGGCACCCTGCTCGATATCCTTGATATAGGCGCAGAACATGTCCGCCATGGCATTGGAGTAGGCCTTGATTTCCGCGGCGGTGCGCGGGCTGCTGGAAAAGCTGCTGCCCACCGTGCTGAGCGCCGTGGTGATCAAATCCCCGGCCAGGACGCGCGTTGCGGCGGATGCGCTGGGTAGCGCTTCCTTCATGAACGCTTGCACGGTCTTGTCCGCCGAGGCCCGGGCTTCCCTGGCCTCGGGGGCATCCCGATAGAGCGGCGCGGCGTCGTTGAGCGCCACGCGCATGCCGGCCTCTTCGCACTCCGACCGGATGAAGGCGTGCACCAGCTCGCGCAGCCGATCGAGCGGCGGCTTGCCGGCGTCCTCCAGGATGCCGCGCAGCATTTCCGTCGTCTGCCGCCATTCGTCGCTTTGCAGCCGGAACAGGATCGACGCCTTGTTCGGGAAGTATTGGTAGACCGAGCCGACGCTGACGCCGGCTTTCTCGGCGACTCGCGCGGTCGTGAAGCGTTGCGCCCCTTCCTTGGCCAGAACCTGAGTAGCCGCTTGCAGGATCGCCGAGACGAGTTCGGTCGAACGAGCCTGCTGCGGCTGTTTTCGCGAGGAAATCTGCGGGGTTCGGCGGCCGCTCATGGCAAGGCGCAGGTCCTGGAAAGAATGCGAATAGAAAATGTGACTGACTCGTCGTATTCTCCCAATGCGACGAATTATTCACATTTTAGTCGGGCGCCATCCGGCGCTCGATCCGGAGATTCGCCATGCACGTATTTGTCACCGGCGCGACGGGATGGGTCGGGTCCGCCGTGGTCCGGGAGCTGGTCGGTGCCGGCCACCGGGCCACGGGCCTGGCCCGGGCTGCCGACAAGGCGGACGCGCTCGCCGCCGCGGGCGCGAAAGTGCTGCGCGCCTCGCTCGACGACACCGAGGTCCTGCGCGCCGCCGCCGCGTCGGCCGACGCCGTGGTCCACACCGCCTTCAACCACGATTTCTCCCGGTTCATCGAGAACTGCGAGCAGGACCGCCGCACGATCGCGGAACTGGGAATCGCCCTGTCGGGATCGGACCGCCCCCTGCTCGTCACCTCCGGCCTGTCCGGGCTGAAGCGGGGCGCGACCGAGCTGGACCTGCCCAATCCGGCCTCGCCCAGGAAATCCGAAGCCACCGCCAGGGCGCTGGTCGAGCGCGGCGTCCGCGCCGCGACGGTCCGCCTGGCGCCTTCGGTCCACGGCATGGGCGACCACGGCTTCGTCCCTATCCTGATCCGCCTGGCGCGGGAGAAAGGGGTGTCGGCCTACCTCGGCGAGGGCCTGAACTGCTGGGCCGGCGTGCATCGACAGGATGCCGCCCGGGTCTACCGGCTCGCCCTGGAGCAGGGCGTGACCGAGCAGGTCTACCACGCCGTCGCGGACGAGAGCGTGCCTTTCAGGGCGATTGCCGAAGCCATCGGGCACCGCCTCGGCCTGCCCGCCGAATCGCGGGACGGCGAGCACTTCGGCTGGTTCTCGATGATGGCCGGCGCGGACATGTGCGTCTCCAGTGCGCGCACGCGCGAGCTGCTGGGCTGGCAGCCCGAGGGGCCGGGCCTGCTCGCCGACCTGGACCAGCCGGGCTACTACCTGACCGGGAAGGACGCGTAGAAACGCTTGCCGTCCGGGTCCTCGTAGGCCTGCACGGTATATCCGGTCCTGGTGTCGACGATCGCGGGGCCCAGCAGCTGGCCCTGCGGCTGGCCGGTGGCGGGGTCGCGGGCCACCGGGCCGTCGATTTCGGCGTACGAGACGAAGGAGGCGGCGGCCATGTCGTTGGCGACGGGCACGGCGTGGTCCTGGCTGGGCACGGTGAAGACCGCGCCGGGTGGGTTGTTGGCGGGCTGGTTGCCGGGGCCGCCGGGGTTGTAGACGGCGGCGTAGGCGCCCGAGGACGGCAGCCGGACTTCGGCGATGCGCGCCATGGCCGCCAGGTCGCCCGCGAGGATGATGTCGTACTGGTTGTCGTGGTCTTCCACGTAGGCGTCGTCGTAGCCGTCCTGCCGCAGGCCGGTGTCGGCCAGCCCGACGATGCGCACCGTGCCGTAGCCGTCGATGGCGTAGGGCGTGCCGGCTTGCGACAGCTCGATGGCCTGGCCGGACCGGTCGGTCGCGGTCAGCAGGAAGAAGCGGCCGTAGTCGCCGGGCCGGATGCTGGCGACGCCGTCGGGCGAGAAGCCGGCGCTGGTGTAGATGCGCAGGCGGTATTCGGCCTGCGCGCCGTACAGGTCTTCGCCGCTGTTGGCGGCGGAATTGGGCTGCGATTGCGGGCCGCCTTCGCCCAGGGCGGAATAGAGGTTGAGCTTGGCGGCGACGATGCGCGGGCCGTTGCCCGCCACGTAGGGGTTGCGGCTTTCGATGCCCAGGCCCGCCGCCGGGAGCAGGCCTTCCGGGGTGATCAGCATCATCGACGTGGCGGCGTCGACGATGTCCACGCGCACGGGGTATTGCGCGCCGGGCTGGCCGGGCGCGATGCGGTTGCCCCAGTGCCCGCTCAGCACCACGGTCTGGCGCTCGTTGTATTCGAGGTTGGGGATGAAGCTGGCCGTGGCGGGCGTCACCGTCCGGCCGTCGTTGAGCGTGATGCGGAAGGCCTCGGGGGTGACGGACGCGGGCAGCACCGGGTGGCTGAACACCACGGGGATGGTGTCGCCCTGCACGAGGCTGACGCCGTAGATGGCCCGGAAGGCGGCGACGCCCACCGCCGAATACTGCGCCCGCGCCGGCGCGTCCAGGGCCGGGGCGAGCTCTTGCCAGGCGACGTCGTGATCGTAGGCGGCGCGGCGCGCCGCCGCGCCGGTGCCGATGAGCCCGGGCACGCCCATATAGCCGTCGAAGCCGTAGTTGGCGGTGATGATGCGCGGCTCGTCCCCGTAGAAATCGGCCCCCAGCACGACGTTGGTGGCAAGCGCGGGCGAGCTGGGCGTCGTGTCGGCGCCGAGCGCGGCCAGGTAGTCCTGCAGCGGCCTGGCGAGGTCGGTGTACACGAGCTCGCCATCGGGGTCGGGATAAGGCGTATCGGGGTCGGCCGAATCGTCGCCGCCGCCGCATGCGGCAAGCGACAGCGCGGCCAGGATGGTCGCCGCGGCGCGCAGCGGGGTAGGGCTGCGGCTTGGGGGTGTCGGGTTCATGCTCGGTCTGCGGGGCTGCATCGGGAGCATTGTGAGCAGGCAGGGCCTGCGGCGGTATACCCAAATCGGGGTATGCCGCACTATCGTGCCTATGCCATCAGGCCTGATCGGTCGGGCGGACGAGGATTTCGTTGATCGCGACCCGGCGGGGATTGGTCACGATGAAGGCCACCGCCCCGGCGATGTCCTCGGCATGCAGCCGCTCGACCTCGCCGAACCTGGCGGTGAAGCCCTCCCACGAACCCGGCTTCTGCTCGAACAGCTCGGTCGCCGTGGCGCCCGGCTCGACCAGGGAGAACCGCAGCGATTGCTGGGTGAATTCCTGCCGCCAGGCCTCGGTGGCGGCGTTCACCGCGAACTTGGTGGCGCTGTAGATCGCCACCTGGCCCGCGGCCATGCGGCCGGCCACCGACGAGATGTTGACCACGTCGGCCACCCTGCGCGGGCTCGTCTTGACCGACTCAGTCAGGTGCGGCAGCGCGGCCTTGGTCATGTACATCAGGCCCCGGATGTTGAGGTCCACCATCTGGTCCCATTCTTCCAGCGGGGATTCGATGGACGGGCCGTTGAGCATGACGCCCGCGGCATTGACCAGCGTGTCGAGCCGGCCGAATCCGGCGACGGTGCGGTCGACCGCGTCCTGCGCCGCAGCCGCCGAGGTGATGTCGGCCTCGATCGGCAGGGCCTGCCCGCCCGCCTCGCGTATCTTCTGCGCCAGTTGCGCCAGGCGGTCGGCGCGGCGGGCGACGATCGCCACGCTTGCGCCTTCGGCTGCCAGCCGCAAGGCCGTGGCCTGGCCGATGCCGCTGGATGCGCCCGTCACCAGGGCGACGGTTCCTTCGAGTTTTTCCAATGCGCTCACGATGAACTCCTGTATGGGCCAATAAGGGAAGCGGACTGCGGCGAGGCCGAGCCACCCCGGCGCCGCGTCGGCATGCGTCATCGGAGACTGTAGGGGGAGCCGGCCTGGCAGCGTGACCCCGATCCTGCCGGATGATTGCCCGATCCTCTCGATACCTTGAAAATCCGGCAAGCTTCCGGCGCGTATCGGGCATACTTTGCCGAACCGTTGGCTCCAAGAAAGGTCCTCATGATTTTCGAGCCGGACGAAACCGACCGCCGTCGCCGCGAGGAAACCGCGGCCATCCGCGCCCGCCTTGCCCCCAGGATCGAGTCCTTCGTCGGCAACGACGAGGAACGCCCCGCGACCCTGCCCGGCCTGAGCTTTGCCCGGGTCACGGCCCCCACGCCGCCCATGTCCTACCTGTACGAGCCGAGCATCGCCATGATCGTCCGGGGCAGCAAGCGCGTGCAGCTCGGCGGCACGACCTATTTCTACGACGAGTCCCGCTTCCTGCTCACGGCGATCAACCTGCCGACCGTCACGCAGGTCCTGGAAGCCAGCCCGGAGCTCCCCTATATCTCGCTGCTGATGCGCCTGGACATGCAGGCCGCCCGCCAGATGATCGCCGACGTGGACATGCACGATGCGAGCGCGCCCATGGCAGGGTCCGCGATGGCGACTGGACCGGCCACCGTCGAACTTTTCGACGCCGTCTCGCGGCTGGTCGACCTGCTGGACCAGCCCAGGGATCTACCCCATCTGGGAACGCTCATCCAGCGCGAGATCATCTACCGCATCCTTGCGAGTTCCGCCGGCGCCCGCTTTCGCGAAACCGTTCTGCTCGGCACACAAAGCCAGAGGACGGCCAAGGCCATCGCCTGGCTGCGGGAGAACTACACGCAACCGCTCAAGGTGGAGGCCCTGGCGGAACTGGCGAACATGGGCCTATCGACCCTGCACCACCACTTCCGGGCGCTGACGTCGATGAGCCCGCTGCAGTACCAGAAGCACCTGCGGCTGCACGAGGCCCGCCGCATCCTGCTCTCCGAAAACGTGGATGCCGCCACGGCGGCGCTGCGTGTGGGCTATGAAAGCGCCTCGCAATTCAGCCGCGAGTACCGCCGCATGTTCGGCTCGCCGCCCATTCGCGACGTGGCGCAGCTGCGCAGGATTGCGCACCGGAAGAACAATCCCGATGCGCCAGCGGACTCCGGACAGGCCTAGCGGCTGAGGTGCTCGTACAGGATCGTCGCGCCGATGCCGATGAGCGCCACGCCCCCCAGCATCTCCGCGCGCTTGCCGGCGACGATGCCGACCAGGCGTCCGATCATGACGCCCAGGGTAACCATGAGCATGGTGGCCAGGCCGATGGCTATGGCCGTGACGACGATATTGTTGTCGATGAACGCCAACCCGACCCCGACGGCCATCGCATCGATGCTGGTGGCGAAGCCCGTGGCCGCCAGCATCCAGAAGGAATGCCGCGCAACGGGCGCCGCTTCCTCGCCTTCGCGCCTGAGGGAATTCCGGATCATCGCCGCCCCCAGGATACAGAGCATCCCGAACGCGATCCAGTGATCCCAGGCCTGGACGAACTGGGCGGCCACCGATCCGAGCGCCCAGCCGATGGCAGGCGTGATCGCCTCGATGACGCCGAAGATCAGCCCGGTGCGCAACGCCTCGGACAGGCGCGGGCGATGCAGGGCCGCCCCCTTGCCGATGGCCGCGGCAAAGGCGTCCGTCGACATGGCGAAGGCAAGAATTATGGTGGAAAGGGCATTCATCGGGGGTTGCTTCCAGCCGGGCGAGATCGCACAGGACATTCCACATCGCCCGGCGAAACTGTGGAATGCCTATGGTCTCGCCAAGTCGCAACAGACTGCCCGCGCCATGGCCGAACGGCCAAGAGTGTTGACGCAAGCCCGTTCCGTCAGGAGATCGGAACGGCGGCTACTCCCCAAGAGGTGGGCGCATTCTAGCATCGGGCTGGATACCCAGGCAGGCCGTCGATGTGCCCGCCGTGCGCCGCCGGCGGGCGACCGTGCGCAATGTCACCCGGCCAACCGGCCCCTGCGCATCCCGCCGGCCCCGCCGTGGAACTCCCGCGCCATCTCCAGGAAGGCGGACAGCGCGCTGGACACATAGCTGTCCCGGCGCCGGATGAACAGTGTTTCCACGCGGGCGCGGTCGCGGGCGATGCGGTGAACGGCCACCCGCCCCGCCTCGGCGGCTTGCGCGACCACGCCGCGGGGCAGCAGGGTCACGCCCACGCCGGCCGATACGCAGCTGACGATGGCCTCCAGCGAGCCGAATTCCAGCGGCCGGGCGGCGACGATGCCCATGCCGGCCAGCAGCGACTCCAGCCGCTGGCGGTAGGAGCAGCCGGACTGGAAGACGACGATGCGCAGGTCCGGCAGGCCGGCCAGCTGCTTGAGCGTGCGCACGGCGGGGCTGCTGGCCAGGACGAGCTCTTCGGAAAAGACCGCTTCCTGGTGCAGGTCGGGGTGGGTCACAGGGCCCGCGACGAAGGCGCCGTCGAGGCGGTATTCGACGACGTCCTGCAGCAGCCTGGCCGTGGTGCCGGCGCTCATGACCAGGCGGACGTCGGGATAGTTCGCGGCGTAGCGCGTCAGGATGGGCGACAGGCGCAGCGCCGTGGTGGTCTCCAGCCCGCCCAGGATCAGCGCGCCGCCCGGCGCGCCGTCGTCGCGCGCGGCCGAGGCCGCCTCGGCGGCCAGCCTGGCGATCCGGGCGACGAAGGGCAGCAGGCGGCGACCGGCCGGCGCCGTCGCGACGCCGCGCGCATGACGCTGGAAAAGAGGCACGCCAAGCTCGTCCTCCAGGGCGCGGATCCGGGCCGTGACGTTGGACTGGACAGTGTGCAGCTCGGCCGCCGCCTTGTTCATGCTGCCGTGCCGGGCGACGGCTTCGAAGGTTTTCAGGTCGGCCAGGTCCATGCGTGCTTCCTGTGGAAAGGGAAAGAGCCAACTCGCATGCCGCGGCGCCGATGGCCGGCGCGGCGGCATGTCTTATCTTTATTCATGATAGCTCCGATCCAATAAATTCGCTTCTTTAGATATACCGACCCAGCGTAACCTTCTTCCATCCGAACAACGGAAGGAAAGGACATGGACAGGCTGGCCGCATCGACCGGCACGCAAACGCGCCGCCGCGGCGCCTGGCAGGCCGGCCGCAGCGTGGTCGCCGGCTTCTGCGCCAGCCTGGTCGGCATCGGCCTGGCCCGCTTCGCGTACACGCCGCTGCTGCCGGCGATCGTCGAGGCGCGCTGGTTCGATGCGTCGCTGGCGGCCTACCTGGGCGCGGCCAACCTGGCGGGCTATCTCGCCGGCGCGCTGGCGGGCCGCCCCCTGGCGGCGCGGTTCTCGACGGCCGCCGTCCTGCGGGCGATGATGCTGCTGGCGACGGCCGCCTTCTTCGCCTGCGCCTACCCGCTGTCGTTCTGGTGGTTCTTCTGCTGGCGCCTGCTGTCCGGCCTGGCCGGCGGCGCGCTGATGGTGCTGGCCGCGCCCGCCGTCCTGCCCCAGGTGCCGGCGTCCCGGCGCGGGCTGGCCGGCGGCATCGTCTTCATGGGCGTCGGCGCGGGCGTGGCGCTGTCCGGGACGCTGGTGCCGTTCTGGCTGCGAAGCGGGCTGCGCGAGGCCTGGCTGGGCCTGGCGGTGCTGTCCCTGCTGCTGTCGGCGCTGGCATGGAAGGGCTGGCCGCAGGATGCCGCCCGCGCCCCGGCCCCGCCCCGCCGCCCCCGCCCCCTTGCGCGGCCCCGCGCCCTGCGCGCCCTGTATGCGCAATACGCGCTGAACGCCGCGGCCTGGGTGCCCCACATGCTTTTCCTGGTGGATTTCGTCGCGCGCGGGCTGGGCCAGGGGCTGCAGGCCGGCGCGCAATACTGGGTGCTGTTCGGCGCAGGCGCCACGGCGGGGCCGGTGCTGGCCGGCCTGCTGGCCGACCGGGCCGGCTTCGGCCGGGCGTTGCGGCTGTCGTTCGTGGTCGAGACCTTCGCCGTGGCCATTCCCGCGCTGGGCCTGGGGCCGGCCTGGCTGATGGCTTCCAGCGTGGCGGTCGGGGCCTTCGTGACCGGGACCGTGCCGCTGGTCCTCGGGCGCGTGCACGAGCTGCTCGCCCACGACCCGGCGCGGCAGGGGCCGGCCTGGAGCGCCGCCACGGTCGGGTTCGCGCTGTTCCAGGCGGCGGCCGCCTACGGGCTGTCCTTCCTCTTTTCCCGCAGCGGCGGCGATTACGCGCAGCTGTTCCTGGCCGGAGCGGGCATGATGGGGCTGGCCCTGCTCATCGACCTGGCGGCATCGGCCGGCGGCCGCGGCCGCGCGGCCCGGCCGGATGGACCGGCCGCATTCGCCGGACAGGCAGGGAAGAACCGGCAGTGACGCGACAATTCATGAACCCGCGGGCATGGGGCCTCGCAAACATGCCGCCGACTCGCCGGCCCATGGCCCCCGCCCATTGACGATGGAGACCCAGGCCATGCATTCCTTCGACACGCTTGCCCGCCGGCTGGGCATGCGGCATCCCATCATCCAGGCGCCCATGGCGGGGGTGTCCACGCCCCGGCTGGCGGCCGAGGTCTCCCATGCGGGCGGCCTGGGCTCGCTGGGCCTGGGCGCCAGCACGCCGAGCCAGGCGCGCCAGCTCATCGAGCAGACCCGCGCGCTGACGGCCAAGCCTTTCGGCGCGAACGTGTTCTGCCACCGCCCGGCGCGGCGCGACGCCGCACGCGAGGCCGCCTGGCTGCGCCACCTGGCGCCGCTGTTCGCCGAGGCGGGCGCCCAGCCGCCGCAGGCCATCGAGGAGATCTACCCGTCCTTCCTCGCCGACGAGGAAACCTTCCAGTTGCTGCTGGCGCTGCGCCCCGCCGTGGTCAGCTTCCATTTCGGGCTGCCGCCGGCCGGGCGCATCCAGGCCCTGCGGCAGGCCGGCATCCTGACGATGGCGACGGCCACCAGCCTGGACGAGGCGAAGGCGATCGAGGCGGCGGGCGTGGACGCGGTCGTGGCCCAGGGCATGGAGGCCGGCGGCCACCGCGGCGTCTTCGATCCGCAGGCGCGCGACGAAGGGCTGAGCACGGCGGTGCTGGTGCGCCTGCTGGTGCGCAAGACCGGCCTGCCCGTCGTCGCGGCAGGCGGCATCATGGACGGGCGGGGCATCCGCGCCATGCTGGACCTCGGCGCCGCCGCGGCGCAGCTGGGCACCGCCTTCATCCTCTGCCCGGAATCGTCGGCCAATGCGGACTACCGCGCCAGCCTGAAGAGCGGCCGCGCCGCGCAAACGCGCCTGACCCCGGTGCTGTCGGGGCGGCCGGCGCGCGGCATCGTCAACCGGCTGATAGCCCATGGCGAGGCGGCGGATGCGCCGCCCGTGCCGGACTACCCGGTGGCCTACGACGCGACCAAGCGCCTGAACGCCGCCGTGGCCGGGCAAGGGATCGCGCAGGATTTCGCGGTGCAATGGGCCGGGCAAGGCGCGCCCCTGGCCAGGGAAATGCCGGCCGGGGAACTCGTCCGGAAGCTGGCGGACGAGATGGGCGAGGTCATTGCCTGAAGTCTCGCCCAGCCCCACGGGCGGCCGGGCGCCGGCGCTATCCCGCCCGGCCGGGCGGCTCCCGCCGGCCGACCCCGACCGTCATCCAGGCCCTGCCCGGGTCTCTTTCGACCCGCACGCGCCCGCCTTCCAGCCGGTAGGTCAGGAAGCAGTGGTGGCGCGGGTCGGACAGCACCGCGGGGGTGAAGATCGCCACGTTCTCGCCTTCCGGCCGGCGCACCGACTGGACCAGCAGGCCGGGATGCCCTTCGTGGTGGATGCGCGCGCCGGCCGCCTGGGCGTAGGCATAGTCGGAAGGATGCAGCAGGTCCGGGTAGTCGGCCGTCGCCCGGCGGAAGTCCAGCAGCGCGGCGTGGCAGTGCACCAGGTAGACCTTGCGCTCGGCCACGACCGACTCGCCCTCCAGCCCGGCGTCGGCCAGCAGGCCGTGATACCAGTGGTGGATGGACTCGTGCACCGTGGTCTCGATGCAGTCCGAGCCGTACCAGACGCCGTAGCTGCCGTTGGAAAAACGGCTGGCCTGCCAGTGCGAGAACGGCCACTGGATGGCGTTGAACCATTCCGCCTCTTCGAAGGGCCGGTGCAGGATGGGCGAGCCCGAGACGTAGGGCGGCGGCTTGACGTCGTCCTCCACCTGCTGGGCCAGGCGCCAGTCGGCGGGCTCGTCCGACAGGTCGTCGAACAGGTCCTGCGACTGGCGGATGGAGACGATGTTGCGCACCACGTCGCGGCGCACGTTGGCCACGGACAGCCGGTCGAACAGCGAGGCCATGGGCGCGCGCCTCAGGCGCCGCGGGCGCGGTCGAGGTAGCCGCGCACCGTCAGCATGCCCGTCCAGCCGCGCTCCTTGATGAGCTCGACCGGGGTGAGGTTGCCGAAGGCCTTGTTGCGCAGGGTCATCCAGCCGTAGGCCAGTTCCCGGTTGCGGGGGAACAGCAGGCGCAAATCCTTGTGGATGCCCAGCAGGTGGCCGACCCGCTCGTACTGGTCGCGGCTGGCGCCGATGGGCGCCTCGCCCCGGCGGTAGCGGTTGAGCGTGGCGCGGCTGCTTTGCGCCAGGCCCAGCAGCGCGGCCTGGTCTTCGGTGGACAGCTTCCAGTGGTCGAGCAGGGCCATGACCATCCTGGCCAGGGCGGCGCGGTCCTGCGGCAGGGCCGCGCCCGTATCGGCAGGGGCGGCGCGCATGGCGGCTCTCCGGTCTTCCTTCATGGAAGGCAGGATAGCACCTTGTTTTCTTAAATACAAATATTGTTTTCAAGAAAACAAACCGGACGAGGCGCGGATCGGACGGCGCAAAGGAAAAGGAGCCGGAATCCCGGCTCCCTGCCCTGTGCTCGCCACCCGCGCCCGCGGGTGGGCGGCGCTTCGCCTAGCGGCCGAAGCGGAAGCCCAGGCCGGCCAGCTCGGCGGCGAGCTTCTCGTAGCTGGCGTCGTCCAGCGCCACCAGGGGTGGACGCAGCACCGCCCAGGACGGGTCGCCGAGGCCGGCGGCGATGGCCTTCTTCATGGCCGGCAGCAGCGGGTAGCGCTGGAAGGCCGCGCGTATCGCCACCATGTTGTCGTTGGCCGCCTCGACCTCGGGCTTGCGCCAGTCGCGGGCCACGCCGGATATCTGCGCGGGGTTGACGTTGGCGGTGGCGCTGATGCAGCCCGCGCCGCCCGCGCGCAGGGCGTTGAGCAGGTGGGTTTCCGTGCCGGGGAAGACGTCGAAGCCGGAAGCGGCGAAGTTGTCGATGTAGGCCTTCATGCTGTTCCAGTCGCCGGACGAATCCTTGATGCCGGCGACGATGCCCGGGTAGCGCTTGAGCAGGCGCTCGACCAGCGCCACCGACAGCGGCACCTGGGACACGGCGGGGAAGTGGTACAGGTAGAGCTGCAGGCCGGGACGGTCGACGCGCTCGATGACTTCGCTGAAGTAGCTGAACAGGCCGTCGTCGCTGACGCCCTTGTAGTAGAAGGGCGGCAGCATCAGCACGCCGGCCGCGCCCGCGTCCACCGCGTGGCGCGTGAGCTCGACCGTTTCCGGGATCGAGCAGCAGCCGGTGCCGGGCATGAGCTGGCGCGGGTCGATGCCGGCTTCCAGCAGCTTTTCGAGCAGGGCGCGGCGCTCGGCCAGCGACAGGGAATTGGCTTCGGAGTTGGTCCCGAAGATGGCCAGGCCTACGCCGTTGTCGACCAGCCAGCGGCAGTGCGCGATGAATTTTTCCGTGTCCGGGCTCAGGTCGGCCCGGAACGGGGTGACGACGGGGGAAAGCGCGCCTTTGATGCGGTAGGGTTCGCTGGCCATGAGGGCTTGTCTCCTGGGTGGGTGGCTGGGGGCAATATATAGGAGATCGCCGCCGGGTAAGCACAATTTTTGCGGCGTTTGACTTCAATAAAACTTCGCCCCGGGGGCAGCACCGGCGCAGGCCCGCGCATGCTGCGGGTTAAACTCGCAGCGCCAAACCGATGGCTACCAATCCGAACCATGGACTGCGCCATGCGCGCGTACGCACGGAGCAACGATGTCGAACGACCAGCCGACGCCGCCCCCGGTGACGGGCATCAAGGCCAAGCGCATCAGCGTCCGCCGTCGGGCCGACGATACCGCCGCGCACAGCATCGCCGTGATCGCCGACACGCTGCGCCGGCTGCTGACCAATGACAGCCCGCACGACTCCCTGGTAGTGTCCATGGCCCACGAAGTCGGGCTGGACATCATCGAAGGCCGGCTCAAGCCGGGCGACGACATCAATTCGGTGGAGCTGGCGCAGCGCTTCTCGACCAGCCGCACGCCCGCGCGCGAAGCGCTGGCGCTGCTGGAAAAGCAGGGGCTGGTGGAGATCCCGCCGCGCCGCCGCCCGCGCGTGCGCGGCGCCGACGCGGCCGAGATCCGCAATATCTACGAGTTGCGCGGCGCCATGCACGCGCTGGTGTGCGAGCTGGTGGCCGAACGCGCCGGCGACGAGGACCTGGCGGCGCTGCGGCACAAGTTCGAGGCCATGCGGCAGGCGGCCGAGTCGGGCGACGTGCACGACTACTTCCTGGCCAACATGGCCTTCCACGACACGGCCACGCAGATCAGCGGCAACCCGCTGCTGCAGCGTTCGCTGGATTCGCTGGGTCTGATCACCTTCAACCTGCGTTACCGGACGCTGTCGCAGCCCGGCCGCATCCGGCAGTCGCTGGAAGACCATTCCCTGCTGATGCGCGCCTTCGAGAACCGCAATCCCACGCTGGCGGCCGCGCTGATCCGCAGCAACATCCAGTCGGCGCTGAAGATCCTGCAGGACAGGATCGTCTAGGCAGGCGCGGGCGCGCCCGCCACCGTTTCCGGCCTTTCCCGCTCGTTCCCGCACGTCCCCTCTCCCCCTCCCCGCTTTCGCCTCTCTCGTCCCCTGCGGCGCATGCATGCCACCCGGCGGGACCGCCCGCGCGCCACCTGCCCCGGTGCCCTGAGACCTTTTCATCTTCCATATAGTGTCGACACTATGGGCGCAATGGCCTAGAATTTCCTCCGTGGACGGGCCGTTTCCCGACCCAATGAATACACATCCCCCCGCATACCTTCTGGACGAACCGTGAAACGCTACGACACGCTGCTCCTGGAGCAGGACGACCACGTGCTGACCCTTACCCTGAACCGGCCCGAGGCCGGCAATGCGCTGAACACGCAGATGCTGGCCGAGATCGTGGACCTGCTGGCCTCGCTGTACGTCGACCCCTGCGGCGTGCGCTGCATCGTGCTGACCGGCGCGGGCGAGCGCATCTTCTGCGCCGGCGGCGACCTGAAGGAACGCAAGGGCATGAGCGACGAGGCCTGGCGGCGCCAGCACGCGCTGACCGAGCAGATGATGCGCCACCTGCAGGAATGCGCCATCCCCGTGATCGCGGCCGTCAACGGCGCGGCCTTCGGCGGCGGCTGCGAACTGGCCGTGGCGGTGGACTTCGCCTACGCCAGCGAAACGGCGCGCTTCGCCCTGACCGAAGTCACGCTGGGCATCATCCCCGGCGCCGGCGGCACGCAGAACCTGCCGCGCGCGTGCGGCGTGCGCCGCGCCAAGGAGATCGCGCTCACCGGCAGCCCGTTCACGGCTCAAGAAGCCCTGCAATGGGGCGTGGTCAACAAGGTCTGCCCGCCGCAAACGCTGCTGGCCGAAGCCCGGGCGACGGCCCGGCGCATCGCCGGCAACGCCCCGGTGGCCGTGCAGCAGGCCAAGAAGTCGCTGGGCATGGCCACGCAGTCGGATCTGTCCACCGGCTACCGCTTCGAGCTGGAAGCCTATTACCGGACCATCCCCACCCGGGACCGGCTGGAAGGCGTGCTGGCCTACAACGAAAAGCGCCCGCCCGTCTTCACCGGCCAATAACGCGACGGCGGCCCGCATGATCTCCGGAGACCAGCCTCCCGCGCGCTCGCACCTGCCCATCCGCCCGGACTGGCTCGCCCGGCGCGGCGAAGCCATCCTCGATCCCGGCCAGGTCATCATCGACCCCCACCACCACCTGTGGGACCATCCCGGCAACCGCTACCTGTTGCCCGACTTCCTGGCCGACGCGGGCAGCGGCCACCGCATCGCCGGCACGGTCTACATCGAATGCGGCTCGATGTACCGGCAGGACGGCGACCCGCTGCTGCGCCCGGTCGGGGAAACCTCGTTCGCCGCGGGCATCGCATCCGCGGCAGCGGCGGGCGGGCGCGACGCCTGCCGGGTCGCCGCCGGCATCGTCGCCCACGTCGACCTGCTGGCCGGCGACGACGCCGCACGCGCCCTGGATGCCCACGAGGCGGCGGCCGGCGGGCGGCTGCGCGGCGTGCGCAACATCTCGGCCTGGCACCCGGACCCGGCCGCGCGCGGCTCGCTGGCCGACCCGCCGCCGGGCATGCTGGGCGAGCCGGCCTTCCGGCGCGGCTTCGCCCACCTGGGCCGGCGCGGGCTGGCGTTCGACGCCTGGATGTACCACACCCAGCTCGACGAACTGCTCGCGCTGGCGCGCGCCTTTCCCGGCACGCGCATCGTGCTGGGCCACGCGGGCGGCGCCATCGGCATCGGCCCCTATGCCGGACGCCGCGACGAAGTCTTCGCCGCCTGGCGCGCGTCGATCCGCGCGCTTGCCGCCTGCCCCAACGTCCACGCCAAGGTAGGCGGCTTCGGCATGCGGCTGTACGGCTTCGGCTTCCACGAATTGCCCGAACCGCCGCCGTCGCAGCAGCTGGCCGAGGCCTGGCGCCCCTATGTCGACGCCATCGTCGAGGCTTTCGGCGCGCACCGCTGCATGTTCGAAAGCAATTTCCCGGTGGACAAGGCGATGTCCTCCTATGCGGCGACCTGGAACGCCTTCAAGCGCCTGGCGGCCGGCGCCTCGGCGCAGGAAAGGGCCGACCTGTTCGCCGGCACCGCGGCGCGCGTGTATGCACTTGGGCATCTCCTGAGCCAGGACGCCTAGGCACGGCGCCACTGCGCCGTGCCGCCCAGGCGCTGCCGCGGCCGGGTTCCGGAGGCTTCCCGCAGCCGAACCCGGGCCTGCCTGAGTCATAAATATCCCATACAAAGTGTCGGCAGATTGCTTGTAAAACTGAATTTACGGGCCTATACTTGCTCACATACAAATCAAGTGTCGACATATAGACACCCACCCCTCACCCAGGAGACAAGGGCGGCGCCGGCCGTCCGGCAGAAAACCCCCATGACCATCCTGTCCGACAGTTCCCCCTCCCCGTCCGCCCCGCCGCTCGCCGGCGTGCGCGTCATCGACCTGTCCATGTTCCTGGCCGGCCCGTTCTGCACCCAGCAACTGGCCGACCTGGGCGCCGAGGTCATCAAGATCGAGCCGCGCAGCGGCGACTCCACGCGCCTGCTGCCGCCCCATTTCCACCAGGGGGAAAGCCTCTATTTCCTGAGCACCAACCGCTCCAAGAAAGGCATGGTGCTGGACCTGTCCCGGCCGGACGGCCAGGCCATCCTGCATCGCCTGGCCGCCACCGCCGACGTGGTCATCGACAACTACCGGCCGGGCGTCACGCGCAAGCTGGCGGCCGATTTCGACACGCTCTCGCGCATCAACCCGCGCATCGTCTGCTGCTCGATCTCCGGCTACGGGCAGGACGGCCCCTACGCCCAGCGGCCGGCCTACGACATGATCGTGCAGGCCCTGTCCGGCGGCATGAGCCTGACCGGCGAGCCCGGCCACCGCGCCGTGCGCGCGGGCGTGCCCATCGGCGACATCTGCGCCGGCCTGCACGCCGTGATCGGCATCCTGGCGGCGCTGCGCGAGCGCGAGCAGTCCGGCAGGGGCCAGTTCGTCGACATCTCCATGCTGGACGTGCAGGTGTCCATGCTGTCCTACCAGGGCGTCTACCACCTGTTCTCCGGGGAAGTCCCCGGCCGCCAGGGGCGCGGCCACGCTTCCATCCCCACCTACGCCTCCTTCCAGGCCAGCGACGGCCAGGACGTGCTGATCTGCGCCAACACCGAAAAGATGTGGGCCTGCCTGTGCGACGTCCTGGAACGGCCGGCGCTCACGGCCGATCCGCGCTTCCTGACCAACGAGCTGCGCCATGCGCACCGCGCCGAGCTCGAACCCATCCTGGCCGATGCCTTCGCCGAGCGCTCCTGCGCGGACTGGATCGGGCGGCTGACCCGCGCCGGGGTGCCGTGCGCGCCGGTCAATTCGGTGGCCGACGCGCTGGCCGATCCGCAGGTGCGCCACCGCGACATGGTGCGCGACGTCGAGCACGCGCGGGGCGGCACGGTATCGGTGCTGGGCAACCCGGTCAGGCTGTCGCGCTCGGCCTGCGCGCCGTTTCGCAGCCCGCCGCTGCTGGGCCAGCACACCGACGAGATCCTGCGCGGGCTGGACTACCGGCAGGAACAGATCCACGCCTGGCGCGAGCAGGGCGTGGTGGCCTAGGGGCCGCCCGGCGAACGCGCCTTACCCGAGACCGAAACATCACACCAAGCATCGACGGAGACGACAAGCCCATGATTGAATTCGATACCCCCCTGGTGCCGGGCGCCAACGCCAGGCTCTCGCCGGACCACCTGCGGCCGACGGCGGCAGGCGTCGCGCTGGTCGGCCAGCGCTGCCAGGACTGCGGCCGCACCCTGTTCCCCAAGACGGGCATCTGCCCGGGCTGCCGCTCCGAGAACCTGGCCGACGCCGAGCTGCCCGCGCAGGGCACGCTGTACAGCTGGTCGGTGGTGTACGCGGCCCCCAAGCCCTGGCGCACGCCCTACACCATCGGCTACGTGGACCTGGCCGGCGACGTGCGCGTGTTCTCGCACATCGCCGGCGACCCGGCCACCCTGCGGGTCGGCATGCCCGTGGCCCTGTCGGCGGCACCCGAGGCCGACGACGGCGCCGCCGCGGCGCCCTTCGTATTCCAACCCACCGCCAAGGAGAACGCATGATGCGCGAGGTTGCGGTTATCGGCACCGGGATGATCCGGTTCGGCAAGTACCCCGACGTCAGCCTGGCCGACCTGGGCTGGCCGGCGGCCAGGCAGGCCATGGACGACGCCGGCGTCGAGCCCGAAGACATCGGTGCCCTGTTCTGCGGCACCGGGCTGGGCGGGCCCATGCCCGGCCAGCGCATCTTCGGCCGGCTGGGCATGGCCGGCCTGCCCATCATCAACGTCGAGAACGCCTGCTCCAGCGGCTCGTCGGCGCTCAACCTGGGCCATACCGCGATCGCCAGCGGCCGCTACGACATCGTCATGGTGATGGGGGTCGAGAAACTCACCAAGTTCAACGGCGGCCCCATCCCGCTCGAAAAGGAAGACTGGGAGGTCGCCAACGGCCTGGTGATGCCCGCGCTCTACGCCATGCGGGCGCGCCGCTACATGCACGAGCACGGCGCCACGCCCGAGCAACTGGCCGGCGTGGTGGTCAAGTCGCGCCGGCACGCGGCGCTGAACCCGGACGCCCAGCTGCGCGGCGAAACCACGGTCGAGGAAGTCCTGGCCTCGCGCATGATCGCCGACCCGTTCACGCTGTTCCAGTGCTGCCCCACCGGCGACGGCGCGGCCGCGGTCGTCCTGTGCGCGGCCGACCTGGCGAGCCGCTACAGCCCCAGGCCGGTCAAGGTCCAGGCCTCGCACGTGGCCTCCGGCCATTTCGAGAGCGGGCCGCGCGACATGACCGTGCCCGAGATCACCGTGCGCTGCGCGGCCGAAACCTACGAGGAAGCCGGCCTCGGCCCCGAGGACATCGACGTGGCCGAGGTGCACGACGCCTTCACCAGCGCCGAGCTCATGTACTACGAGGCCTTCGGCTTCTGCCGGCGCGGCGAGGCGGTGCAGTTGCTGGAAAGCGGCGCCACGTCGCTGGGCGGGCGCATTCCGGTCAACCCCAGCGGCGGCCTGCTGTCCAAGGGCCATCCGGTGGCCGCCACCGGCGCTGCGCAGGTGGTCGAAGTGGTGCGGCAGCTGCAGGGCCGTTGCGGCAAGCGGCAGGTCGAGGGCGCCAAGGTCGGGCTGACGCACGCCACCGGCGGCGGCATCAGCGGCTTCGACCACGGCGTGTGCGCCATCCACATCTTCACGGTGTAGCCATCATGCCCGCCACTGCCGCCCACACGCCGCAGGCATCCGCGGCAGCCCTGCATCACGCGGTGCAGGGCGATGGCCCCGCACTGGTGCTGCTGCATCCGGCCGGGCTCGACCACACGGCCATGCGGCCCCTGGCCGAGGCGATGGCGGCATCGCACCGCGTGGTCAGCGTGGACCTGCGCGGCCACGGCCTGTCGCCCGATTGCGCGCCGGGCACGCGCCTGGCCGACCTAGCCGGCGACGTGGCGTCCGTGATCGCGCTGGCGGCCGGCGGGCGGGCGGCGGTGCTGGGCGTATCGCTGGGCGGCATGGTGGCCCAGGCATTGGCGCTGGCGCATCCGCAGGCAGTGTCGGCGCTGCTGCTGTGCGGCTGCACCGGCACCTTCGCCGACGAATTGCGGCCCATGCTGCGCGAGCGCGGCGCGGCCGCCCTGCGCGGCGGCATGGCGGCCGTGCTGGATGCCACGCTGCAGCGCTGGTTCACTCCCGCAGCGCTGGCGCACGGCGCTTCCGGCGCCGTCGCTGCGGTGCGCGCCCGCCTGCTGGCGGACCGGCCGGCCAACTGGGCCGCCACCTGGGACGCCATCGCCGGGCACGACGCGCTGCCCACGCTCGGCGAGGTAGCCGTGCCCACCCTGGTGCTCGCCGGCGAACGCGACGCCGCCACGCCCGTACCGGCCACCCAGGCCCTGGCCGGCGCCATCCCCGGCGCGCGGTGGACGATGCTGGAGGGCGCACCCCACATGATGCAGCTCGAATGCCCCGGCGCCTTCCATGCCGCCGTCGCGGCCTTCCTGCGCGAAGCCGCGCCGGCGGCGCCTGCCCGGCCTGCCGGCCAGGCCGCGGCGCCGGGAGCCGCGCCATGACCGCGCGCATGGAGCCCGGCGCCACGGCCGCCGCTTCGCGCGGACGCCCCTGGCCCGGCCAGGACCGGTCCGCAGGCATTCCGTCCCGCGGGGACGAAGCCGGCCATGCGGGACTGCTCGCCCACGACCTGCACCGGGCCGGCCCGGCAGGCTCGCCGACCCTGCTGCTCATCCACCCGCTGGGCGCGGACCGCGGCTTCTGGGACGACTGCCTGGCGATCTGGCGCCCGGCAATCTCCTGCCTGGCCGTCGACCTGCGCTCGGCCGGCCGCTCGCCGCGCGCGGACGGCCCGGCCACGGTGGCGCGCCACGTCGCCGACCTGGAGACCCTGCGCACGGCCCTGGGCATCGCAACGGTGGCGCCCGTGGGCTGCGCGGTGGGCGCCATGGTGGCGGCCGCCTATGCCGCGGCCTGCCCGCGCAGCATCCACTCGCTGGTGCTGGCCAACGCGGCATGGCGGACATCGGAGGCCGCCGCCGGCATGCTCAGGCAGCGCGCGGCCCTGGTGCGCGCCCGCGGCATGGCCGCGCTGCTGCCCGAGGCCGTCGACAGGGCCTTCCTGGACCAGCCCGACGACGAGCGCCGCGCCCGCTACGCGACGCGCTTCGCCGCCCAGGACGCCGAGGCCTATGCCCAGTCCGCGCTGGGCGCGGCCGCGGCCGACGTCTCGGCCGAGCTGGCCGCGCTGCGCTGCCCCACGCTGGTCGCGGCCGGCGCCCGCGACGTGCTGCTGCCGCCCGCCGAACAGGCCCGGGAAGTGCACGCCCGGGTGGCCGGCGCGCGCTTCGTGCTGTTCGAGGAGGCCGCGCACTTCATTCCCTATCAGCAGCCGGAGCGGTTCGCCCGGCTGGTGCTCGATTTCGTCGCCGGCCGGCGACCCTGAGCCGCGCGCAAGGACAAGAGCCCCGGCAAGACAGGAAATTCAGCCGGACAAGAATCACCGCAGGACAAGAACCAAGGACAGGAGACGAACATGAAGCCCAAAGGATTCCTCATCGTGCTGGCCCAGCCCGAGCCGGTCTTCGAGGAAGAATTCAACGCCTGGTACGACACCGAGCACCTGCCCGAACGGCTGGCGGTGCCGGGCTTCGAGACGGCGCGGCGCTACGTATGCCTGGACGGCGCGCCCAAATACCTGGCCGTCTACGACACGGAAAGCGCCGCGGTGCTGGACACGCCGGCCTATCTGTCGGTGTCGTTCGACAACGCCAGCCCCTGGACCAGGCGCGTCACGGGACGCGGCCGCATCTACCGGTCGGCGGGCGAGCAGGTCTACCCCGGCGGCGCCCTTACCCGCCCCTGCGCGCGCCTGCTGCTGGTCCGCCTGCGCGGCGTGCCGGAACAGGCGGGCGAGGCCGTCGTGGCCGGCATGCGAGCGAACTTCGAGGCTTTGCCGCAGACGCTGCAGGTGCGCGTGTTCGCCCATGACGACGGCAACGGCGCCTTCGACCTGCTCGGCATGGCCGAGGCAGGCGCGCCGCTGCCCACCGCGCTCGACCTGTCGGCCTTCGGCCGCTATGCGCACGCCATCGACCTGGTCAACACCTATGCGCCCTACTGACACTTAGCAGGCAGAGCCCCGAGCGCCGCCCGGGCCGCCGGCGGTAGACGGACGGGCGCGGCCCCGCCGCCACGACTCTCCAGTCCCGCCTGCCGCACCACGCACGACCGCATCGCCGGACCCGCCGCCGCGGGCCCGCAGGCGGCGCTCGTCCCTGCGGAACGGGAAACCCGCCAGACACGAACAGGAATAGAGCCACCCATGAAGATCCAAGACGCTACGCCAGATACCGCGCCGGACGCCGCCCTCCCCCTGGCGGGCATCCGGGTCGTCACCCTGGAGCACGCGCTGGCCGCGCCGCTGTGCACCCGCCACCTGGCCGACCTGGGCGCCGAGGTCATCAAGGTCGAGCGCCTGGGCGAGGGCGACTTCTCGCGCGGCTACGACACTTGCGTGCACGGCCAGTCGACCTACTTCGTCTGGCTGAACCGGGCCAAGAAAAGCCTGGCGCTGGACGCCAAGGCCCCCGGGGCGCGGGCGGTGCTGGACCGCCTGGTCGACACGTCCGACGTGCTGGTGCAGAACCTGGCCCCCGGCGCCGCGCGCCGGCTCGGCCTGGACTACGAGACAGCCGGCGCGCGCAACCCCCGCCTGATCGTGGCCGACATTTCCGGCTACGGGGAAGGCGGCCCGCTGTCGCACAAGAAGGCCTACGACATGCTGATCCAGGCCGAGACCGGCCTGATCAGCATCAACGGCACGGCCGACACGCCGGCGCGCGTGGGCATCTCGGTCGCCGACCTGGCCACCGGCATGGTCACCCACAACGCCATCCTCGCCGCGCTGCTGCGGCGCGGCCGCACCGGCCGCGGCTGCAGCGTCAAGGTGGCGATGCTGGATGCGCTGGCCGAGTGGATGCACTACCCGATGTACCGCCACGCCTACGACGGCAGCACCGTGCCGCGCCTGGCCATGAACAATCCCGGCATCGCCCCCTACGGCGCCCACGCCACGCGCGACGGGGCAGTGGTGTTCAGCGTGCAGAACGAGCGCGAATGGCAGTCCTTCTGCAGCGTGGTCCTGGGCCGGCCCGAACTCGCCCACGGCCCCGAATACGGCTCGAACAGCCAGCGCATCGCCAACGTCGAGCGCCTGACCCGGCTGATCGAGGACCGCTTCGCCACGCTGGGCTCGGCCCAGGCCACCGAACTGCTCGACCGTGCGGGCATCGCCAACGGCCGCCTGAACACCGCCAGGGACCTGTGGGAACACCCGCAGCTGGCCGCCCGGGACCGCTGGCGCGAGGTCGCCATCCCGGGCGGGCATGCCATCCGCGCGCTGCTGCCGGCGGCCACCTTCGGCGATTTCGAGCCGGTGATGGGGCATGTGCCGGCGCTCGGCGAAGACACCGACGCGGTGCTGGCCGGACTGGGCTTCAGCCACCGGCAGATCGACGACCTCTGCGAGCGCGGGATCGTCGCGCGTCCCGCCGCGGGCGGGCAGTGAAGCGGGGCCAGCCGGCCCCACACCCGCCGCGCCGCGGCGGCCAACGATGCAACGAAGGAGCAACGACATGAGCAAGAAGGAAGGATGGTCCGGCCGGTTCTTCGAGGATTTCGAAGTCGGGGACGTCTACCACCATCCGCTGGGCCGCACCGTGCTGTCGGCCGACAACACCTGGTTCACCCTGCTGACCCAGGCGCCCTCGCCCATCCATTTCGACCACCACTACTCCGGCCAGACCACCTGGGGCCGCCCCATCGTCAATTCGACCTTCATCCTGGCCCTGGTCACCGGCCAGAGCGTGACGGACCTGTCGCAGAACGTCTTCGCCAACCTGGGCTGGGACGAGGTCCGCCTGCCCAAGCCGGTGTTCGAGGGCGACACCATCTATTCGCAGTCCCGCGTGCTGGCGCTGCGCGATTCCAAGTCGCGGCCCGACGTGGGGATATTGAAGGTCTCCACCACCGGCTACAAGCAGGACGGCACGGTGGTGATCGCCTTCGTGCGGACCATGATGATCTTCCGCAGGGGCAAGGCCCCATCCATCCCTCACCCGCAGCTGGCCGAGTGATTCCCCCCCGGGGCCGCGCCGCGGGCCGCCCGGCGGACGCGACGCGGCTCCTTCCCACCAAAGCAGAACGAAGGAGACAGACATGCGCACCGTATTGAAGACCACCCTGCTCGCGCTGGCCGCGCTGGCCTCGTCGCACGCCGCCGCGGCGGACGGCTACCCGGACAAGCCGATCAAGATGTGGATCGCCAACGCGCCCGGCGGCGGCACCGACAACACCGGCCGCATCATCGCGGAGCGGCTCGGCAAGGCGCTGGGCCAGCCCGTGGTGGTCGAGAACCACGCCGGCGCCGGCGGCGTGATCGGCGTGGGCATGGCCGCACGCGCGCCGGCCGACGGCTACAACGTGCTCTACGACTCGGCCTCGTTCGCCGTCAACCCGGCGATCCGCACGCTCAACTACGACCCGGTCAAGGACTTCGTGCCCCTGTCGCTGTCGGTCAGCCAGCCCAACGTGCTGGTGGTGTCGGCCGACTCGCCGATCAAGACCCTGCAGGACTACATCGCCGCGGCCAAGGCCAACCCGGGCCGGCTCACCTTCGGCTCGGCGGGCGTGGGCACCGGCCAGCACATGACCGGCGAGCTGTTCCGCAAGGTCGCCGGCGTCAACATCATGCACGTGCCCTACCGGTCCGGCGCGGCGGTCTATACCGACATCATGGGCGGGCAGATCACCTCCTACTTCGGCAACCTGGGCTCGGCCATGGGCCAGCTGCGCGGCGGCAAGCTGCGCGCGCTGGCGGTCACCTCGGCGCAGCGCAACCCGCGCCTGCCCGACGTGCCCACCATGGTCGAATCGGGCTTCCCCGACTTCGTGGTGCTCGAATGGGCCGGCGCCTACGTGCCTCGCGGCACGCCGCCGGAAACCGTCGAGCGCCTGTCCCGCGAGCTCCAGCAGGCCGTCCGGGACCCCGACACCCGCAAGGCGCTGGAAACCGCGGGCGTGGACGTGGTCGGCAGCACGCAGCCCGAGTTCAAGACCTTCCTGGACGACGAGTTCCGGCGCTGGGCCCAACTCGCCAAGGAGAACGGCATCCACGCCAGCACGGCGCAATAGCGGCCCGCCGGCGTGCAGGCCGGTCAGGCGCGCACGCCGCTGCGATGTCCCCGGGGTCCGGCCGGCCCGGGCCGGACCCCGCACTACCGGAAAGCAGACCATGACCCAGCAATCGCCCGGCGGCCTTTCGGGCCGCCCACCCCTTCCCGGCGCGCCTGCGCATGCGCCGCCCCCGGCCGCAGCCCGCGCGGCCGGCCGCGCTTCGGACGACCGGCACGTCACCGTGTGCGAAGTCGGGCCGCGCGACGGCCTGCAGATGGCCGCCTCCATCATGGCCACCGCGGACAAGATCGCCTGGCTGGACAAGCTGCTGGAAGCGGGCATCCCGGAAATCGAAGCCGGCAGCTTCGTCCCGCCCACGCTGGTGCCCCAGATGGCGGACAGCGAAGAAGTCGTGCGCGCCATGGCGCAGCGCGCAGGCAGCTGCATCTGCGCGCTCGTCCCCAACCTGAAGGGCGCCATGCGCGCCCATGCGGCCGGCGCCCACGCCGTCGTCGTCCCGGTGTCGGTCAGCGAAAGCCACAGCCGCTCCAACACCCGCAAGGGCACGATGGAGCAAGTGGCCGAAGTCGCCGCCATCGCCGAATGGGCCGCCAAGCAGTCGCGGCCCATGCGGATCGAGGCCGGCTGCGCCACTGCCTTCGGCTGCTCCATCGAAGGCGCCGTGCCGGCGAGCCGCGTCGTGGCGGTGGCCGAGGCACTGGCCCGGGCCGGCGCCGACCGCATCGTGCTGGCCGACACCGTGGGCTACGGCAATCCCGCCCAGGTGCGCGCCCTGGTGCGGGCCGTGCGCGCCGAAGTCGGGGCCAGGCTGCACAAGCTGCACCTGCACGACACTATGGGGCTCGGCCTGGCCAATGCGCTGGCCGGGCTGGAAGAAGGCATGCGCAGCTTCGACGCCTCGCTCGCCGGGCTGGGCGGCTGCCCCTTCGCGCCCGGCGCTTCCGGCAACATCGTCACCGAAGACCTGGTATTCATGATGGAAAGCATGGGCCTGCGCACCGGCATCGACCTGGACCTGCTCATGCAGGCGCGGGAATTGCTGCACGCCGGCCTGGCGGGCGAACCGCTGCGCGGCAGCGTGGCGCTGGCGGGCATCCCCGCCTCGTACCGGCAGCGGGCAGCCTCTAGCGGCCCGGCCGCGGGCGGGTGAATTCGCCGGCGCGCGGGCGAATTCGCGACGCGGGCTGGCCTCGCCGCCGTTCCCCTGATCGTTCGTTCCCCCCTCCGGGCATTCATCCAGGCTGCTTGCCCTGCCCCGTCTCTCCCGACGGTCCCTTGCCGGCGGCCCCCGCCCGGTCCTGGGCCTCCTTTTCCGGCGGCGGAGCCTCGCTGCCGCTCTTCGTGCCCGCATCGTCGGCCGGGCTTGCACCCGGGCGCGGCGGCGCGGACGGCCGCGTGTCGGGGTCGCTCGCCCCAGGGTGAGTGCCGCCCGGCGTGCTGGCATCGCCCTGCACGCCGCTGCCCTGCGGGCCGCTGCCGCTCGCGCCCACGCCGCCGCCGCCCTGCCCCTGCCCTTCGTTGTGCATGCCCTGCCCGCGCGGGCCGGTGCCTCCGGCCTGCGCATGCGCCCCGGCATGCGCGAAGATCGCAGCCAGCAATGCGCCGGCCAGCCAAATTTGACGCTTCATCGCGATTCCTTTCGCGGATGTCCTCCCGCGCCCGCCAGGACCAGCAAGAGCCGTGCCCGCAGCGAAGCCGCCCGCCCGCCGGCGCGAGACTTTCCACGTGCGCCGGACTGCGCGTATGATCGCGTCCCGCGCCGCGTTGCGGCAGGAAGCTGGACGCGACGGCTGGCGTCATGCCTGCTTACAAGTTTTATCGCTTATATCGAGATATGACATTGCACTTGGCACTCCGGCCCTGCGTCTTCGCCCTAGAATTTGCCTACCGCCATTTGCCCGTGTGAACCCAATGAACAACCGCCGCTGGAAGCATCGGACCAACGAACCGCGCCCCGTCGGCGACGGGAAATGGGTGGGCTCCTACACCCTGCTGGACCCGGAGAATTTCGAGAAGCCGGGCGGCACGACCGAGGCCCTGCCCACCCGCGAAGCCGCCCGGGCGCGCGCCGACGAACTGGGCACGCAGGAGACCCAGCGGCTGAACGGCGGCACGCTGGCTTCGACGGCCTCGCTGACGTGTCCTTCCTAATCGTCCGCCATCCCTGCCCGATCCGTCGTCCCTGCTGATCCGCCCTCCCACCCGACCGCGTCTCGCCTGATCCTCCGTCCTGCCTGAGCCGCAGCCCAGCCCGATTCCCCGCACCGTCCCCGCCTCCTGATGCGCGCCGATGCGCGCACCCGCAGCTCCACGGCAGATTCCCCGCTGCCGGCCGCCCCCGTCCATCGCAAACCCTTTGACGAGCCGCCGTTTCGCTCCTAGAATTTGGTTGGTCAACCAACTAAACAGGCGCAGCAGCCATTGACGCCGGCATCCGCCGGCCATTCCAAGGGGAAACAACATGGTCAGACCCATCAGGTCCATCGTCACGGCGGCGGCGCTTCTCGCCTGCTGCCCTTTCGTCGCCCGGTCGGCGCAGGCAGACGCCTATCCCACCCATGCGATCAGCCTCATCGTGCCGTACGCGGCGGGCGGCGGCTCCGACATCATGGCGCGCCGGGTGGCCGAACGCCTGTCCAGGCACCTGGGGCAATCCGTGGTGGTGGAAAACATCGGCGGAGGCGGCGGCGCGATCGGCATGCAGCGCCTGGCCAAGTCGCAGCCGGACGGCTACACCATCGGCCTGGCGCTGCACGGCCAGCTGGCGATCAACCCCGCGCTGTATCCCAAGCTGAGCTACGACCCGGTCAAGGATTTCGCGCCCGTCACGCTGATCGCCAAGGCGCCGTATCTCATCGTGACCTCGCCGCAACTGCCGGTGACGAACGCAGCGCAGTTCCTGGACTACGTCCGGTCGCACCCCGGCCAGCTGTCCTATGCCTCGTCGGGAACCGGCGGCGGCGCGCACCTGGCGGCCGAACTGCTCAAGAGCACCACCAGGCTGGACCTCACCCATATCCCCTACAAGGGCGGCGCGCTGGCCATGCCGGACCTGCTCACCGGGCGGGTGCCGATCTTCTTCGCGGCCTATGCGACCGTCAAGGGCTATGTGGTGGACGGCAAGGTGCGCGCGCTGGCGGTGACCACGCGCCAGCGCGCCGACGCGCTGCCCGACCTGCCTTCCATTTCCGAGCTGGACCCGTCGCTGGCCGGCTACGACGTCTACGACGCCCACACCATCGTCGCGCCCAAGGGCACGCCGGCCGCCATCGTCGGCCGGCTCAACAAGGAAATGGTGGCGATCATCCAGGAAGAGGAATTCCGCAAGCTGCTGATGGCCGACGGCATGCAGCCCATCGGCAGCACGCCGGCCGAGCTGGCCGAGTTCATCACCACCGAGATCGCCAAGTGGGACCCCGTCGTCAAGGCCGCGATCGGCTCGCCGGACTGACCCACCCCGATCCCGACGCGCACGCCATGACCCGACCTGCCTTTTCCCCATACGACCTGGGCCGCACAACCCTCTTCGCCCTGGCGGCCGATCCGCGCTTCCAGTACTGCCTGTACGTGCCGCCGTCGGTCGCCGACGGGGCCCGGCTGGACCTGGTCGTGGCGGTGCACGGCACCAGCCGGACGTCGTTCCTGGATTTCCGCGACGGCCTGGCCGAGTTCGGCCGCTGGCACGGCTGCGCCATCCTGTGCCCGCTGTTTCCCGTCGGCGTGCTGGGCGACGGCGCGCGCAGCGGCTACAAGTACATCCGCGAAGGCAGCCTGCGCTACGACGCCGTCCTGCTGGACATGGTGCGGGAAACCGCCGACAAGTACCGGCAGGACTGGGACCGGTTCGCCCTGTTCGGCTTTTCCGGCGGCGGGCAGTTCGTGCACCGCTTCGCCCTGCTCCACCCCACCCGGCTGTGGGCGCTGTCGGTCGGCTCTCCCGGATCGGTCACGCTGCTGGACCCGGACCGGGACTGGTGGGTCGGGGTGCGCAACGTCGCCGAGCTGTTCGGCGTCGAATTCGATCCCGCGGCGCTCGCCGCGGTGCCGGTGCACATGGCGGTAGGCGACGCCGACCTGGAAACCTGGGAACTGGTCCACAAGCCGGGCGGCCCGCACTGGATGGAAGGCGCCAACGACGCCGGCGCCACTCGGCCGCAGCGGCTGGCGGCGCTGCGGCAGTCGTTCGAAAGCCGGGGAATAAGCGTGCGCTTCGACCTGCTGCCCGGCGCGGCGCACGACCGGTTCCGCGTGCTGGAAAGCGCCAAGGAATTCCTGGCCGGCGCGCTGTCGGCCAGGCGCGCCGGCGGCCAGGCGTGCAGCCAGGCGCCCGCCGCCGCAGACAGGGAAACCGCATAGCCATGGACAAGCGCGCATTGGCAGGACTGCTGGGCCTGGCGCAGTTGCCGGCCCCGCTGATCGACCGGGTGGGCCTGGCCGGCGGGGACCCGGTCCTGCCGACCTGCTACAAGCCCGGCGAGGCCGGGGCGACCGCTATCGGCGCGGCGGGGCTCGCCGCCGCGCTGCTGTGGGAATTGAAAACGGGCCGGCTCCAGCAGTCGGCGGTCGACGTGCGCGCGGCCGCGCTGGCGATGCGCAGCACGCATTACCTGCGGATAGACGGCCGCATGCCGCCCAGGGACCCGCAGGATCTGAGCGGCTTCTACCGGCTGGCCGACGGGCAGTGGATCTTCCTGCACTGCGCCTTCGCCAACGTCCGCGCCGCCAACCTGTCGGTGCTGCAGGCCGCCAACACCCGCGAGGACATCGCCCGCGCCGTCGCATGCCGGCACGGCAAGGACCTGGAAGACCGGCTGTCCGCCGCCGGCGGCGTAGGGGCGCTCGCGCGCAGCGAATCCGACTGGCGGCAACTGCCCGAATACGCCGCGCTGTCGGGCGCCCCGGTGCTGGAGATCGCACGCATCGGCGACGCGCCGCCGCAGGGGCTGCCCGACGGCGGCCGGCCGCTTTCCGGCATCCGCGTGCTCGACCTGACGCGCGTGCTGGCCGGGCCGACCTGCGCCAGGACGCTGGCCGAGCACGGCGCCGACGTGCTGAAGATCAGCGGCCCGGGGCTGGCGGATTCGGGCTTCTTCGACCTGGATACCGGGCTGGGCAAGCGCAGCGCCTTCGTCGACCTGCGCAGCGCGGACGGCCGGGACACCCTGCGCCGGCTGGCGCAGGGCTGCGACGTGTTCTCGCAGTCCTACCGCCCCGGCAGCCTGGCGGCCAAGGGTTTTTCGCCCGAGGAACTGGCCCGGCTGCGGCCGGGCATCGTCTGCGTCGAACTGAGCGCCTGGAGCCGCCTCGGGCCATGGCGCGGCCGGCGCGGCTACGACACTGTCGTGCAGGCGACCAACGGCATGGCCCTGGGCCCGGACGGCGGCAAGCCCGAAATGCTGCCGGTATCGATGCAGGATTACGTCGCCGGCTACCTGCTGGCCTACGGCGCCATGGTCGCGCTTCGGCGCCGGGCGCTGGAAGGCGGCAGCTGGCGCGTCTCGGCCTGCCTGTCGGGCGTGGGGCAATGGATACGGAGCCTGGGCCGGCTGGCTCCCGAGGCCTATCGCGGCGTGCCCGCGGACCTGCCGCAGGCCGAGATCGCCCCGCTGCTCATGCGGACCGAGTCGCCGGCCGGCAGCCTGACCCATTTGCGGCCCATCCTGCGGATGTCCGAAACCCCGCCGCATTGGCAACTGCCCGCCGTGCCGCTCGGCCACCACCGGCCGGCCTGGGACTGAGCGCCGCGCGCAAGGCGCGGGGCGGGCGTGGGGGCCGGCCGCGCGTCAGCCGCGCCGCGCGGCCTTGGGCTCGGCCGCGTCGAAGCCGGCCACCAGGAAGGCGACCATCTGCGGCAGCAGCGTTTCCGGATCGCGCGGCACGCGCATGCCGGCGGAATGGTCGCTCACCCTGCCCAGCTCGGCGATGACGCTCAGGTAGATGCCGACCATGAAATTGAAGCGCAGGAACACCGCGGACTTGCTCAGGTGCGTGCAGGTGCGTTCCAGTTCGTTCAGGAACAGGCGGGTCGATTCGCCGAAGGCCTGGCGGCGCAGCTCCAGCCCGAACTCCCAGTTCTGGCGCAGGCCCAGGTGTATCTTCAGGTAGGCCTGCCAGGCCGGCCCTTCCTGCAGGCGCCGGACGATGGGCTCGATGTAGGCGCGGATCAGCGCGTCGATGGGGATGCGCCCGCCCTTGGCGCGGGCCCTGGCCTCGGCCAGGCGCGCGATGCGCTCGTCGGTCAGCGGCACGGCGCGGCGCAGGAACACTTGCGAAAACAGGTCGAGCTTGTTGGCGAAATGGTAGTGGATGAGGCCCTGGTTGATGCCGCATTCGACCGCGATCATGCGCAGCGAACAGGCATGGTAGCCCTGCTCGGCGAACAGCTTTTCGGCCGCGTTCATGATGCGCTCAGCCGTATCCGAACGACCTTCGGTTTCCGTGCTTGCTTTTCGGGGCATAGGCGGGTGTCGGGACTCCGGTTCGCGTGGGCGGGATTGTACCCGCCCCCCTTGCCCAGCCCCGCGCATCCGGCACGCCCGGCGCGCCGTGCAGTATGCTTGGCTGCGCCATGACCCAGCCCGCCAAGCCCCGCATCCAGTTCCGCATGCGCATCTACCGCGACGGCGACATCGCCGTCGGGCCGGGCAAGATCGCGCTGCTGGAGGCCATCGTCGATGCGGGCTCGATCACCGCGGCGGCCCAGCGGATGGGCATGTCCTATCGCCGCGCCTGGCTGCTGGTGGACGAGCTGAACCGGTCGCTGCGCCGGCCGGCGGTGGAGACGGCGGTGGGCGGTGCGCGCGGCGGCGGCACCGTGGTCACCGACGCGGGCATGGAGCTGGTACGGCGCTACCGCGCCGTGGAGGCCGCCGCGCACGAGGCGGCCGCCGACGACCTGTCGGCGCTCAAGCGCATGCTGGCGCCCTAGTCCGGGCGCTCCCCGCCGAGATCCCCGGCATTCCGGCGAAGCGCGCCGCCGCCGGCCGCAGCCCCGGCCCGCAACCGCCACGGGCCGCCTGCCTTTCCACCGATAACCCCTGCCAGGCAGGCATACCCCGCCGGACACATCCGGCAAGCCATGTTTACAAACCGGCCTTTCGTTGTATTCTTCCGGATATGACGAACCTGCTGCCGGCCGCATTCGACTGGTTTCCGCTGACGCTGTCCCTGAAGGTCGCCTTCCTGGCCACGGTGCTGGCCCTGGTCGCGGGCGTCCTGCTGGGGTGGCTGTTCGCGCGCAAGCCCTTTCCCGGCAGCTCGCTGGTGGAATCGGTCTTCATGCTGCCGCTGGTGCTGCCGCCCACGGTGATCGGCTACGCCATCCTGGTCGCGGCCGGCCGGCGCAGCCCGCTGGGCGCCTGGCTGCGCGAGCACCTGGACTACACGCTGATCTTCAACTGGCACGGGGCGGTGGTGGCCTCCGCGGTGGTGGCGCTGCCGCTGGTGCTGAAGTCCGCCAGCGCCGCTTTCGCCGGCATAGACCGCTCGCTGGAAGCGGCCGCCAGCACGCTGCGCCAGTCGCGCTGGTCGGTGTTCCTGCGCGTGACGCTGCCGCTGGCCTGGCCGGGCATCCTGGCCGGCACGCTGCTGGCGTTCGCCCGCGCCATGGGCGAGTTCGGCGCGTCGCTGATGGTGGCCGGCTCGATCCCCGACCGGACGCAGACGCTGTCCATGGCCATCTACGACGCCGTGCAGGCGGGCGAGAACGACCTGGCGCTGGTGCTGGTGATCGTCACTTCCGTGCTGTCCGTCGTCATCCTGGCGGTGTCCAACCGCTACCTGTCCCTGCGCTGAGGACGCCGCCCCGCGCCGGACGAACTCCGCCAGGCCAAGCCCTCCGAGCCATCCCGCCCAAACACCCGGAACCCGAAAAGGAACCCGCCATGCGCCGCTCCCGTATCGCCAGCCTGCTGTTCGCCCTCGCCCTGCCGCTGTCCGCCTCGGCCGCCGAGCTGACCGTCTCGGCCGCCGCCAGCCTGACCAACGCCTTCAAGGAAGTGGCCGCGCAGTTCGAGAAGGCCCAGCCCGGCGCCACCGTGCGCCTGAACTTCGCCGCCTCCGGCACGCTGCTGCAGCAGATGGCCGAGGGCGCGCCGGTGGACGTGTTCGCCAGCGCCGACCAGGCGACCATGGACAAGGCCGCGTCGCAGAACCTGATCGATGCCGCCACCCGGCGCGACTTCGCCGCCAACAGCCTGGTGCTGATCACGCCCGTGCAGGACGGGCCGGCGATCGCATCGCTGCAGGACCTGGCCGGCGACCCGGTCAAGCGCATCGCCGTGGGCAAGGTCGCCACCGTGCCGGTGGGCCGCTACACGCAGCAGGCGCTGGAAAGCGCCAGGCTGTGGAGCGCGCTGGAACCCAAGTTCGTGCAGGCCGACAGCGTGCGCCAGGTGCTGGACTACGTCAGCCGCGGGGAGGTGGACGCCGGTTTCGTCTACCGCACCGACGCCGCCGTCATGCAGGACAAGGTGAAGATCGCGCTGACCGCCACCGGCCACACGCCCGTCACCTACCCCGTCGCGGTGCTGCGCGAAAGCGGCCAGAAGGACCTGGCCGTGAAGTTCGTCGACTTCCTGGGCGGCGCGGCCGCGCAGGAGGTGCTGGGCCGCTACGGCTTCGGCAAGCCGTGATCGATGTCGAGCTGGCTTTGCGCGTGCAGGACGGCGCGCGGCGCTTCGACCTGGACGCGCGCCTGGCCACCGACGCGCCGTTCGCCGCGCTGTACGGGCCGTCCGGCTCGGGCAAGTCGCTGACCCTGCAGGCCATCGCCGGGCTGCTCAGGCCCGCCTCGGGCCGCGTCGCGATCGGCGGGCGCACGCTGTACGACAGCGCGCGCGGCATCGACCTGAAGGCCAGCGAGCGCGGGGTCGGCTACCTGTTCCAGCACTATGCGCTGTTCCCCCACCTGTCGGTGCGCCAGAACGTCGGCTTCGGGCTGACGTCCTGGCGCCGGCGCCGCCTGTCGCGCGAGGACGCGCGGCGGGTGCAGGACCTGCTGGACCGCTTCGGCCTGGCCGAGCTGGCCGACAGCCGCCCGGACACGCTGTCCGGCGGCCAGCAGCAGCGCGTGGCGCTCGCCCGCGCGCTGGCCTGCGAGCCGCGGGCGCTGCTGCTGGACGAGCCCTTCGCCGCGCTCAACCCCATGCTGCGCGCCAGCCTGCGCGCCGACCTGGCGGAGGTGCGCAGGCAGTGGAACATCCCCGCGCTGATGATCACCCACGACGTGGACGACGTGCTGGCCCTGGCCGACGTGGCCTTCGTCTACGAGCAGGGCCGGGTGGTGCGCCAGGTCGACCTGCGCACCGGCGACAGCCGCGCGGTGGCCGGCCGGCTGCTGGGGCAGGAATTGCGGGAGGAAACGCCGTTGCGCAGCAAGCTGCGCCGCCTGCTGCTGCAGGAGCCCGAGTCCTGATCGAATCTGGCGCTTGCCGTGCGCCGCCCCGCCCTTGCGGGGCCCGGGCCGCTGCCCGGACGGCCGCGGGTTTAGAATGGGCGGCCGGGTTGTCCCGGTATACCTATCCCCGCGCATCGTGATCGCTCTCCTCGAAGCCCGCCGCGCCGGCCTGCTGGGCCGGCAGCATTGGTTGCCCAACATCGTTTCGGGCGTCATCGTCGGCGTGGTGGCGCTGCCGCTGGCCATGGCGTTCGCCATCGCCTCCGGCGCCAAGCCCGAACAAGGCCTGTACACCGCCATCGTCGCCGGCCTGGTCGTCTCCATCTGCGGCGGCAGCCGCCTGCAGATCGCCGGGCCGACCGGCGCCTTCATCGTCATCCTGGCCGGCATCACCGCCCAGCACGGCGTGGCCGGGCTGCAGCTGGCCACGCTGATGGCCGGCTGCATGCTGGTGCTGCTGGGCGTCACGCGCCTGGGCGCGGTGGTGCGCTTCATCCCGGCCCCGGTCATCGCCGGCTTCACGGCCGGCATCGGCGTCATCATCTGGGTCGGGCAGTGGCAATACTTCTTCGGCCTGCCCGCGCCGGCAGGCAGCCATTTCCACGAAAAGCTCTGGCACCTGCTGCTGGCCCTGCCGCACCTGCACCTGGCCACCACCCTGCTGGCCGCGCTGTCGCTGGCGCTGGTGGTGCTCACGCCGCGCATCCCGGCGATGCGCCGCGTGCCGGGGCCGCTGGTGGCCCTGGTCGTCGCCACCCTGCTGCAGTCGCTGTTCCATTTCGACGGCGTGGCCACCATCGGCTCGGCCTTCGGCGGCATCCCCACCGGCCTGCCCTCCTGGCAATGGCCGGAGATCACGCCGGCGCGCGTCATCGACCTGATCGGGCCGGCCTTCGCCATCGCCATGCTGGGCGCCATCGAATCGCTGCTGTCGGCCGTGGTCGCCGACCGCATGGCCAACACGCGGCACGACGCCAACCAGGAACTGATCGGCCAGGGCCTGGCCAACATCGCCGCGCCGCTGTTCGGCGGCTTCGCCGCCACCGGCGCGATCGCGCGCACCGCCACCAACATCCGCAACGGCGGCACCGGGCCGCTGGCCGGCATCGTGCATGCCGCGACCCTGGTGCTGATGCTGCTCTTCCTGGCCCCGCTGGCGCAGAGCGTGCCGCTGGCCGTGCTGGCGGCCATCCTGTTCGTGGTGTCCTGGAACATGAGCGACGCGCGCCACTTCCTCACCATGGTGCGCCGTGCGCCGCGCGCCGACGTGGCGATCCTGCTGGCCACCTTCGCGCTGACGGTCTTCACCGACCTGGTGGTGGCGGTCAACATCGGCGTGGTGCTGGCCATGCTGCACTTCCTGCGCCGCATGGCCGCCAGCGTCGAAGTCACCCCGGTGCAGGACGAGCAGCTGCGCGAGGACCTGGCCCGCCTGGGCAGCCCGGCGCTGCCGGCCGGCGTGCAGGTCTACGCCGTGGACGGGCCGCTCTTCTTCGGCGCGGCCGAGAACCTGGACCGCGCCCTGGCGCGCGCCCATCCGCTGCCCGAGACCCTGGTGATCCGGCTGCGCTGGGTGCCGTTCGCCGACATCACCGGCCTGCAGGCGCTGGAGGACGTGGTGCGCAAGCTGCAGGCGCGCGGCGTGCGGGTGCTGCTGTGCGGCGCCTCGGCGCGCATGCGCGGCAAGCTGGAGCGCGCCGGCATCGCCGGGCTGATCGGGCGGGACTATATGTACGCCAGCTTCGGCGACGCCCTGGCGGCCGCCGGCGCGGTGGTGCCCGCCCCCGAGGCGGCCCGGGCGGCCGCCACCGCCCAGCCGCCGGCCGACGGGCACGCGGCGCCCGCATCCTGAGAGGGCAGGCCGCGCAGGGCGCCTCCTGCCTGCCGGCCCGCCGATCGGCTCCCCGCCCTGCCGGCCCCGGCGCAGGGCGGCGCCCTATCCCGACCGGCATGGCCATCTCCAGGCATCCCGGCATGGCGGCGCCCCTTCGCCGACGTACAAAGGGCCTTTTAGTCCGCTTTCCGGGCAATTGAAGGCGCGCGGCGCTGGCTAGAATCGTCGCGACCTTTCCCTTCGCGCGGGCACCCCTGCCTCGGGGCCGTTCGCGCCTACGCGAGCCCGTACATGAACCCGTCTACCCTGATCGGCCTGGCCATCGGCGCGGTCACGCTGGTCGCGGCGGTAGCCTATTCCGCCAGCGACCCGTCCCTGTATTTCAACCTGCCCGGCCTGGCCGTGGTGATCGGCGGCACCTGCGCCGCCCTGTTCATCAGCTACCCGCTGCGCGAGATCGTGCGGGTGTTCGGCCTGATGCGCACGGTGCTGCGCAGCGAGCGCCAGCGCGAGCAGAAGGACATCGACGAGCTGGTCGCGCTGTCCGAGCTGTGGATGAACCACGACGTGCACAAGGTCGAGGAAGCGCTCAAGAAGGTGTCCAACCCCTTCCTGCGCACCGGCGTGCAGCTGGTCATCGACAACACGCCCGAGGACCAGATCATCGAGCTGCTGCAGTGGCGCATCGCCCGCCTGCGCGCGCGCGAGCACGCCGAGGCGCAGATGTTCCGCGTGATGGCCGGCTTCGCGCCGGCCTTCGGCATGCTGGGCACAGTGGTCGGCATGGTCAACCTGATGGCGGTGATGGGCGACGGCGACGTGGCCGCCATCGGCCGGCACATGGCCGTGGCCATGACCACCACCTTCTACGGCATCCTGCTGGCCAACCTGGTGTTCAAGCCGGTGGCCGTCAAGCTGGAGCGCCGCACCGAGCAGCGCCTGGTCGTCATGAACATGGTGCTGCAGGGCATTTCGCTGATGTGCGACCGGCGCGGCCCGGCCGTGGTGCGCGAGACCCTGAAGTCCTTCATGGCGCATTACGAGGACGAGATATACGACGGCGGCGCCGGGCTTGCCGCGGCGCCCGGCTCGGCCGGGGCCTCGGCGCCGGCTGCGGCCGG
>Ga0182737_1000829_pt1 | contig 36059 bp, 26 predicted proteins | sample eDN5th30CBELigOP_FD_128878 | JGI IMG/M metagenome (GOLD analysis project Ga0182737, IMG submission 128878) | Enriched Organic Plus compost microbial communities from Emeryville, California, USA - eDNA 5th pass 30_C BE-Lig OP (version 2) (version 2) ... | reverse complement strand
TCGCGATGATTTAGAAAGGCTTGCAAGTGAACTGCATGCCAGGAATATGGGGTTGATTGTGGACTTTGTGCCCAATCACATGGGCATTTCTGACCCAGGAAATTTTCGCTGGCAGGATGTTTTGGAAAATGGCCCAGCTTCTCCCTATGCGGCATACTTCGACATTGAATGGAACCCAATAAAACGGGCGTTGGAAAATAAGGTGCTGCTGCCAGTGCTAGGGGCGCAGTATGGTGAAGTTTTAGATGCCGGCGGGCTGGTTGTTGTATATGAAGATGGTGCGTTCGTGCTCCTATGTCAGGGGGAGAAGTTACCCATCGCTACACGTAGCACCGTGCCAGTCCTGGAGCGTGTGGCCGCGGTAATGGATTCCCCTCCTGACGAACTGCTAAGCATTATTTCCGCGATAAACCATCTTCCTACCCGCCATGATGCCTCTGAAGAAGACATTACGGTAAGGGGGCGGGAAAAACGTATCATACGTGACCGTTTGCAAAAGCTCACGCAGGATGAACCACAGGTTTCAGCAGCCCTAGAGCAGGCTTTGGCTGAGTGGAATGGAAATCACAGCGAGGAAAACATGAACCGTCTTGATGCTCTGATAAGCGATCAACCATATCGCCTTAGCTACTGGAAGGTGGCGGCTGAGGAGATAAACTATCGTCGTTTCTTTGACATCAACTCCCTGGCTGCCATTCAGGTGAATCAAGAGAATGTTTTCGTTGAAACGCATGAGTTGCTTTTGGAGTTGTTTCAAAAGGGAATTCTGGATGGCGTAAGAATCGATCATATTGATGGCCTCGCCTCGCCTGGCGAATATTCACAGCGTCTGCGTAAGGGGATTGAAGAGGCTGAGCAAGCACCAGGCAGTAAGCGATTAAGTGACAGGCCTGCCATCTTTGTGGAAAAAATATTGGGGCATGATGAGAAGCTCCCTGTTTCATGGCCTGTGGAAGGTACCACTGGCTACGAATTTGCGAATGCTGTCATGAACGTGCAGGTTGACCGCCAGCACGAACGTTTACTCACACGCACTTATGAACGCTTTGTGGGCGGGCAGCAGGAATATAGGGAGATAGTTCACCAGAGTAAACGTCTGATCATGCTACTTTCCATGGCCAGCGAAATAAATATGCTGGGAACCTTGTTAAGTCGTCTTGCTGAAAGTCACCGCCATTCACGCGATTTTACATTAAACGCCCTGACAACCGCCATCCGTGAGGTGGTAGCAGCATTCCCAATTTATCGAACATATCTTGATCCCGGTCATAAACCTACAGAGTATGAAATAAAGATCATCGGATTTGCCATAGCCCAGGCGCGCCGCCGTAATCCTGCTCTTGAAAGATCCGTGTTTGAGTTTTTAAGGCGCATGCTGCTGGCATCAGATGACGAGCTTGATGGTATTGATTTGGATATGAGATGGCAGTTTATCCGCAAGTTTCAGCAGTGTACAGGTCCTATAGCAGCCAAGGGAATCGAAGATACGGCCTTCTATCGCTACAATCGTATGGCAGCTTTAAATGAAGTGGGAGGGGAACCTTGCTTCTTTGGGGAGTCACTCGAGGAGTTTCATAAGATGTCCCGGGAGCGGTTGAATTTTTGGCCGCGCAGCATGTTGGCGACATCCACCCATGATACAAAACGGTCAGAAGATGTGCGTGCAAGAATGCTGGTCATCAGCGAGGTGGCTCCGCAGTGGTCTAAACTGGTTTCTGAATGGCGCCGCTTAAATAAAAAACATAAAAGTATCGTGGATGGCCTCGCCGCGCCGGACGCCAATGAAGAGTACCTTATTTACCAAACGCTGGTGGGTACATGGCCCATAGAAGGATTAACCCCTGATAATGTCGCAGAATACATGGGGCGCATCCAGGAATACATGACCAAGGCGATCCGGGAGGCGAAAGTTAACAGTAGCTGGATTGATCCTAACGAGCCTTGGGACGATGCAGTGAAAAAGTTCACAGAAAAAATTCTTAGCCTGACCCCTTCAAACAAGTTTGTTTTTTCCCTGCAAAAGTTTGTCGAAAATATAGCTCCGCACGGCGCTTTGAATGCACTTTCTCAAACAATTATAAAGGTCACATCACCAGGAATTCCAGACCTTTATCAAGGCACGGAAATATGGGACTTCAGCCTTGTGGACCCTGATAATCGCAGGCCTGTGAACTATGCTTTGCGAAGCGAAGCACTCGATAAGATTGGCAATGCAGGGCTCTTGCTTGCCGAGTGGCGAGATGGCAGAATAAAGCTGTATGTCTTGTTAAAGATACTAACTTTTAGAAAACAACATCCATTGTTGTTTTCGGAAGGTGGTTATGAAGCCGTGAAGATTGGAGGAAACAAGCATCAGCATTTAATCGCTTACATGAGGCAGAATAGCAAAATGAGGTTGCTGGTCATAGTACCTCGTCTGACTTACGGCCTGGGGTTTCCAGTTACTGGTGATGTTTGGTCAGACACCCACCTTACAGTACCGGAGGGCACATGGGTGGATATTCTAACCAGCCAGAAGGTTCAGGCATCAGACGGACTTGTGGTCAAGGATGTACTGAGAGACCTTCCTTTTGCAGTGTTGTGGAATGACACGGTTGGTTGAAAAACGGGGTTCTTTTACATCCATTCTTGCTTGACTGGCGATATCAGAAAATACCAAACATGATGCCATGACACATTCTAGTCCAAAGCCAGTCCATGAGGGCAATCGGGAGGGGGATGAAACAAAGAACATTGAAGCGCCGCCTGATGGTGTATTCCCGGGTGATTCTCGGATTGAATTTTCGACACTAGAGAAAGAAAATGCATGCAATGAAATTCATGTATGAGCTCGGATCCTGCGGACAGCTTGCGCATTATGACGTACAACGTCCATGGATGTGTTGGTATTGATGGACGTCTGGATGTCGAGCGTATCGCCCTGGCGATTGATGAATATAAGCCTGATGTAGTAGCACTCCAGGAATTGGATGTGGCTCGGACAAGAAGCGGGCGCAACGATCAAGCGATGCTTGTTTCCCGACAATTGCGCATGGAACATTTTTTTCACCCAGCCTGGTTGATCAAGGATGATGAACAGTATGGCGATGCCATTTTAAGTCGCCATCCGATTAAACTGGTTAAAAAGGGGGCTCTTCCTACTTTTCCTATGCAGCCTGCGTTGGAGCCACGTGGGGTTTTATGGTGTGTCATAGAGAAAAATGGACACGAATACCATGTTATAAATACACATCTAGGGTTACTCAAAAGAGAGAGGGCCTTGCAAACCATCGCCCTGATGAGCGATGAATGGGTCGCTAACAGTCTATGCATGAACTCGTGTATCCTCTGTGGAGACTTTAATGCACTGCCGGATTCATGGGTCTATCAGCAAATTACCAGTGTGTTGATTGATTCACAACATCAGAGGCGCCCTTGGCGGGAAAAGGCTACCTTCCATGTGAGACTGCCTGTGGTACGTCTTGACTACATTTTTCTTAGCCGGGATCTGGAGGTCACAGAAAGCATGCCTTGTAAAAACCCACTGACCAGGTGCGCCTCCGATCATTTTCCTCTAATTGCGGATATTAGGCCCCGCCTTCCTGCGGCTTGATGATGAGGACTGCATCATGCTTTTCCCTGAATACTTCATAGGCATGAAATTTTTAGCGCTGGCAGGCATCCAGTCGTCAGAACAAAGGCGAAGCCGAGTTATGAAAATGGAAACCCTTAGAGACGCATTCGTCCATGAACTTAAAGACCTTCTCAGTGCAGAACGTCAATTGACAAAGGCACTGCCAAAGATGGCCAAAGCCAGCCACAACGAAAAACTTGCCGCCGGTTTTGAGCAACATCTTGCCGAAACGGAGGAACACGTCAATCGCCTGGAAAAAATCCTGGACAATATGAATGAATCCTCTGCTCGTGTCGAAAAATGTAAAGGTATGGAAGGAATCATCAATGAAGGATCGCAACTCCTCGAAAAAGATGCTCCGCCAGAAGTGCTAGACGCACTGTTGATTGCAGCCGCTCAGCGTGTGGAACACTATGAGATAGCTGGATACGGTTCTGCTCGAACCTTTGCTAAACGGCTCGGTGAAACTGAAGCAGCCAAACTTCTCCAGGCAACTTTGGATGAGGAGGCTGCGACGGATAAAAAACTGACCGAGTTGGCTGAAAGTCAGGTTAATGCAGAAGCAGAAGCAACAATTGCCTAGTCACTGTCCAGGATTCTTCTTGAATTACAGCATCATTGGTAGACGTTAGTCACATCTCCTCTGATGCTGTAAAAGTTTTCATAGATAAATTCGATGAAGGCAGCTTCAGATACAACCCGTATCAAGATGCCTGAAAAAGAAAAACTTCCCGCTGTCAAGCCAGGTGAGTCTGGTGGATCATTGGAACCGCTACCATCTCTGGGACATGTGCCAGATGATAACGAACGTGTGGATGAAGCTATAGATGAATCCTTTCCTGCCAGCGATCCACCGTCATGGAATAGTGGTCTTGCAAAAGAAGATCATCATGAGTCGAGCAATGAATGACGGAAAGTAGCCTGCAGTAGCCTGCGTGAACTATTTTACGCCGTGGCGCGAAGCGCTACCAAGGCTTCGTTGCGTGGATGAGCTTTCCAGACTGGAGCTTCTGCGCGCGCTGGACGATCCATGGGCTTTTGAGGCATGGGCACAAGGCGGATGGCGCGCTGGCGATACACCTTGGGCGAACAACGCTGAATTTTGCGAAACTGTCTCTCAAAATTGGCCATGGAATCAAACCCGCAGTGCATGGCTATTTCACTGATGGTTGCATCTGTTTCTTTCAACAACCTGCAAACCCGTGCAATGCGCAACTCATTCAAATAGGTGGGGAATGTTTTACGCAGGTGAGTTCTAAGATAACGACTCAGGCTTACCGGACTCATGCCCACGTGACGAGCCACATCTTTTAGATAAAGAGAATCGCCCATTTTCTTGCGGATGAATTTACTGATTCGGGATAGCCGTTCGCGATCTACGCTTGGAATCTCCAGCGCATAGCCGGGGGAAGATATCGCTACACATTCCTGTGATGCGCATAGCAGGTTCAGGATTTCCAATAGTAAGATCAATCTCTGCAGGCCAGTCGTGTTCGACATGCGGCTCATGATCTCAGAGACAGCAGTTTTGGTTTGCCCTCGAACCTCCAGCCCCAAGGACGCTCTTCTGAATAATTCCTGCAACGGAAGAACGTCAGACATCTGCATCCATGAGCCCAATAAAGTTGGATTAAAGCGCACTTGAATAGCGCTGTGGTTTTTGGAATTGCCCTGAGTAGCAAAACAGTGGGGTAGCTGCGACCCCAGCAATGTTAAACTGCCAGCAGTCACGCTAGAGATATTGTCTCCCGCTGAGCGCTGAAACTCCCCACTCAGCAACAGGGTGATTTCCATCTCTTCGTGGAAATGCCATGGAGTATTAACTTGATCTCCATGCAGTGTCTCACAAAAGACCACATCTGTGGAGTTCAAAGGGGTGGTGGACTGGTATAACGCTTTCATGATTCCGGACAAAACGTGAAGGGTAGTATCTGCGGCTTTTGGTGAGTGATGCCCTGAGTCGCAGTGCATCTGCGTCAGTTAAAGTAGCTTTCACCATTCCAATTCCAATCCAACTTTGTTCATATAAATACCACTTTCTGTTCAACTCGAATGATGTAAATTCAGACGGATACAGCAAGAAACTGCCGTTTTATGGGCTTTGCAAACAGAGCATCAAATCCTGATGGCGGCACGCTTTTTGCCTGTATAAAAAACTACCAGATATGTCCCAGCGCCGTGTAGCACTCTTCATTGAAACATCCCGTGAGTACGGTCGGGGATTGTTGCGAGGCATTATACGATACGAGCGTGAGCATGGGCCGTGGTCCATCTATTTTAAACCGGGTGGTTTAAGCGACCCTGCACCGGAATGGCTGGCTTCATGGAGGGGAGATGGGATTATAGCAAGAGTTACCAGTAACGCTATGGCTCGTGCCATCAGGCGTTCAAGAGTGGCCGCAATTGATCTTTGGACCGGTATCAAAGGATTGAACCTTCCTGCCGTTGGCGTTGACAACCAGGCATTGGCTGAGCTGGCGGCAAGCCACTTCATAGAAAGAGGATTCCACCATTTTGCCTACTACGGCACGCCTCCTGGTGAGCACTATTACTACGATATGCGGCGCGAAGAGTATCTGCGAGCGCTTGAAAAACGTGGCTATTCTGTATGCGATGTGTACAGCGAAAAAAGACGGGCCAGACCTTCATGGGAGCTGTCACGCCGCCATCTGGCCCAGTGGGTGCAATCCTTGCCAAAACCTGTGGCCATCATGACCTGTCATGATGATGCGGGGTTCCAACTGCTTGAAGCCTGTCACGATGCTCATTTTCAGGTGCCAGATGATGTGGCCGTGCTGGGCGTGAACAATGATGAGTTTTTGTGTAACCTGTCCATTCCGCCCCTGTCGAGCGTGGACATGGGAGCGGAACAAATTGGCTATGAAGCTGCGACTTTGTTGGATCGGATGATGAAAGGCGAAAAAAACACACGGCTGTGGAGTCTGTCTGCTCCCAAAAAAATTATCGCCAGACAATCAACAGATATTGCTTCAGTAAGTGATCGGCATGTGGCACGGGCAGCCAGGTTGATTCGTGAACATGCATGCTCAGGTCTAAGTGTTGAGGAACTGCTTGAGCAGATTAGCGCATCAAGAACTTCTCTTTATAGAAGGTTCAAGCTGCAGTTAGGTCGTTCTCCAAAACAGGAACTGACTCGCATCCGCATGGAGAAGGCAAAAGACCTTCTAACCAGAACAAAACTGTCCGTTGCGCAAGTAGCGGAACGGACAGGCTATATAGAATCCAAATACTTTATAGAAGTCTTTAATAGGGAGGTGGGCCTTACGCCACTGAAGTATCGTAAACGAGAACAAATATCTGGTTAAGCCAGTTGCACTCTGCCTCTCTGAGGGCGACGTCGCTTGAGGATAAAACATCCCATGGCAATTCCGATAAGCAGGATTCTGCCGGGCTCCGGCACAATCACCACCAGCACACCGTATTCATCAAGTAAATCAAAGCTCCATTTCATTGCCGGGTCTATGTGAGAAAGATCAGGTAAATCCCATAGCGAGGCGTAGTCAGCGGCAGTGCCAGTCAAATTCAGGGAGGCAAAGTCGATGAACCTGAATATGTCACCTACGGCAAACTGGTAGCTGGTTTCCGCCATTTTTAACGACTTTTCATCGGTAGCATTTAGATCGCCAATGATATCCAGATAGTCGTGATCACCTGCGACTGACTCAAGGCTTGAACCATAATAAGTGGCGATCTCCTCAATCGTAAGGTCTCCAACATTGATACTAGCACCGTTCACTTGAAAAATAATGCTGCTTCCCGCATTGAGATTTACATCTCCAGTCACAGACATCATGCCCAAACTACTTGTGAAAGTAGGAGAGACAGTGCCAAAGCCTGCCTCAATCACGCCCCCATTGAGCACAGTGACATTGCCATTGATTTTTCCGAAGCCTCCGAGCCTTGCGCCTTCGCGAACCATCACGTCGGCATAAAAATCCTGTGTGTTAACAATCAGTGTGCCGCTGCGAATATCTGCCGTACCGATGGAAACGGTGCCGCCTAATGCAGAGGCTACACGCGCTGCTCCGCCAATGACGACGGTGCCTGTGCGAGTGCTTTCGTAGTACCCAATGTCAGGGTTGCTAGTTCCCACGTTAACATAGTTGTTAATGTCCATTCCCTGGTTGCCAGCCACAGTGATGGTTCCGCTAAAAGTCGCGCTTCCCCCGTCTTCGGAAACGAGGTTTAGGGAGCGGTAATCTTTTTCATACATGCGAATGTTCCCATTAAAAGACGCATTATAGGAATCGCCCTCATGATTGACCTGTCCTATGCTCGTGCGATCTCGTGCATCGCTGGTCGAATCCGCAAAATCTATTGGGGCGTTTAAAGTATAGTCACCCCGCAGGAGCAGGGCAGAGGTGTGCCCTGTGCCCGAAATTGAGCTTGTGATCGCCCTTCCGAGCGAAATAATATCGGCATTCTCCCAGGCTACTCCTTGTGCATTCGCACCAGCTAGTACAATCTCGGAACCATATCTAACAATAACCCGTCCGCCAAAGGTTGAATTGTTTCCCGTAAACACCATCTGCTGATTCCCCTGAGCGATCAAATGAAGGGCAGTTTGCGAAACCGTATGATTCTCTGATCCCGTAAAATCACCCGCGAGCACCAGTTGCCTTTGTACACTTCCGGCTTGAATAAGGAAAAGCCCGTTCTCAGATGTAGTGGTCAAATTTGAGATGTTGAAACTATAGTCAACGTCTCCAGTGATGTCTGTTGATGTTAAATCTACAGTAATCAGGTTGCCTGTGGATCCAACAGAAATATTCTTGCCAGATGCCCCAAGACTATCTGAATAACGTAGAGAATAATAACCGCGTAACATATCAATATCACCAGTAAACGTATTGTGGTTATTGAACTCAATTCGCGCCCCATTCGAAGTAGAGGGGCTGTCTAGGGATAGTTTACCATCACCGCTTATGATGCCATTGAGTTGCATTCTTCTGTAATAAGTTAACGAACCGGGTTGAGTTGTTCTGATGATGGAAAGATCATCAGCAATCTCAATGTCTGCCCCAATGGCCAGATTTCTTTCTGTGGCGCCTGACGCTGGTAGTTGGCCATAACTCAAGGTAGGGCCTACGCCATCAATCGCTTCAAATACGATTTTAGAACCTTCAGTTCCATTGCTAAAAAACTCTTTCAAACTTGTCTGATAATCGTCCGCGGCAATGCTGAGGCTATTCAGGTAATAGGTGCCATCCAGTGTGATTGCAGTATTATCTGCAAGATCATTGCCGCCAATCACCACCACAGATCCACTGCCAGGCGTTGTTCCAGGTACACCATTTGACCAGTTGTCTGGATTAGACCATGTATTATCTACAGATCCAGTCCATGTTGTCTGGGCGTTCAGATGAGTTATTAATTGAATTAGAATAAGTGTAATAAAAAGAGCGTAGAATCTCAGGCGATGAGACGGGAGATATGATGAGTAGTAAATGCAGGTATTCATAAGCGCTACTTGGATTGGCGCTCATGTAATCAGCGTATGTCATGCCCACCCTACTGTTCGATTGTACGTCTATTGAGGCTAAGAATTCTCTTTTTGCTACCTGCCTACTGCTGCACATAATATGAAAAACACAGCCGCCCTTTTCAGGTGCGGCTGTGCCCAACTCCAATGATGACAGTAAGGAAATTCTATTAGTGTCCGGCTTTAAACATGACGTCTTTGATGGTGATTGTAGCGCCACTCTGACGTTTGCTTTCATCAGCAGCTTCCATGAAGGCATAAATCTCCAATGTTTCTTCAGGACTGACGGGGGAAACACCTGTTTTGAAGAATTTGACCACCTGCTCAAGGAGAGGATCATATCCATCATAGCTGCCTACAGCCGCCTCCTTGCTTTTTGTTCTGGCAATACCGCCATAACCTTTTCGATCGCTTGAGTTTGACTCCCGAAAGACCCCTGTACGCCCGTCCTCCCATCTTCCTGTGACCTGGATTAGGCCGTCATTCGTCACCCCGCGTGACACAGAAATGCATCCTGTTCCCATCACTGTAAAAAGTGATTCAACGCCGTGAATTCCATACCAGAAAAGATCCGGATGAGTAGCTTCAAGCTTTGCAGGACTAAAAGTTTCTGCAGATTGAACCTTGCCAATTACACCGGTGCGGACCTTTTGCGTGTTGGCCCCATATCTCAGAGATGAGGATGAAAAAACAGGCGCTCGCTTGTCAGCGGCCTCCTTATAGATAGTGATGACGTCCTGTAAAGATGCAGCCACGGGCTTGTCAATGAACACAGGTTTGCCAGTTTCTAACACAGGCCGGATCTGCTCCAGGTGAACCCTGCCGTCGTTGCTTTCAAGCAGCACTGCATCCACCATTTCCAATAGCTTGTCTATAGAATCCACAATGGTTACTCCCATGGCTTTAACTTTTTCGGTGTGTTCAGGAACCCTTGAGATGCTGGTTTCAATGTCACGGCTGCCTTGCGGATATGCTGCTACAACCTTAACGCCAGTGAATTTCTCTGCATCGGCTGGATTCTTGGGGCCTTTGTTTAGAATGGTGGTAAATGCCACAGCATGTGAGGTATCAAGGCCAATGATCCCAACTTTGATAATCTTTTCTTCAGCAAAAAGAGGCTTGCATATCAGCGAACCAAGAACTGCAAGTATGAGGAAGTGTTTCATAATGTAAAATTAATTGGGTTAAGCTAAGGTCGTAAGTTCAAATCCTTTCCTGTAAGTGTCGTTCTCAGCGATGGCATTTGCCTCTGTCGAAAACTCACCTTCAAACTTCAGCGTGTCTGGGTTAAATTGCAGCCAGGGGCCAGTCTGAGGCGGCGAATTCCGCAGAGTGATTTTATTGGCCTCAAGGTTTGCAAAAAAATCATTGAGAGTCTCCTGAACAAGAGCGCTGCCTTTGATTCTCTCTACGATTTCTTCTGCTGATAAGGAATGGCCCACACGATAACTGATATTTGCCATATGTGCTAATGCAGCAGCATGAAAGCCATGGACGATATGAAGGTTGGGATTAACCAGTTTACCCGCACGGATGGAGGCAATGAAGTTACTCATGTGATCAGCTCCATCGTTGATGGGGAACTTTTCACCGTTCCATTTACCGTCGTTGTCATACGCTTTTGACTCTGCAATATAGCCGCCTTCACAGTGGTAGATGTTGCCAATGCGCACGCCTTTGTAGGCAGGCTCCCAGCCTTTTTGCCAGTTCATATCAGCCCGTGGCAGGCCACGATTGTCAAAGAGCATGGGCGCGGTGTTCTTGCCAAAATCGTAAAGGGCAAACTGATTGTTCGGCGTCTCCCCATCATCGGTATAACCCCAGCGTTGTCCGAAGCTGATAACGCGTAAGGGCAGTTTATCGGGATTTCCAAGAGCACGCCGACCTACGTCAAGCTGATGAGGTCCATTGTTGCCTATATCGCCATTGCCGTAAGCCCACTGCCAGTGCCAGTCATAATGAAATTGTTCACGCATGATGGGAGCCATTTCCCGGGGGCCACACCAGAGATCATAATCCACGGTTTTGGGTGGAAGCTGTGCTGCTGTAACTTTTCCAATACTTTGACGCGCTCTGAAGTTCATGGCTCGTGAAAGAACCACTTTGCCAAGCGCTCCTGATTCGAGATAGGCCTCGGCCGCATCCCAGCCTGGGTCTGAGCGGCGTTGCATCCCGTGTTGTAGAATTAGTTTACCTTCCACCTTACGGTTGGCTTCCATTAATGCCGCGCCTTCATGAATATTGTGGCAGACAGGTTTTTCAACATACACGTGTTTTCCTGCTGACAGCGCCGCAAGGGCAATCACAGTGTGTGTATGGTTTGGAGTGGCGATGACTACGGCATCCACATTCTTGTCTTCCAGCAGCTTACGGTAGTCCTTATAGGTTTTTACTTTGATGTTTGCCTTGTCCAACTGGGCCACGGTTCGGTCAATGACATGACTATCCACATCGCACAGAGCGGTCAACCTAACGCCCGTCATTTTCATCAGCGACTTTATGTGACCTGCGCCTTTCGAATTAAAGCCAATGACTGCAAAGCGTATTTCATTGTTCAATTGCTGTGATCTGATCCAGGAGGGGATTGAGAGAGCGGCTCCGCTTAGAAGAGTCTGGCTTAAAAGTTTTCGACGACTTAGGTTGTGCATGATAAATAAGTGTGATGAGTCGGTTTAGATTTGATCGTGGACATCCCTTAACCACTTGGTGTGGCTTCGGTAGAATTAGAGGTTAAATGAGGATTAGCCTGGCAAAGCAGCAGGCTGACTCCTGCGCATTCTGGTTTTTAATGGTGGAGCGTGACCATTGACGGGATTTGGCGGTGGCAGGGGAAGAGGCTTCTGTGCGGTACTGTCCTGTAGGAGAATAAAGCCAGATGCATGTCCGACAGAAATATCGCTGTGCTGCCGAACCAGTTTGGCTGTATTGGTAGCGAGAAAATCCCAGCAAGAGCGCCAGGAGCGATCAAGCATCATGCTGCCGCGACGAATCGCCTCAATAGGAGTCAATGATGATCCGGCAAAACCTCCAGTGGTGGGATGTCTAACGATGCCGTCTTCACCTACTGCCACTGTGGTCTTGCCGATGCTGTAAGTACCTGGCTCAGCCGCCGCTGCGGCCATGGCATCCGTGGTCCACCAGATCAGTCGGTCGGGCATCAGTCGATGAATCAGACGGAAAAGGGCGGGGGATACATGAATGCCATCTGCGATGACACCGGCGTGAATTTTTGGATCATCCAATATTCTCCATAGTATATTATCATGACGATCCAGATGCTGCGGACACCCGTTGCCCAGATGAGTAAATGCGTTCGCTCCAGCATGAATGGCAGCGTCCATCTGCTGGCGGCTTGCATTGGTATGTCCAAAGCTGACCGTAAACCCATGTTTTACTGCCGCTTGTATGGCAGTCATGGAGCCTGGCCGCTCCGGTGCCAGTGTTAGTAGCAGCGGGTCGTTTTGCACACAGGCCTTCAGTTCATCAATATGAGATACAGTGGCATCTGTTGCGCTTTCAGGGCAGTGCGCTCCGATGTATCCCGGTTCTGCTGAAATGAAGGGGCCTTCTATGTGCCAGCCGACAATGGATGAAGACAAGACAGGATCATTCTTAATGATGTGGCGGTAGGCTTTAATTTTCTGAATCAACAAGGGCCATTCAACTGTGATAAGCGTAAGCAGAAAGCGGTGACAGCCATCTCGCCTCATGGCATGAACCGCGGCAAGTAACGCATCACGATCTATAGACTCGTCACGCTGAAAATCTACACCTGCATACCCATTAACTTGAAGGTCAAAGAGACCTGGAGCCACCCATAAGTCAGTGCAGTCATCCTCGTAACCAGGTGTTACCAGGGTAAGTTGGTGATTCTCCCAGCGCAGATGAAGAGCTTCACCTGTCCGGTAGTGCCGCGCGGTTATGGATCCTTCTGCGGCTGTGGAATGCATTAAAAGACTCATGAGATAGATGCCAAAAGAGTAAGGTGCGACAAAGGTTACATGTCAGTGGGAAGAAGACTTGCTGAGTCCTGATCCAAGAACAGTGTGCAGTGAGACTGAGTGCGCAAATAAGAGGCCGGACAAGCCGTTGCAATCGGCCCCTTTAAAGTGTCATGCACTGCCTGCGCTTTTCTTTTCTCTGGAACAATAGCCAGCATGTGCTTTGCACTGCACAAGGTTGGGATGGTCAGTGTTAGAGCGTACGCGGGCACCGCTTCGAAGTTTGGGAAGTGGCCTTCCCCCACCTGCTGCATACGGCAGGCCTCATCCAGCTTAACTATTTTGATTGGCGCTGTATCCGCAAAATCTGCCACAGGCGGATCATTAAAGGCGATGTGGCCATTTTCACCAATGCCTAGACAGCATAGATCAGGTGAATGCTTTTCCAGCAGGGTTGCGTAAGTGGCAATGGCATCAAGCGGTTCCATTGCATCTCCTTCAAGGTAATGAAATACACGGGGCTTCAATAAAGGTTCCACATTTTTCATCATGTAGTTTCTAAAGCTGGCGGGGTGCGTGTTCGGTAACCCAAGATACTCATCCATGTGAAACATGGTCACCTTTGACCAGTCAACGTCCCACCGCTGCCCCTGCCCGGCGATAAGCGCCTTCAAGAATTTCACCTGGGAGTTTGCAGTGGCAAATATCACAGAGGCTTCACCGCGTGTGGCCAGTGCTTGAGAGATGATCTCAGCCGCAGCTTGGGCCGCGACTTCTGCCAGTTGATCATCATTGGGATGAATCTGGACGTTAAGCTGGTCACAGCGGAGTTGTTTATATGGCATGGAACTCATGGGAGAAAGGAGGCGTCAAAAGTTTGTTTGCGTTATGATCGTAAGTGAGTGGCGAAGTCTTTCATGCTAACAGAATAAGATGGCTCGTTGCACCTCTTATTGGGCCAGAAACATCTCTTTTTGTGACATGACTTTCGAAGTGGGCGGTAATGTATAAAAATCTGATCGTGAACTGCTTTTGTTGGAAAGAATAGATGTTTTTAGGCGTGTCTTGTGTGATTCTTCAAAGGCGTGGACTTCCACCATCAGGCAAAAACATGAGCTGACAGGCTTTGGTTGCAGGCTGGATCGGCGGAGTTACTTGCCGAAGTTGCGCACATGTCTTATGCGCCAGTTGTAAAGAGTATCCAGTGACTTAACCCCATCCAGCGAGCCCTCGCTGGTGGCCTTTCCTAGATAATTATAGTCATCTGTATTCAACGCCTCATCATTGGGATCAATAGCTCGTTCTATCAAGGCATCACCTTGGGATTCGCCAGTGATGTTATCCCTTGCTTGATCAAAGGTTCGTGGATCTGTCGTGCGTGCTTTGCGGAGGCTTTGCACCAGGAAGTGAACACGAAAGCTGTTTGATCGTGTGGTGAGTCTTGGGTAGATGTTTGCGTAAGGTCTTTCCAGTACATTGTCCCCAGTGAGCCCATGATTATCCCAAAAGGCTTTCATTTGTGACTGGATGGCGCTTAGGCTTGTACCTGAGATGTTTTCATCTTCGGGTACCAGGAATAACTCGCAAATTTCACTGGCATTTTTAAAGAAGACGCCTGCATTAAAACGCTCTTCCCATTGAATCAAGGTTTTGGCTGGATCAATGTAATGACGCCAGCCACTGTTCCCACTGGCGCTTGCGTAATTTTTATAGGTTGTCCCTGATCCTGTGGGAATTGCCAGGAACCGCTCGCTCTTCATCACGGCATGCAGGCCGGTGGCGCGATTGATGTGGGTAAATGGAGCCATGCGGTAGTTCATATTGATCTTGCCAGCAGTCGAGAAGGGCTCACTCACAGCGTAAGGCTGAAGCACAGGCATCCAGAACCAGTCCAGGATGCTGTGGTCTGCTGGTGCGCCTGGCATGTTGCCGGAAATACTGTGATCTTTCTCACCGAGATGCCCTGTAGAGGCAAGATTGGGGCGGAATAAATAAGTGGTCCAGGGCAGGCCCGTTACTACACCTGATGAAATGCTTCCAAACATAACCGCTGAAGGAATCAACTGATTGGGGGCGCTGGTTTCGTTTAGTTCGTCCGGTCCGACTCCATCCCAAACTCGTTTAGAAAAATAAGGAGGAATGGCGCCTGGCACTTCCTTGGCGCTGGGCACATTCTTAAATGTATCATCCCAAATCTGCGCAACATCATCAGCCTTGTTCCAGTAAGGGCCGTCTGGGGCTATTCCTGCGCCATTATCCCAGTCACGCGTTACATCTGGATCAACACTGTGGCCATAACCTGAAGGCATTCCGGGAAAGTACTCAGGGGAAGTGGGAGGGCGGACAAAGTCTGGTTGAGAAAACTCTGTATAGGTTGCTGCAGCAGCCAGACCACGTAAGGGACGCGCATCCTGTGGCAGGGCCAGTTCTGGATTGGGGTCTCTTGGATTAAACAATTGTTGTTTTTTCCAGGCTCCACCTGCTTCAGTAAAGGAGTGAATCTGGTAACGGCTCTGTGCAGCAGAAGCATTGGGTTCCGCAGGATTCCAGTCTGGATGAGGTATGAAAAGATTGTGTGTGGCGTTGGCAGACTTTTCAAACTCGCGCAGGGAAACCAGCCGGTAGTCACCATGACGCACCACCCATGTACGCACAGTATCTGCGGGATCAATCACCTCTGGATTTCTAGCGCGTGCAATGGAGGCATTCTGGATTCTGGCTCCCCATGTTGCTGCCAGCGTAGTAGGCTGCGTGGGAACTGGCACCTTCATATTCGCAGGTATGGTGATGAAGTGTTTAATTACCGAGTGCGCTGGCCCATGGCGTACATAACCGCTGTAAAGCTGTAGGGTCGTTCCAGCAGGTCCCAGGGTAATATGGGTGTCTCCGCTTGGAACCAGAAAGTAGCCCCGGCTATACTGGCTGGCATAGGCACGATTGGTAACATCAAAATCGGCATGATAAAATGCAGAAGCTCCAATCTTGTTCACATTAGTTTCATAACCACCTGACACGTTGTCAATTGTCGGGGGATCAACATACATATGCCTGCCGCCGGAGCCGCCCCAGCCCACCCACCAGGTAGCCAGTGAGGCGCTGGAGGATGGCCCGCCGGTTGGCTTCAAGGCTGTGAGATAGGCAAGATGTGGCACCGTGTGATTCCAGCGGCCCCATTTGTTAAAAGCTGCCTGAGGGTAATCGGGATTATCTTTGGTAATAAGCCCGCCTGCCATCCGACCTGCACTTCCAGATTTACTGGTAATGATACGGAGCTTGTCCAGGCCCTGCGCATACATGCCCCCATTCGGCGCAATCATGGCAAAGCCCTGACTGGGGCAAAAACCTTCAAATACAGTTCCCACCTGAATGGCTTTAAACCCTGACGGAAGTTGCAGCCTGTCGGCCAGCATGGCGTTGATTTTTGTGCCTGACGCCTGGTGTTCCGCTGCAAGGCTGAAAACCAGGCCAAACTCTGATAGTGTATAAATACGGTTCAGTGCATTGGCTCTTATAAGGGAGTCTGAATTCAACTCGGCATCAAGTGGTTCCGGCTGCGCGGTGTATGCGACATTGACAATCTGCCCGTGTGTTTCTGAACCGCCCAGATTGATGGCTCCCCATTCAGAGCCATCATAAGAAAGCACCTGTGATCCATTAGTGCCGATGGTGGTGTCATGAATATTCGTCTGTCTCACATATTCCAGCATGGACATGATGCCTGCGGCCACATTGGCGGCGCCATATTTATCCGTCATGGATTTTGAGTAACCTTGCTTTGCCTCGCGGCTTAAAGCCCGAATATATCTGGCCAGGTCTGCGTTACCTTTTAGATTCTGCAGATTGGCGGCGGTACTGTGGTCAGAGCCATACTCAGACAGGGCGCTGTACGGGTTGGCATAACGACGATAAAAATAAGACTTGCCGCCCAGGGTGGCTGCGAACATTGCGAGCCTGTCAAACGAGGTGTAGCGGTTTGATCCGGTGTTAACGTCCCAGCTTGTTGGCCATAGTGAAATACGAGGGGTCCCAAGTGCGGTGGTCTCTGGCGCACGACTTTCAGCCGTTAGAAAGAAACGCAAACGTGCGAGTTTCTCAGGCTGGGTTGCAAATAAAGGCTGTGTACTTCTTGTTGCAGGCGTGGTTGCGCCGGGCGCCTGAAGCAAAAATTCATCCACGCTGGCATACAGTCTGTCAGTATCATAGGCCACCGCCAGCCCGGCGTTGCTGAATGCACCTGTAAGTGGCGCCGTCTGCGCATTACCACTTCTGTAGTTAACCCGCGGTACCATATCATAAATTTGCATTAGCTTGGTGTTGGAGTCACCAGACCCAGGAGAAAGGCGGACGCCGGGGAAGAAGACACTGCTAAGACTGGTAGAGGCTGGATGCCCGGCAAAACGCTGTACCTCATTTCTCATGGGGGGTCTGCTTGCATAAGCTATGTCCTCAGGTGTTGCAGCTCTCGGAGTGTCCCAGTGAATGCCTTCACTGGCTGTGTTAATGTTTACTTTACAGGTTTCATCATCCGTCCAGAAAGCTATTCTTCCTATGATAGGATTCTCTTCTGTGGGAACGGATGCAGAGCCCTGATCCTGAAAAGGGATAAAATTCTTTGAAGTTGGATCCAGCACACCATAGGTTCCATTGGATAAGATGTACATCCATTGCACAGGCATGGGAACGCGTTGATTCTCAGCTAGCCCTCCTGGCAGGTGTACACCATTGATGGATCCACCAGTCGCCTTTTTATCGCTGTAACTAAAACCTTCTGGGGTATTGCTGCCGGGATAGGCAGGAGTTACTGAGTCCATGGAGCGCGGATCTATAACCGGAAAGGCCATGTCACCTGAAACTCGAATGACGGGTTCGTTAAGATTGGCATACACTTCCGGCAGCTCATTCCAGTTCGCAGGTACGTCAGACTCCATGTTTTGATCTCCTGCGCCCAGAGAAGCTGCAGCAGTTATCATTTCATCAGAGCTGTAAAGCTTGTAGATGTTAGATGCGACACCGCTGTCAGATTTGTAAGTGCGTAAGGCTCCGGGCTGTGAAATCCACATGGCATCGCCTTCAGTGGTGCCGTGTTTTAGCTGACCTATGGCCAGGTTTAACGCCATGTCTCTCAGGCTGCTGACATCCTGCGCAGCCGCCTGGGTTGTGGATGAACGATATTGCATCGTTGCAAGGCTGAAAAACATAACCACAACAATCGTGATCAGGGCGATGATAAACAACACTGGCAGTAGTGCCATGCCTGAAGCTCTAGCTTTCATGGGACGTAATAGAAAAGGGGTGAAAAGATAAACAAAAGTAGTGGTCATGGCAGCACATGTGTTACTGCTGGCTAGCGGCGGTAGATGCGCGTCCGCGCTGTACGTGGATCCAGTTGCAGCGTCACATAATCAGGAGGAAGCTCGCTTGCCTGCAGGTCTTCCTGCTTGATGACAGTAAGCGTCCAGGCTTCGTTTATGGTCAGGGCACATCGCCCATCTGGTTGAAAGACAAATGAGGCATAACTCTCAGTCAGCCCACCCTCATTAGTGGTGGTTCCATGAGTGATGCCTTCCAGGTCTGAAAGCAGGGAGGAGAACTCAGGTGAATCATGAAAGGCCAGGCCGAGCGGCAGTCTTTCCACGGGATCAGCAGGAATAAACTTGGGTGTGAAATTACCCGCTACTGGTGGTGCATAATTGTCATCGGCGGGATCAGTAATGATTTCGGCATGTCCAATTTGAACGCCATTCCATATTTCATTACCAAGTTCATCCTTGCCTTTGACCAGGCGCACTAGTATCGTTCGGTTGGTGGTGATTGCTGTCTGCCTTGCACTCTCCATCTTTCCTTTTAGGTTTTGGATGGCCTGACGGAAGTTCATCGAGTCAACCACGCCCTGGGAGATGTTGGCAGTGAGCGACAGCAGCAAGGCCAGGATGGTCACCACAATAAGAATCTCGATTAGCGTAAAACCCTGCGCAGTTCGGGAGAACCTTTTTAGATGGGAAACTGGATGGAATTGATTCACAGTTCTATAAATTTCGGGGTGATAGAAATGGCTCTTATGAATTCCACTTCGAGTTACGCAGTTTGATGGTGGTGGAGAAGACGCGATAGCGCATGCCTTCGTTACTCAATCTTACCTCCAGTTCCTTTAAGTCGTCCTCGTATCGCAGTGCGTTTCTAAACAACCCTGCATCATATAGCTCCGGCATTTTGCTGCCATTCCTGTCTGCAAGCTTCTGGGCAGAAGCTTCATCGACTGCAACCAAGGTCACTCTTATTAGTGGCGGAAGCTGGTGACGTGTGCGGCGCATCAGATCAGCACTGGCGGCGGCATGTTGATAAGCGCGGCTATCATAAAAATAATCCGGCGCCAGATCTGTTTCTTTCTCGTAAATGTTACTGTCAGGAGATGAAAGTAAGGGGCTTATGACCATGGCAATCACATTCTCCGCAAGTGTGCGTCCTTCATCGGCTGCTACCGCGCCGCGAAACCACGCATACAATCCGGCGCTGTTGGTTTGTTCATCTAACCGCGCAGCATAAGTACGAAGTTGCTCTGTAGGAATCTGAAGTTCCTTCAGGCGAAAACGAAAGCGTGGCGGAGAGGTACTGGCGCTCTTCAGAAAACTGGCGCGTGAACTGTCGTCATCCCCAAACTCAAGATAGTAGCCCCAACTGTTTAACAAACCGCCAAGTTCATTCCATTCAGCGGTTTCAGTAAGTCCGTACGTGCCGTGAAAAAATACAGCATGTGAAGGATGATTTCCGCCGCTTGTTAGAAGTGCGCGACTGTCTTCCGTTGCGGGGCCGCTTACAAAGTGCAGGTCAGATTCCAGGTCATACCTGGTGGGTACAGCACTGGTGTCTGGGGGTGTGCCCGGATACTGAAAATCATAGTAGGGATTAATCTCACAGGTGGAAAGACGTTTGGTCATGCTGTCAAAAGCCGCCTGCGCCTCCTGAAATTGACTGAATCGGGCTTCTGTGATCTTAAGCTGATTCAGCACTGCATTTACCATTTCCCCCATGGCTACCAACACAATGGAAAAGATCGCCACGCTCACCAGCAGTTCCACCAGGGTAAATGCACGGCAGGATTTTGCCCTGAACTTGGCAGTGGCTGCGCATCCTGCGAGCGCGGGAAAGGGAGAGGTTCTCATCAGGTATTACGTGTCTTTACTCGTTTTTGTCACCAGACTGTGTCCTACACGCACAGAGGCTGGCATCGGTTTCCCTTCAGCCAGTGCTGTCAGCGCATCATTCAGCAGTTGTTCGCCTCTTTTGCCGTTTGCAGGAGAGACAACTGTGGTGACCTTGCGCTGCCATTCATTCTTCTGGCTGCTTTGAGTGGTCAGGGTCACCCCCTCATTCGAAACCTTTACTTGAGCAGTGAAAGCGGCCATGCCTTCCTGCCCTGCATCACGAATCACCAGCCCCTGATCATCGAAGTAAAAGGTACGGTCATTCCAGCGGTCGAGTTCCTCCCACTTGGCTTGTTGGACTTCGCCCATAAGCTGACTGGTGATTCTTGAACCCACAGTGTTGATGCCAGCTTTAAGACTGGTATCCATGCCCATGGAAAGCATGCCCACCAGCGGCAGCATGACTGAGACCAGCAGGCCCACTGTCACCACCATCTCCACAAGAGTTGAACCTTGCTGAAGATTCCGGAAAGATAGGGTGGGGACAGCCGTTTTTACGGTTGATGCTGGCAGCGCACTGAGCCGGCGCCCGTGACTTTGGTTTACCCTTGAGGGAATGTAGGCAGAGTTCAGTTTCATAAGATCAGTCGTATTGTTCGACTGCTCCTATGAGCTTGAGCCATGCCGGATTAGGTGTGCATTTGATGTGTAAAAAAGCCGCACTCTGCTCTTTTTCGTGCACCTTTTGATCAAGGTGGGAACATCATAAAGAGATCACCCTCCACGCTTTAAATAAAACGGAGCCCAAGACATGACGGCAAGCCTGAAAGAAGCATGGATATGATGGTGGACCCTCGGCATCATACTAAGATCACCCATAAATTTCAGGCGTTGCGGGCAAGATCATGGCTCTTTTGGGTACGGAACCCCTGCAGTTTCAATGAGCCGTCGGGAAAAATATCCAGCCGACTGTAACTGTTGTTTGCAGCGCCGCTGCCCTCGATCATTGCCGCCAGTGTGGTATAGTGGATGCCATTGAGATGCTGGTATTCGTTTTTGTGGGAGTGTCCCTGAAAGACCGCGCAAACGCGACCGGACTTTTCCAACACGGCCCGCACCTGAGCGGCGTTTTTTACACTGTGATGTTCGTTTTGATCCAGGCGCTGATGGGCAAAGACCACAACCGGCTGTTCCTTTTTGCCTGCCAACACTGATTCAAGCCATCTCAATTCATGGTCGGGCATCCAGCTATCTTGCCAGTGAAAATTATGCCGTCCGTATGCGGTTCCATCTTGCTTAAAACAGGCGTCCAGAATGATGAACTGCGCACCATTGACTTCAAACGTATGCTGGCTTGGGTGCGGCATACCACTGTGCTGTTGAAACTCCTTCTTGGTCAGCGTATCCACACAGTGGTTCCCCAGCACATAGTATTTTGGAGCCTCAATTCTCTGAAACTGGGTCTTCATTTTTTCCAGCCACTCCAGCTCTTGATCCACGGATTCCGCGCGATCAATAAAATCCCCCAGCTCTACAACAAAGGACGGTTTGTCCTTGTTAAACTGCACCACAGCCTCATCCAGTTTTTGCAGGGTTTCGCGGTAGTAGCGCGTCTTGGCAGGTTGCTTCTCAGCAAAATGCATGTCCGTGACCATGCCAATGTTCATCAAGGGCGATGATCCTGTCGCTGCCTGCACCTCTCCACAATCCAGCAGACTTCCAGCACCGGCTAAGGTAAGGGTGGCATCAAAAAGAAAAGCGCGGCGGGATTTGTGAAGTGGCATAGTGCGTGAACGCCACAGGCATTAAGCTTTATACCAAAGAATGCTGGTAATTTTTGCGACTAAATCGCAATAAAGATAATATTATTGCTTTAGTTGCACCTGCGCGACGTATCGCCATGATAGATAGGCTTTCTGCTTAGACCAAAGAGATAACCTTCACCCATGAGCGCCCTTTATTCGTCCTTCTTCGCCTTTTTACGCTCCTCCGTTGGAAGAAAAATTATAATCGCAGTCACCGGACTGATGCTGGCCGGTTTCGTGCTCGGCCACATGGCTGGCAACCTGTTGCTGTTCCTTGGTCCTGACGCGATCAACACCTACGGTCACAAGCTGAAAAGCATGGGGGCCTTGCTCTGGGTGGCACGTATAGGCTTGCTGGTGGCAGTGGCCTTGCACATCTACTTCACCATCAAACTGACGGCTGAAAACAAAAAAGCCCGAGGTGAAACGGCTTACGCGGTGAAGAGTCCTCGCAAATCAACCCTGGCTTCACGCACCATGATCCTTAGCGGTCTGACGCTGCTGGCGTTCATCGTGTACCACCTGATGCACTTTACCATGCACAGCTTCTACGATTATAATGCCATGCGGTATGATCTCCACGGGGAGGATGTTCACGACGTGTATGCCATGGTGATTCATGGCTTCTCCAACTGGGGCGTTTCCGGCTTTTACATCATCGCCATGGTTCTACTTTGTATGCACCTTAGCCATGGTGTCTCCAGTGTCTTTCAGAGCATTGGCCTTTCCACGCCGCGTACCTGGCCGTTGTTTAAGTCCATCGGCATCGGCTATGCCCTTCTGATCTTTATAGGCAATGTTTCCATTCCGTTGGCAGTGCTTTTCGGTTTCGTGAAATGAGCAGCGCAACGCCCACCTGAACATTCTAAATTTTCCTACTCAAAAGCGATGTCAGATCCCACCTTCAATGCGCATATTCCCTCTGGGCCGCTTGCTCAAAAGTGGTCAAAGCACAAGCAGGACTCCAAACTGATCAACCCCGCCAACAAGCGGAAATTTACCGTGCTGGTGGTCGGTTCTGGACTGGCGGGCGCCTCTGCTGCAGCCACTCTTTCTGAACTCGGCTATAAGGTAAAGTGCTTCTGCTTTCAGGACAGCCCCCGCCGTGCCCACAGCATCGCCGCCCAGGGCGGTATTAATGCAGCCAAAAACTACCAGAACGACGGCGACAGTGTTTACCGTCTCTTCTATGACACCATTAAGGGTGGCGACTTTCGTGCTCGTGAGGCCAACGTCTATCGCCTTGCGGAAGTCAGTGCAAACATTATTGACCAGTGCGTAGCCCAAGGGGTGCCGCTCGCCCGTGAATACGGCGGCCTGCTGGCAAACCGCTCATTCGGTGGCGCTCAGGTCAGCCGTACCTTTTACGCCCGTGGCCAGACAGGTCAGCAGCTGCTGCTAGGAGCGTATTCGGCGCTAAGCAAAGAGATCGCCCGCGGCAATGTGCAGATGTACAACCGCACAGAAATGCTGGAACTGGTCATCGTGGATGGCCATGCCAAAGGCCTTGTCGTGCGCAACCTGGTGACCGGTGAAGTTAGCAGTCATGCCGGCGATGCCGTGATTTTGGCCACCGGCGGCTATGGAAACGTGTTTTTCCTCTCCACCAACGCCATGAACTGCAACGTCACGGCGACTTGGCGGGCGCACAAAAAAGGCGCTTACTTTGCCAACCCTTGTTACACGCAGATTCATCCGACCTGTATTCCTGTCAGTGGGGATTACCAGAGCAAGCTGACGCTCATGTCAGAATCCCTGCGTAACGATGGCCGCGTGTGGGTTCCTAAAGATGCCAAAGACTGCGACAAACGTCCTGAGGATATCCCTGAGGATGCTCGCGACTATTATTTGGAGAGGAAATACCCCAGCTTCGGCAACCTCGCTCCACGTGACATCTCCAGCCGCTCCGCCAAGGAGGTGTGTGATGAAGGCCGGGGCGTAGGCCCTGGTAAACTTGGCGTATATCTGGATTTTGCCGATGCCATCCTGCGTTACGGTAAGGACAAAGCTGGCGGCAAGTCGCTTTCCAAAGAGGAACTGTACAAACTCGGTCAACCCGTGGTCGCAGAGAAGTATGGCAACCTGTTTGAAATGTATGAACGCATCACGGGCGAAAACGCCTACACCCAGCCCATGCGCATCTATCCAGCCGTGCACTACACCATGGGCGGCCTATGGGTGGATTACAACCTCATGAGCAATGTGCCAGGGCTTCACGTGCTGGGGGAGGCAAACTTCTCTGACCACGGTGCCAACCGTCTTGGTGCCAGCGCGCTCATGCAGGGCCTGGCAGATGGGTATTTCGTTATCCCAACAACCATAGCCAACTATCTCGCCACTCAGAAGCCAGGTTCCATCACGGCAGACCATGCGGCATTCAAGCAGGCAGAGGAAGAAGTGAAGGCCCGCACCCATCGTTTCCTGAACATTAAAGGCAAGCGCAGCGTGGATAGCTTCCACCGCGAACTCGGTCTGATCATGTGGGAAAAATGCGGCATGGCCCGCAGCAGGGAAGGCCTCCAGGAAGCCCTGAAACGCATCCCTGAACTACGTGAAGAATTCTGGAACAACGTGTACGTGCCAGGCGAAGGCGAACAGTTTAACCAGGAGTTGGAAAAAGCGGGCCGCGTGGCGGATTACATGGAATTTGCTGAACTGATGTGTCTCGATGCCTTGCAGCGGGAGGAAAGCTGCGGTGGTCACTTCCGTTTAGAGCACCAGTACACCAAAGAGGACGAAGCCGCCAAACGTGGTCAGGCTGGCGAAGCCCGACGCAATGACGAACAGTTCGCTTATGTGGCCGCCTGGGGTTACACCGGCAACGTCTCCAGGCCTGAGCTGCATAAGGAAGAATTGAACTACGAAGAAGTTCACCTGGCGGTTCGTAGCTACGTGTAGTCAGTCTCCTTTCGGGCTGAACGCTCGTATGATCTATGGAAGATGGTGTCATCAGGCGCTATCTTCCATTTTCTTTCTTAACTCCACGCTCACATTTCACTCGCTCTATGCCTCGTATTCTTGCCGCCATGTCTGGAGGGGTGGACAGCAGCCTTGCTACCGCCCTGCTGGTCCAGCAGGGATATGAGGTGGTGGGCGCGTACATGAAAAACTGGATCAATGAGGAAAACGTCATGGGTCACTGCCCCTGGCAGGAGGATATCGAAGATGCCCGCGCCGTGGCTGACCAGTTGGGTATTGAGTTCCATGTGGTGAACCTGATGCGGGACTATCGCGAAAAAGTGGTGAAATACCTTCTGGAGGGTTATCAACAGGGCATTACACCGAATCCCGATGTCATGTGCAATCGCGAAATGAAATTCGGCGTTCTTTGGGAATGGGCCAGGGATAAAGGGTTTGATGCCATCGCCACCGGGCACTACGCCCGACGTGAAGAAGTAAACGGCGAGGCCTCCGTTTTTCGTGGTGTGGATAGCAACAAAGATCAGAGCTATTTCCTGGCCATGCTGCGCCCGGAGCAGGTGAACATAGCCCGCTTTCCCATCGGTCATCTTCCCAAGCCGGAGGTTCGCGCTGAAGCAGCCAGACTTGGCCTGAAGACTGCCGAAAAAAAGGACAGCCAGGGCATCTGCTTTATCGGCGAAGTACGCATGGAGGACTTTCTGCGCACTTTTGTGGAAGATAACCCGGGACCCATCGTGGATTTGCAGGGAAAAATTCTGGGGGAGCATCGTGGTCTTCACCTTTACACTTTGGGGCAGCGCAAAGGACTGCGAGTTGCTTCAAATTTGTACAAACAGGCTTACGTCGCCGTCGCCAAACGACAGGACAGAAACGAGCTGGTGGTAGCTATCGAGCGGCCAGATACGCCCCTGTTGTGGGCGCGTCGCTGTAGAATCAGCACGCTCTCCTCTGCCGCTCCGCAGTCATTTGATATTACCCAACCCCGCACTCTGCATGCTCAGCCGCGCTATCGTTGTCCGGCAGCTTCGGCTACGTACACCCCTGTAGAGCCCGGTGTGAGTGCCGATCTGGTTTTTGATGAACCCCAGCGTGCTCTGACTCCCGGCCAGATTTGTGGTCTTTATGATGGCGAGCAATTGCTTGGCGGAGCCGTGTTTGAGGAAATCATTTACGATTCTTGACTGGATTTTTTCCAGCCTAAGTGGCTGAAAATCAGCCGCCATTTACTCAATGGCCAGTTGTCGGCTTGAAAACTGTTCAAAAGAACATATTTTTGGGGTGTCATGCCGCTAAAAAAGCTAATCATTGATCTGGATTGCTATTTTGCTTCTGTTGAGCAGCAACTGACCCCCAGCCTGCGGGGGAAACCCTTAGGGGTCGTGCCAGTGGTTTCGGATTCCACCTGCTGCATCGCCGTGAGTCGTGAAGCAAAGAGGTTTGGAGTGAAGACCGGCACGGGGGTTATGGAAGCACGGCAATTATGCCCTGAGATCGTCTTGGTAGAGTCGCGCCCTGCGGAATACGTCAAAATCCATCACGAATTTCTACTCGCCGTGGAGGCCAGCCTGCCGATTCGGGAAGCCATGTCCATTGATGAGGTGGTATGCGATCTGGACTCCAACTCACAAACGCGTGAAAGCGTGGAAAAACTTGCCGCACAGATCAAAAAGACCATGGCCTGCCGCATCGGAAGGCACATCACCTGTTCCTTGGGGGCGGCGCCTAATCACTTTCTGGCCAAGCTCGCCTCTGACATGGACAAGCCTAATGGGCTCTGCATCCTGGAAAAGAAAGACCTGCCACATCGGCTGAATCCACTCAAGCTGCGCGATCTTTGTGGTGTCGGTAAAAGCATGGAGGATCGGCTCCGGAAACATGGCATTTGCTCAATGCAGCAACTCACCTCTGCACCGAAGTCTTTGCTGCATGCCGTATGGGGAAGCATCGGCGGCATTCACATGTGGTACTGGCTTCGTGGGGAGGAAACTGTGCCCCCGCCTACAAGAAAAAGGGTGCTGGGGCATTCGCATGTGCTTCCCACCGCCTTAAGAACAGCCGTAGGAGCCCGGGCCGTCACTCACCGGCTGCTACAGAAAGCTGCCATGCGCCTGCGTAAACTGAACTATCACGCCGCAGGTCTTCACCTGTCCATCAAATCCAGTGACCATCAACGTTGGAGTCACGATATTGTCTTCGCGGAGACGTGTGACACCATGTTGATGCTCCGGGCTTTGCAGAAGCTATGGGAATTGTGTCCTCCATCCGTCAGCTATGGCCCCAAGAAGGTTGGCGTCACACTGTTCCACCTTAAGCCTAGTGAACTTGTCACCGCGGACATGTTTAGCTGGCATCCCTATCGTGAAAAATTGTGTGCATACATGGATGGCATTAACAAACGCTACGGTTTAAACAAGGTCACTTTTGGCGGTGCCATGGGAGCTTTGGACTATGCACCCATGCGTATCGCCTTCACCCGCATTCCTGACCAGGAAATGGAACACGCCGGCTCGACTGACAACGGCAAAGGCAGCAGCCGCTGATAGGCTTTCTATAATCGCGTCATGGCAAGCTTGGGCTGGTACAGCCGACGGTGATCAAGCGCGCTCATTTGATGATGCTTCTGGAACCACAGGCTGAAGTGTGAGGCGTGCTTAAATCCCAGCTCAATGGCAATCTCCTTGACGCTTTTGCTGGTGTGAACCAGAAGACTGCGAGCCTCCTCCAGCCGACGTTTCTCAAAGTATCTGCGCGGGGTCGTATCAAGGGCAGAGACAAACAAAGCATCAAGCCGTGAGCGGCTTAACCCGCTTAATGCGGTAAGATAGACTGGCGTAAACGGTTCACTCAATGGATGTCGGTCCAGCTCGGCCAGGACTTTGAGCACACGTTCATCATTGAAATGCAGACGACGTGGATAAATGCCCACGTCAGCCAGGGCGTCAAGATAGGCGTCCAGCCAGTCTGGCAGCAGATTCTGAACCTTGAGAAAGCGGTTTAATGTACAGGGTTGATGTCGCAAAAAAGCGTGTGCATCAGGAAATACACGCCCCACCAGTCGCACAATTTTTCGTGCCGCCGTTTCCAACCGTGGGTAGTCCGCAGCGGAGAGCACCAGATTTTGTGGTCGCTCAATCACCTGTACATTACCAGGCCAGGTGAAATCAAAATTCAGTGACAGAATCTCCGCATGTTTGCTGAATGCTTGATGTCGGGTCGGGGATGCGACAAATACCCATTGACCAGCTCTGCCATGCACGGTCTGATCTTCCGTTGTCACTTTCACCGTGCCTTTTCTGATCAACCAGCACGACGTGTGCATGTTGCTGTAGCTTCCCACACGCGCAGGAGGCCAGACGCCTCCTTCATAAGCCCATGAGAGATGATAGCGAAGGCTGCTCCAGTCTCCAAAATCCATGTGCTGATTCTTAAATGGCTCATGGGTTGGCTTGTTTGGGCGATCATTCATACGATGCTTGCTGGAAGTCGTAACCCACACGGTAAACAGGCAAACAAAAAGCGCCATGGAAACCACGACGCTTTATGCGGAAAAAAGAGGATGGTAGCCAGGCTAATCGCAGGCCTTAATAAACATCCTTGCGGTAACGCTTGGATTTTTTCAGATTCTCCATGTAGGCGTCCACTTCTTCAGGGGATTTGCCGCCTTCTTTGGCAACGATTTCACGCAACGCGTTGTCCACATCCACAGCCATCCGTGAGGCGTCACCGCAGATGTAAAAAATCGCGCCAGCTTCCAGCCACTCATAAAGCTCCTTGGCGTTCTCCAGCATCTTGTGCTGCACATAAAGCTTCTGCTCCTGATCACGGGAGAAAGCCACGTCCAGTTTGTTCAAAGTTCCGGCAGCAAGATAGTCTTCAAATTCGTTCTCGTAGAAGAAACAGGTGGAGCGGTTGATTTCACCGAAGAACAACCAGGCTTTGCCCTTTGCTCCAGTGGCTTTGCGCTCTTGCAGGAAAGAACGGAATGGAGCAATGCCAGTGCCGGGACCGCACATGATGATGGGGGTTTCATCTTCAGGGGCAGGAAGGCGGAACCCTGCGCCTGCCTTGATAAAGGTAGGAAACTTGGTGCTCTCATCAATGCGGTCAGCCAGGAATGTGGTGCAGACACCACCGCGTGTGCGGCCATGGCTTTCATAGCGAACAGTCGCCACCGTCAGGTGAACCTGCTCAGGGTGTGCCGCAAGACTGGAGGAAATGGAATACAGGCGAACGGTCAGACGTCGCAACAGGCCCACAAACTCAGCAGCCTCAAATTGGGCGCTTGGGTTCTCCTGGATAATGTCCAGGACGTCTTTACCCCAGAGGTAATCCTTCAAGGCTGGCTTCTGATCTGGTTGAGTCAGATTGGCCAGCGCACTGTTGCCAGCCTTTTCTGCAATGGCCTTGAGCAACTTGCCATCCACTTCAGTAAGTGAGTAGCTTTCAAACAGAGCCTGACGCAGTGAAACAGTTTCATCCTTCGGATTCTTCACCTCTTCCTCGCCCGTCAGTTTCAGGGCATTTAGCAACAGATCAATCAGCTTTGGATCATTGGTCGGCAGGATGGCCAGGGAATCGCCAGGAATGTACTCCATCCCAGAACCGCTAAGATCAATCTCATAGTGACGGGTGTTCTTGGCAGCGCCTTCGCCAGTCAGATCATAGGCGCGAATCACATTCGCGAAATAGGGATTCTTAAGGTTGTAAACCGGCTTGTTGGTGGCCTCTGTGCTCATGGATGATGATGATCGTCAAATGGAAAGGGGAGGGGGGCGCACCTTAGGGAAAGATGGCGGGGTGTCAAGCCCGCTGGGAAGCAGGTTCAAGGCCAGCCCAGATCGGGGATGCCATTCGCCTCCCAAATGCCATCCTTCAGCAGCCCGCAAAACTAACGGCGGCGGCGGCGGAAACATGCCATACACAAGGCGGCCAGGCTTAGAACTGCACGTTGAGGTTCAGGCACCAAATTAACACCAGTCACAGCCAGATAGGCAGCGGAACTGTCACCATTCCCGTCACTTATGCGCAGCGCATCCACCCGCCCATAGTCCAGATCACTAACGGATGTTCCGTAGGCAAATACTCCGGCTCGAAACAAGTCTGCTCCTAAATCAGCACCAGTGACCGTGTAGGTTGGCGTGCCGGGATCGGCAAGGTTCGTGGAATCCACCCACAACTGAAGGGCGTCGTTGCCCGCCCCTATATCAATCCGCCCTACAATGAGATGAGCAGAATTCAATGCAAGGCTGTTGGCGGCGGTGGTGGGAAGCGAGGCATTACCCCAGGCGACTTCGAGACTGCTGCCATTAAGGGCGACATAAAAACTGGAACTGTTGTAGTCAAGTGCAGCGGTGCGGGGGTTGTTAAACTGTATGCCTGACCTGTCCATGGCGCCTGTGCTGGAAAGAAGAACCGAGAAATACACTGTTCCACTCATCGGTGTCGCAATGTCCCGGTTTATGCCTCGAAACGCTTGATCATACACACTGCTAATGAGCCCTGTCCCGGTTTGGGAAATACTGTAGCCCCCTCCAGTGTAACTGAGATTCTCTGCCCGAACACGCAAAGTGCTGGTAACGCCGCTGCCCGCACCCCAGGCGCCGTTCCAGCCTGAACCTCCATTGTGAATGGTGCCAAAAGTGGCCGCTGGATAATTGAAGTCTTCAATGACCGTGGCGCTAAATAGACCTCCAGTTTGGAACCAAAACAAGGCGGCTGTTAATAGCCAGGAAAAGCGCATGATCATTGAAGTGAGGCAAAGCTGTTGCTGCCATAGACATCACACCAAATTTGGCGGATTTGGTCAATGAGAATCACATGCGGCATCCCGGTAGCACGCCGATTTTGGTTGGCTTCTAAGAAGAAGCCGCATCCACCTGTGCGCCATTCACCGCAAGCGTCAACACGTCAGCAAGTTTAGTGCAGAGCTGCTCACTAGGAGCCGCTGCGGCAAAGGAGGCCAGAATGACATTCCCATGGCGGGTGGGCGTTTGCACCACGCTGAGGTACAGACCATTGTGCCCCTGACTGTGCAGTACCTGTTGATGAGGCGTTAAATGATCCTGCTGCCTGGCGCGTCGCAGCATGACCATGGCTTGAACCTTTAATTCAGCCCTGCCTTTCGGAACACCCCAAAGAATGTCGCCGTGATCATCCAGCAGCAGAAAATCGTTGCTGTTCAATTGCGGCAAGGCCCAGCGGGAGAAAAAGTCCAGGCGCTCAGCAATCGTGCCCTCGGGTATCGCTACCTCGTCGGACACTGGCAGTGCCGGTTCTACTTTGTCCGCAGCAGGGGGAATATCCTCATTTAAAGGCGCTGCAACAGCCGGCGGAGAATCAGGCAGTGATGAAGATGATGCTGAAGGCAGCAATCCAGCATCCTTGGCGCGATCACGAATGGTCCGCAGCTTTGCCCGAATCTGTTCCAGCTCAGGCGAGGCTTCGCCAAATGCATAAACAGGGCTTGTGGAGTTTTGATAGGATGTTGCTTCGTCCTTCTCCGCAATCAAAGGGGCTGCCGCACTTTCCTCTGGCAATGGCTGGGTGCGTCCCCGGCTGTCAGTTTCATTTGGCAGGGGTTCTAGCAGTTGATTGGCCAGGGCAGTTATTTCGTCGGGATCAATCCAGGAGACTTGCATGACGGTGAGGTTGTTCTTTGCGTTGATCGCCCAGTCCAGTGCGCTCTTCCAGCTCGGCAGCCAGTTGGTCAAAGATGATGGCGCTTGGGGGCGGGTTTTTGCGCATTAGGGCAATCGGCAGCCCCATGGCGCTGGCTTCTAAAAATAGAGGATCGCGCGGAATGGTCTGGTCGAACAGCAATTGTGGCGGCAGCATCTGACGCAGTTCGCGCGCCACCTTCAGGCTGGCCTCATGAGTATTCAGCAGCATCGTCAGGAGAATGCCGGCAATGCGTACCGGGGCGCCTTCTTTGCGAAAACGGGCCAGCGTTTCCATCAGCAGCGGTATGCTGCGCACCGCCAGGGGCTCTGCCTGCTGCGGAACAATGATCCAGTCAGAATGTCGAACGACGGTCTCTGTGATGTTCGACATGCCAGCAGCCGTATCCATGATCACGCAGTCATACCCCAGTTGCGCAGTCTGTGTCAGGAAGGCACGCAATTTGTCTCCTGCATCGGCTGGCATGCCCTGGGCCATGATTCCTTCTGCACTGCCGCTCGGTAAAATGCTGAATTCTGGCAGGCGCGTGGGAATGATCAGCCGTCTGACCTCGCCACCCTTGGCCATATAATCATAAAAACCCTGTTTTCTTCTGGTACTGCGGGAAAGGGAAAGGCCTATGCCACCCTGCGGGTCTGTATCCACCAGAAGGGTGTTCCAACCCCGCCGCGCAAGAGCGTGACCGAGATTGATGCAGACGGTGGTTTTACCGACTCCTCCCTTTTGGCTTGCAGTAGCGAAGACAATCACGCGCCGACCTTAAACCATCTTCTTCCATTCACCAGCACAACTTGTCTTGTTTTCATGAAACAGCAGGCACAGCGTTATGACGACGGATGAATTCGCTCGCAAGGGATTGATAGGCCAGCGCCCCGCGGCCAATCGGATCATACTCCATGATGGTCTTGCCAAAGCTCGGTGCTTCTCCCAGACGAATGCTGCGCGGAATTACCGTTTCATAAACCACATCCGTAAAGACCTGCCGCACGTCATTCACCACTTGCTGGGAAAGATTCATACGTGAGTCAAACATGGTCATCACAATGCCCTCAATCGTCAGATTCGGGTTTGCTCCGCTTTCGCATATCTGGGGCACGATTTGCACAATCTTGGAAAGACCTTCCAGCCCAAAGTATTCGCATTGAATCGGAATCAGAAGTTCGTCAGATGCTGCCAGGGCGCCAGTCATCAGCACTCCCAGAGATGGGGGGCAGTCCAGCAGTACAAAATCAAAATGAGCAGTGCTGCGCAACGGATTAAGCACATCGCGAATCCGGGTCAGGTGATCCCCAGCCTGCGCCAGTTCAATTTCACATCCCGCCAGTTCCTGATGAGAGCGAATGATGGAAAGATTCGGAAAGCGCGTGCTGCGAATGACATCAGTTACAGTGCACTGTCCGATCAAGCAGGGGTAAAGGCTGCCATTATCCTCCTGGGCGATGCCCAGACCGCTCGTTGCGTTGGCCTGTGGATCCAGGTCCACCAGCAGCACACGCACCCCTTCGGCTGCCAGTGCGGCAGACAGATTCAGTGCGGTCGTAGTTTTACCTACTCCTCCTTTTTGGTTGGCAATCGCGACGATCCTCATATTGGATGTTAAACGCTGCCATTCCATCACAAACCACAGGCGCAGCAACAAGAAAAACCATGGAGATCACGGAACAACGACTGGCAGACTATGGCGGCTGGCAGGCCATGAAGGTAGCTAAAGATTATGTTAAACTTGGGCAAGTCAATGAAGCTAAAAGAGATGAAAGGGGTTTTCATGGTTTGGTTGGGTCCGGAAAATCCGCTTTCAAGGCGAGTTTACTAATAAATGCAAAAGGTCAGGTAGAGGGAAAATGTTTTTGCGCTGAAGCCAGACGTGGCATGATTTGCGCCCATGAGCTTGCCGTGGCCCTGCAAGTGATCAGGGGGGCGGAGCAAAAGACAGAAAAGCAAAAGCAGGAAATCAGGACATCAGGTGTTGCCAGGCCGACGGCTACATCTGATGCGACCTCAGCGCCCAAAGCGCTTGAAATTCCACCGGCTCCCGTTGGAGATTATCATGTGGTTATCATGTTATCCCAATTGGATCGCCTTAAAGCTGGAGGAACAGTCCCTGTTTTTTTCCGCTATGAGCAACAAAAAGACAAGGCGGTTCAGCAGACCCTATGGGAGTGGCTGTATAAAAACGGCATTAAGGGCAGTGCTGGGGTGAGGTTGACTGCCGAGGAGCTGGCTGAACTGGCGCCTATTTTACGCGAATATCACTCTGTCCATGATGGTGAAAGTGGCGTGAAAATAACCCGTAAAATTTTCTTTATAAGTCATTTAAGTCAATTGGATGGATTCGAAAGTGCTAAATCAAAAGATAACATTCTTTTTAAGCTTCATGGCTGGAAATTAACGATTCATAAAGTAATAAATTTGTTGCAACTGAATCGAGGGACGGAGGTCTGCCTCATGTCGCTGCCCAAGTTGGCGAATCTTGATCTCGCCTTGCTTCCCTCAGGGTTGTTAATATCTCAACGTGAAATTGTCACAAACCTGGACGGATATCAGCAGGTGTTTGGGAGCGTGAAAACATGGTGGAATAATCTTAAAATCAATCCGTTCAATTATGATTTAATACTGGAACTGGATGGTGGGGCGAGGAGGGTGTCGGCTGATATTGCCGTCTTTATTAATCAGGAAAAAATAAACTTACTAAAAATTCAGAATTTAAATAAATTTCCAATTCAGGATGAAAATGATAATAATATTTTTTATGTAAGAGATTTAAATACAGAAAGCAGGGCGTGGGAGCGCTGCCTGGCGGCGGGGTTTAAGGAGGCCAGGGATGCTCATTTTGAAATGGTGGGAGAAAGGGAGGTGATGCGCTTCTTGTCCACAGAGCTGCCGCGCTTAAAACAAACATTTCGTGTTATCGAAGGAGAGCGGTTTCAGTCATTGGCGAGGTCGGTTGCAGTTATTAGGCCTCAGGTGCACATGAAGAAGTTGGCAGGAGATGATGCAGGAACGCGCACCGGCATGGATTGGCTGAACCTTGAAGTGGCGTATGAGTCGGATAATGGCATACGTATTCCCCGCAATGAAGTTCTGCGTCTAATCCGGAGTGGGCAGCGCTCCGGCAACACGGCGAATGGGAAGCGTTTTGTTCTCGACATCGAAGGGTGTGAAAATCTCGAAGACACTCTTCAGGATTTGAATACACAGCTACAGGCTGGAGGTCAGGGGCTTGCTATCCAACGTAGGCAAGTGGGGGTATTAACAGAATTTGCGGGAAAAGATCTCCCTTCCATGGAGGCCATTCAACCTATGGAAGATGAAACGCTCGGAGTGAAGCTGGGCGAGCTTGGGAATCGCCTTCGTGACTACCAGCGTGAGGGGGTGCGCTGGTTGGAGAGGTTGGGGCGCGGTATGGCAGGCGGACTGTTGGCTGATGAGATGGGTCTGGGAAAAACCGTTCAGACCCTGGCGACAGTTAAATTGCTGTCGGGCCAGACAGATGAAAAGACGGGACGCAATATGCCCGCTCTGGTCGTCTGTCCAACCTCGCTACTGGGCAACTGGGCGGATGAAGCGCGTAAGTTTGTCCCTGAATTGCGGGTTCATATTTCTCATGACACTGGCAGACATGAACATCTGGCTAATTTAACAGAGTTCGACATCATTTTTACTTCTTATCAACTGGTTGCCAGAGATTTGGAGATGCTTCATACGATTCAGTTTTCCGTGGTTGTATTGGACGAAGCCAGCTACATCAGGAATGCGGATACTGTGACGTCGAAAGCGGTCAGGCAGTTGAAAGCAAAAGCCTATTTTGCCCTCACAGGAACGCCAGTGGAAAACTCAGTGAAAGATCTGTGGTCGATTTTCGAATTCACCCTCCCTGGCTATTTGCCATCTCGGGAGTCTTTTCATGAAAAGTACGTTAAAAAACTAACGCAGACTGATTCCACCCAGGCGAAAGCAGCAATGGAACGACTGCGCCGCTTGATAAAGCCATACATCTTACGCAGAACCAAGCGTGACGTGGTTAAAGAGCTGCCAGAGAAGATGGAACGTGTGGTATGGTGCGAGCTATCATCAGTGCAACGTGAGCTTTACACGCGTCTGCTTGAAGAAGGGCGTGAAGAAATTCGTCAGGCGAAAAGAAAAGCTGGCCAGGGCTCAGCCCGCATGACCATGTTCACCATTCTTCTGCGTCTGCGTCAGGTGTGCAATGATGTCCGCCTTACGGGTGTTAATCACTCCGTGGCAGACTCAAGCGGCAAATGGCCTCAATTTGATGAAATGATTACCGAACTCATTGAAGGTGATCATCGTGCCCTGGTTTTTAGTCAGTTTGTCGGTATGCTGAAACTGGTCCGGGAGCGGTTGGATGAACGCGGCTTGCCGTATTGTTATCTGGATGGCTCGACCCGTGACCGTTCAGCCCAGGTGGAAGCGTTCCAGGCGGCTGGGGAGAAG
>Ga0182737_1000826_pt1 | contig 36285 bp, 30 predicted proteins | sample eDN5th30CBELigOP_FD_128878 | JGI IMG/M metagenome (GOLD analysis project Ga0182737, IMG submission 128878) | Enriched Organic Plus compost microbial communities from Emeryville, California, USA - eDNA 5th pass 30_C BE-Lig OP (version 2) (version 2) ... | reverse complement strand
TGCCGGCGGTGGTGACCTTCGGCGCGATCAAGGGCGGCATCCGCTACAACATCATTCCCGACGACGTGGAGCTGATCGGCACCATCCGCACCTTCGACGAAGGCATGCGCGAGAGGATCTTCGCCGACCTGCGCAACGTCGCCGGGCACGTCGCCGCGGCGCATGGCGCCACGGTCGAGACGAAGATCCCGGACAGCGACAGCAACCCGGCCACGATCAACGACCCGGAACTCACCGCGCGGATGCTGCCGAGCCTGCAGGCGGTGGTCGGCGCGGACAACGTGTTCGAGCCGCCGCTGACGATGGGCGCCGAGGATTTCTCGTTCTACGGTCGGGAGGCGCCGGCGATGTTCTTCTTCGTCGGCGCGACCGCGAAGGGCACCGATCCGGCCACCGCGCCGAGCAACCACTCGCCCGAGTTCACCCTCGACGAGACCGCCCTGGACGTCGGCTTCCGCGCCCTGCTCCAGGTCAGCCTCGACTACCTCCACGGCAGCAACTAGTACCCCTCTCCCTCAGAGCTCGAACCCCAGCAGCAACGGATCATGGTCCGAGCTGCGCCACGGGCCGGGGACGTTGCGTCCCGCGTAGCCGGCATCGTCCGGCTCGTCGGCGTTGACGTGCCATTCGGCCGCGCCGCGCAGGTGCGGCACCAGCGCCGGGCTCAGCAGGGCGTGGTCCAGGCGTCCGCTCAGGCCCTGGTACACGTAGCTCCACGGGCGCTCGACGCCGGCGGCGGCGAAGGCGTCGGTCCAGCCGGCGTCCTCGCGCAGCCAGCGCACCGGATCTTCCATCGCGTAGGCGTTGAAGTCGCCGAGGATCACCACGCGCTCGCGGCCCTTGCCCAGCGGCGCCGACTGCAGCCAGGCGTGCAGGCGCTGCGCCGAATCCAGGCGCAGCGCGTTCCAGCAGCCCTGTCCGTCCTTGCGATCGGCGTTGTCGCCGGTGGCTTCGCTGCAGCCCTTGGACTTGAAGTGGTTGGCGACGACGACGAACTCCTTGCCGCCGCCCTTGCGCCTGAACGCCTGCGCCAGCGGCACGCGGCTGCGTTCGCCGAACGGGCCGCCTTCCAGCACCGCCGGCGCACCGCGCGGGACCAGGCGGTCGGCGCGGTAGATGATGCCGACGCGGATCGTGTCCGCGCCCGGGCCGCGGCCGGCGTCGACGAAGCGCCACTGCGCGCCGCCGGCATTGAGCTCGCGCACCAGCCGGGCGATGCTCGAATCCTCGCCGTAACCGTCGTTCTCCAGCTCCATCAGCGCGGCAACGTCCGGGTCGAGCCCGTGCACGGTGGCGACCAGCTTGGCCAGCTGCGCCTCGAACGCCTGCTCCGTCTTCGCGCCACGCGGAGTGGGGAAGCCGCCGCCGCGGCCGTTGCCGTTGAACAGGTTCTCCAGGTTGAACGCGGCCACGCGCACGTTGCCGGGCACCTGTGGCGGCGCCGGACGCTGCGCCGCTTCGAAGCGCAACGGGCGGTCCAGCTGCAGGCGCCAGCTGCCGTGGCGCTGCTCGACCACGCCTTCGGCGTTCAGCACCACGTCGCCGACGCGCGGCGCGGCGCTGTCGCCGAGATACGCCACCTGTCCCGGATCGCGCGCCTGGCTGCCATCGTCCAGCAGCAGGCGCACGCGCGCGTTGCGTGCGCCCAGTTCAGCATGTTCCGGCGTGCCGGGGCGGGCCAGTTCGCTGGGCTGCCACAGGCGCCCGTCGAACGACACCGCCAGCTCGCCGTAGCGCGGCAGCGCGTCGGTGCCGGCCACGAACAGCGGCGCCTCGATGCGCACGCGCATGCCGTCGAGCGCGGCCCAGTCCTGCGGCAGCGCGTCCAGCGCCAGCGCCGCGACCGGCTGGCCCGCGCGGCAGCGGTCGACGCGTTCGGCCAGCAGCACCGTGGCGCGGCTGCCGCTGCGCTTCTCCTCGACCAGCCGGCCCTGGAAGCGGCACTCGTGGCCGGCCGCCACGCCCTCGGGGAACTGCACGCCTTCGACCGGGCGCACGAACAGGCCGTCCGGCGTGGCCGGGTCGCCATCGCCGCCGTCCTGCACGAATACGCCGCCGAGGCCTTCGCGGAAGTCGGCGCTGACCGTCGCGGTCACCGCGACCTCCGCCGCCTCAGCCGCGCTGGCACGCAGCTGGCCGATGGTGGTGGCCGGGCACGCCAGCGCGGTGGCCGGCGTGAAGGCCAGCAACAGGGACAGGGCCGTCGGGATACGGGGGGCGTGCATGGGCGGATCCTGCGTGTCTGAAAACGACAACGCCGCCCGGAGGCGGCGTTGGCGGGAAGAAGCGCGGCTTACTTGAGGTTGGAGATCATCCAGTCCACCGTCGCCTGCACCTGCTCGTCGGTCAGCGCCGGGTTGCCACCCTTCGGCGGCATCACGCCGGCCGAACCGGTGAAGCCCTCGATCGCGTGCTTGTACAGGGTGTCGGTGCCCTGGGCGATGCGTGCGTTCCAGTGGCTGCGGTCCATGGTCGGGGCGCCGCCCACGCCACCGCTGTGGCAGGCGCCGCACAGGTTCTGGAAGATCACCGAGCCGTCGGTGGTGCCACCGTAGGCCACCTGCGAGGCGGCCTTGGCAGCGGCGGCGGCAGCGGCGGCGGCCTGGGCGGCGGCACCGGTGTCGCCGGCATAGACCGCGCCGGCCGGAGCGATGCGCTCGGCGGTGCGCTTGGCAGCCGTCGGCGACACTTCCGGCGGAATCCGGCCGTGCAGGTGGCTGGCCAGGAGGATCAGGCCCAGGGTGACCAGGCCCAGCAGGCCGATCACCATCGAGAAGCGCTTCAGGAATTCCAGGTCGTAGTTACGCACATCCCATCCTATGGCGAGTGGCGCGGCCGGCCACAGCTGCCGCCGATTATAGAGAGGGACAAGCCGGCTCCGGAAGCCGCGGCCGCCGGACGCACGCGGGTCGTCCGCTCCACGCCGGGGTCCATCGGGGCCGGATGCGCCGCGATCCGCGGGCCGGGCAGGCCTGCGACGCGCCTCCCGGGCGTCGCAATGGGCTGCTGCGATGCAGCAGGCCGGGCCCTCCCCGGCGTCCCCCGGCGGCGGTGCCCGGCACCGCCGCGAACCGCCGATCTGGCCGGAATCCCCGGCTTTTCAGCCTCGCGCGGCCCAGCGCGGGACATGCCGCAGCCCGGGCAGGCCTATACCGGCAGGGCATGACGGCCGCTCGCGGTTGACAGCGCTGCCATGTGTGGCAAAGCCTCTGCGGCCGTCAGTGCCACCAGTGCGCCCGGGGACATCAGGCGCCGCGAGACCGACCGGAGGGAAGACCGTGATGAGTTCCGAAGCCGCCGCGCCCGTGCGCATCCGCAATGGCCTGGCCGCCGCCCTGGCCCTGGTCCTGCTGGCCGCCTGCGACCGCGCGCCCGAACCGGCCGCGCCGGCCGGCGAGGCCGATGCCACCGCTTCCGCCGCCGACGGCAGCATCCATCCGGAGGCCTGGCCACAGCTGGCCTGGCCGCTGCCGGCCGATCCGGAGCTCGAGCAGAAGATCGACGACCTGCTCGCCTCGATGACCCTCGAGGAGAAGGTCGGCCAGATCGTGCAGGGCGACATCGCCTCGATCACCCCGGACGACGTGCGCAAGTACCGCCTCGGCTCGATCCTCGCCGGCGGCAGCTCCGACCCGGGCGGCAAGTACAACGCGAAGCCGGCCGAATGGCTGGCCCTGGCCGACGCCTTCTGGGAGGCGTCGATGGACACGTCCGGCGGCGGCAAGCCGATCCCGGTGATCTGGGGCATCGACGCGATGCACGGCCAGAGCAATGTCGTTGGCGCCACCCTGTTCCCGCACAACGTCGGCCTCGGCGCCACCCGCAACCCCGAGCTGCTGCGCCGGATCGGCGAGATCACCGCGCTGGAGACCCGCACCACCGGCATGGAATGGGCCTTCGCCCCGACCGTGGCGGTGCCGCAGGACGTGCGCTGGGGCCGCGCCTACGAGGGCTATTCGGAGAACCCGGAGGTCGTCGCGCAGTTCGCCAGGGCCATGGTCGAAGGCCTGCAAGGCAAGCCGGGCGAGCCGGGCTTCCTCGACGACCGCCACGTGATGGTCTCGGTGAAACACTTCGTCGGCGACGGCGGCACCAGCGGCGGCCGCGACCAGGGCGACACCCAGGTCAGCGAGGCCGAGCTGCGCGACGTGCACGCGGCCGGCTACAAGACCGCGATCGAGGCCGGCGCGCAGTCGGTGATGGCCTCGTTCAACAGCTTCCATGGCACCAAGCTGCACGGCCACAAGCCGCTGCTGACCGACGTGCTCAAGGGCCGCTTCGCCTTCGGCGGCTTCGTCGTCGGCGACTGGAACGGCCATGGCCAGATCCCCGGCTGCACCGCCACCAACTGCCCGGCGACCTTCGCCGCCGGCCTGGACATGGCGATGGCGCCGGACAGCTGGAAGGGCATGTACGAGAGCACCCTGGCCGCGGCGAAGGACGGCACCCTGCCGATGGAGCGCTTGGACGACGCGGTCAAGCGCATCCTGCGGGTCAAGTTCCGCATGGGCCTGTTCGACGCGCCGAAGCCGTCGCAGCGCGCGCTGGGCGGCAAGTTCGAGCTGCTCGGCGCGCCGGAGCACCGCGAGGTCGCCCGCCAGGCCGTGCGCGAATCGCTGGTGCTGCTGAAGAACCAGGGCGGCGTGCTGCCGCTGCGCGCCAGCCAGCGCATCCTCGTCGCCGGCGACGCCGCCCACGACATGAGCAAGCAGACCGGCGGCTGGACCCTCAACTGGCAGGGCAGCGGCACCACCCGCGCCGACTTCCCCAACGCCGACACCATCTGGGAAGGCGTCGAGCGCGCGGTCCGCGCCGCCGGTGGCAAGGCCGAGCTGGCGGTGGACGGCAACTACAAGAGCAGGCCCGACGCGGCGATCGTCGTGTTCGGCGAGGAGCCCTACGCCGAGTTCCAGGGCGACATCCCCAACCTGCTGTTCAAGCCCGGCGACGACAGCGACCTGGAGCTGATCCGCAAGCTCAAGGCCGACGGCATCCCGGTGGTGGCGGTGTTCATCAGCGGCCGCCCGCTGTGGCTCAACCGCGAGATCAACGCCGCCGACGCCTTCGTCGCCGCGTGGCTGCCGGGTTCGGAGGGCGCGGGCGTGGCCGATGTGCTGCTGCGCAAGCCCGACGGCAGCGTCAACCACGACTTCAAGGGCAAGCTCAGCTTCTCCTGGCCGCGCAACGCGGTGGACGCGGCGGTCAACGCCCCCGGCCACCAGCCGCAGTTCGCCTTCGGCTATGGCCTGACCTACGCCGACAACGGCGACCTGGCCTCGCTGCCGGAAGACTCCGGCATCGAGGGCCTGCAGGCGCCGGCCGGGGTGTTCTTCGCCCGCGGCCAGCTCACTGCCGGGCTGGCGCTGCAGCTGGAGGACCCGCAGGGCCAGGCCACGCCGGTCACCACCGTGCCCGCCGCGCTGGCCGACGACAGCCTCGCCGTGGCCGCGGTCGACCACCAGCGCCAGGAAGACGCGCGCCGCTTCACCTGGTCCGGCGCGCAGCCGGCGGCGGTGGCGATCGCCGCCACGCCGGCGCAGGACCTGGCCCGCGAGACCAATGGCGACGTGATGCTGGCGCTGACCCTGCGTCCGGAGGCGATCCCCGCCAGCGGCTCGGTCACCGCCGCTGCCGGCGCCAGCCAGCCGCTGCCGCTGCGCGAGACGCTGGCGGCGCTGCCGGCCGGGCAGTGGACCACCCTGGGCATCCCGCTGAAGTGCTTCGCCGCCGCCGGCGCGGACACCGCCAGCCTCGACGTGCTGCTGCGCCTGCGCAGCGACGCGGCGACCACGCTGTCGGTGTCGCAGGTGTCGCTGGCCGCGGTCGGCGAGGTCGAACACACCCTGTCCTGTCCGCAGTAACCGCATGAAGGCCCGCGCCGCCCCGGGAGGGCGGCGGTGCGGGCCGGTTCCTCCACGGTGCCGCGGCCCCGCCGCGCGCCGGCGTGCCGCGCCCTCCCCCAGGCCCACCGCTCGAACCGGGGAGAGGGACGCGGATGAAGCTGGCAACACTGGACATGGTGATCGTGCTCGCCTACCTGGCGGGCATCTTCGTGCTGGCGCAGTGGGTGTCGCGCGAGAAGGCCGGGCACCAGAAATCGACCACCGACTACTTCCTCGCCAGCCGCTCGCTGCCGTGGTGGGCGATCGGCGCCTCGCTGATCGCGGCCAACATTTCCGCCGAGCAGATCATCGGCATGTCCGGCTCGGGCTACGCCATCGGCCTGGCGATCGCCTCTTACGAATGGATGGCGGCGGCGACCCTGCTGATCGTCGGCAAGTTCTTCCTGCCGATCTTCCTGCGCAACCGCATCTACACCATGCCGCAGTTCCTCGAGGAACGTTACGGCACGCGCATCCGCACGCTGATGGCGGTGTTCTGGCTGGGCCTGTACGTGTTCGTCAACCTGACCTCGATCCTGTGGCTGGGTTCGATCGCGGTGGCGCAGGTGACCGGCATGGAGCAGATGCTGGCGCTGGCGCTGCTGGGCCTGTTCGCGCTGGCCTACCAGCTGTACGGCGGCCTCAAGGCGGTGGCGCTGACCGACATCGTGCAGGTGACCCTGCTGGTGCTCGGCGGCCTGCTGGTCACCGGGATCACCCTGGGCCACATCGGCGACGGCAGCGTGGCCGCTGGCTTCTCGAAGCTGTGGGCCGCACACCCCGGCCACTTCGAGATGATCCTCGACAGGGACAACCCGTTCTACAAGGACCTGCCGGGCATCAGCGTGCTGGTCGGCGGCATGTGGATCATGAACATCAGCTACTGGGGCTTCAACCAGTACATCATCCAGCGCGCGCTGGCCGCGAAGGACATCCGCGAGGCGCAGAAGGGCGTGGTGTTCGCCGCGTTCCTGAAGCTGCTGATGCCGCTGGTGGTGGTGCTGCCGGGCATCGCCGCGGTGGTGCTGGCGCCGGAGCTGGGCAAGCCCGACGAGGCCTATCCGACGATGATGCGGTTGCTGCCCGGCGGCATCCTCGGCCTGGTGTTCGCCGCGCTGGTGGCGGCGATCGTCGCCTCGCTGGCCTCGAAGATCAATTCGGTGGCGACGATCTTCACCCTGGACTTCTACGCCAAGTCGCGACCGCAGGCCGGGCAGGCGCACCTGGTGCGGGTGGGCCGCATCGCCGCGGCGGTGTCGGTGGTCGCGGCGATCCTGGCCGCGCGCCCGCTGCTGGGCAGCTTCGACCAGGCCTTCCAGTACATCCAGGAGTACACCGGCTTCTTCACCCCGGGCATCGTGGTGATCTTCGTGCTGGGCCTGTTCTGGAAGCGCGCCAACGAGGCCGGCGCGCTGGCCGCGGCGATCGGTTCGTTCGCGCTGTCGGTCGTGCTGAAGCTGGCCTGGCCGTCGCTGCCGTTCATCGACCGCGTCGGCCTGGTGTTCCTGCTGGCGCTGGCGCTGGCGGTCGTGGTGTCGCTGGCGACGCGTCCGCAGCAGGCCGGCAGCGACCTGATCCAGACCGCCGATGTCGACTATTCGACGTCGGCCGGTTTCAATATCGCCGCGCTCGGGGTCGTCGCGATCCTGGCCGCGCTCTATGCACTGTTCTGGTGACGTGGCGGGCGGGTCCGGCGCGAGCGCCGGCCCGTTGCCGGCCACGGATGGAGGGGTGATGCGGGTCAGGATCGAGGACGTCGCCAGGCAGGCGGGCGTCTCCATGAAGACGGTGTCGCGCGTGCTCAACAACGAGCCCGGCGTGCGCGACGCCACCCGCGCACGGGTCCTGGAGACGGTGGGCGCGCTCAACTACCGGCCCGATCCGTCCGCGCGCAGCCTCGCCGGCAACCGCTCGTACCTGGTCGCGCTGCTGTACGACAACCCCTCGCCGAACTACCTGATGGAGATCCTCACCGGCGTGGTCGAGGCCTGCGAGAGCCACCACTACGGCATGGTGATGCAGCCGGTCAGCTACCGCAGCCCGGACTTCCTCGACACGGTCGATGCGCTGGTGGTGGCCTCGCGCCTGGACGGGCTGATCCTGACCCCGCCGCTGACCGACAGCCAGGCCCTGCTGGACCGGCTGGACCAGCGCGGCATCCCGTTCTCCTGCATCTCGCCCAAGGACCGCGAGGGCCGCACCGGCGTGACCCTCGACGAGCACGAGGCGGTGTGCGAGCTGATGGCGCACCTGATCGCCCTGGGGCACCAGCGCATCGCCCACGTCCGGGGCCATCCGGACCACGGCGCCAGCGAATGGCGCCTGGCCGGCTACCGCACCGCGCTGCGCCGCGCCGGCCTGCGCTACGACCCGGAGCTGGTGGTCGACGGCGAGTTCTCGTTCGATTCGGGCCTGGCCGCCGGCCGCCACCTGCTGACCCTGCCGGAGCGGCCCACCGCGATCTTCGCGGCCAACGACGACATGGCTGCCGGGGTGATGCGCGCGGCCAGCGAACTGGGCCTGCGCGTGCCGGCCGACGTGTCGGTGTGCGGGTTCGACAACACCCCGATCTCGCAGCAGATCTTCCCCGCCATCACCACCGTGCAGCAGCCCACCCGCGACATGGGCCAGGTGGCCACCGTGCAGCTGCTCAACGCGATCCGCGACCGCAGCGCCGGGCGCATGGTGCGGATGCCGTACTCGCTGCAGCTGCGCCAGTCGACCGGGCCGGTGCCGGCGGGCTGAGGCCCGCGACCGGGTGCAGGCGGGGGCCCGGGACGCCCGCAGCCCGGCCCTCCATGGCGGCCGCACGCCGGGCGGCATCGGGTCTTCACCTGAGTGTGGGTAGGGTTCCGGTTTGCGATACTTCTGATTCCCCGACCCTGGCGCCGGTGCCATAACCGGGGTTTGGCAAAGACTCCGCAACGGAAGCGAGAGATGTACATGTCACCCTGGCCAGTTGCCGCCAAGCGCGGCAGGGTCGTCATCGCGGGCGCCGTGCTGGCGCTCGCCCTCGGAAGCCCGGCGCTGCTGCCGGCCTCCGCCCCGGATGCCCCGCTGCAGATCCGCATGGTGGTCGTCGAGCCGGTGGACGTCGCCACCTTGCCCGCGCCCGTGCAGCGCCTGCAGGAGGCCTGGCCCGGCTACGCCAAGCGCTGGGCCTTCGCCCGCAAGGAAGCCTCCAGGAATCCGCTCGCCGCGGTCCGGTTGCTTCGCAACGTCCACGCCGCGATGCAGAAGCGGACCGACTGGCAGGCCTGGGAAGCGGACATGGCCGAAGCCGGCCAGGCGCTGCTCGAGGGCATCGAGCGGGGCGCCCCGGGGGCGCCGGAACCCGGTAGGCCCGAAGCCGGCGACTGAGCCCGGCTGGCGTGGCACTCCGCGGCCACGCCGCTCCTGGCGCGGCGCCGGCGTGGCCTAGGCGGCATCCCGGCTGACAACCCGCAGCGGGCTGTCCCAGTCCTGCAGCAGCTCGGCCTCGCGCGCCCTGGCCCTGTGCAGGTGCGCTTCCTTGACGTGGCCGTAGCCGCGGATCTGCTCCGGGATGCTGGCGATGCGCGTGGCCAGCTCCAGGTTGCCGGCATCGAGCCGGGCGAGCAGGCGCTCGACGGTGGCGAAATAGTCCTCCACCAGCTGCCGTTCCATCCGCCGTTCGGCGGTGCGGCCGAACGGGTCGAGGGCGGTGCCGCGCAGGAAGCGCAGCTTCGCCAGCCAGCGGAACGCGGTGAACATCCACGGCCCGTACTCGCGCTTGACCAGGCGGCCCTGCGCGTCGTTCTTCGCCAGCAGCGGCGGCGCCAGGTGGAAATGCAGGGTGTAGTCGCCCTCGAACTGCTGCTGCAGGCGGCGCTGGAACTCGCCGCTGGTGTACAGCCGCGCCACCTCGTACTCGTCCTTGTAGGCCATCAGCTTGAAGGCGTAGCGCGCCACCGCCTCGGTCAGCGCTGTGGAGCCGGGGGCCTTCAGGTTCTCGGCGGCGCGCACCTTCGCCACCAGCCCGCTGTAGCGGCGCGCGTAGGCGGCGTCCTGGTACTCGGTGAGGAAGCGTTCGCGGCGCGCGACCAGCTCGTCGAGGCTGCGCGACAGGCGCAGGTCGTCCAGCGGCAGGGCAGTGACCTCGCCGGTCGCCGCATCCAGCGGCGAGGCGCCTTCGCCGGCGACCGCGCCGCGTTCGGGCAGGCCGCGCAGGTTGCGGTCGGCACGCGCCGGCCGCGGCGCGCTGATGCTGCCGAACTCGCTGCCTTCCCAGTCGCCCGGCGGCAGCTGGTGCAGGCCGTCGGCGCTGCGCTCGTCGCCGGTCACCGGATTGCTGACCAGGCCGGCGGCCTTGGCCACCGCGTGCGGATCGACCGCGGCCAGGCGGCCCCAGGCGAAGGCTTGGCGGTTCATTTCCACCGCCGCGCCGTTGAGTTCGATCGCGCGCATCAGCGCGCCATGCGAGACCGGCACCAGGCCCAGCTGCCAGGCGTAGCCGAGCATGAACAGGTTGCTGGCGATGGCATCGCCGAGCAGGGCGGTGGCCAGCTGGGTGGCGTCGAGCAGGCGCGGCTCGCGCCCGCCCAGGGCCAGGCGGATGCCGGCGATGATGTCCGCCGCCGGGAAGTGCAGGTCCGGGCGCGTGGTGAAGGTGCCGGGCATCGCCTCGTAGGTGTTGAGCACCACTTCCGAGCGTTCGCCGCGGACCTTGGACAGCGCCCAGTAGTCGTTGACCACGACCATGTCGCAGCCGAGCACCAGGTCGGCCTCGCCCGCCGCGATCCGCACGGCGTGGATGTCCTCCGGCGTGCGCGCCAGGCGCACGTGGGTGGTCACCGCGCCGCCCTTCTGCGCCAGGCCGGTCTGGTCGAGGACGGTGGCGCCCTTGCCTTCCAGGTGCCCGGCCATGCCCAGCAGCGCGCCGATGGTGACCACGCCGGTGCCGCCGACGCCGGTGATCAGGATGTTCCAGGGCCGGTCCAGGCGCGTGCGGAACGCCGGTTCCGGCAGGTTGTCCAGCAGCGCCGCGGCCTCGGCACGCGGGCCCTTGCGCGGCCTGCCGCCGTGCACGGTGACGAAACTGGGGCAGAAGCCCTGCACGCAGGAGTAGTCCTTGTTGCAGTTGGACTGGTCGATCTCGCGCTTGCGCCCGAACTCGGTCTCCTTCGGCAGCACCGACACGCAGAAGCTCTTCTGCCCGCAGTCGCCGCAGCCTTCGCAGACCAGGGTGTTGACCATCACCCGCTTCTGCGGATCCTCTAGCTTGCCGCGCTTGCGGCGGCGACGCTTCTCGGTAGCGCAGGTCTGGTCGTATATCAGGATCGAGACGCCCTTCACCTCGCGCAGGCGCTTCTGCACCGCGTCCAGCTCGCTGCGGTCGTGGAACTCGACGCCGGCGGGGAACAGCTCGCGCTTCGACCATTTCGAAATGTCGTCGCTGACCAGGACGATCGTATCGATGCCCTCGGCACGCATCTGCCAGGCGATGTCCGGCACGCTCAGCTGGCCGTCGACCGGCTGCCCGCCGGTCATCGCCACCGCGTCGTTGTAGAGGATCTTGTAGGTGATGTTGACGCCGCTGGCCACCGACTGCCGGATCGCCAGCGTGCCGGAATGGAAGTAGGTGCCGTCGCCGAGGTTCTGGAACACGTGCGGCGTGTCGGTGAACGGCGCCTGCCCGGCCCAGGTGACGCCTTCGCCGCCCATGTGGGTAAAGGTGTCGGTGGAGCGGTCCATCCACGTGACCATGTAGTGGCAGCCGATGCCGCCCAGCGCACGCGAACCTTCCGGCACCACCGTCGAGGTGTTGTGCGGGCAACCGGAGCAGTAGTGCGGCACGCGCGGGAAATTGGCGCGCGGCAGCGCCATCTCCGCTTCCTTCTCGTCCATCCAGCGCAGGCGCTGTTCGATGGACTCGCTGAACGCGCCCGATGGAAGCGGGAAACGCTGGATGCGGCGGCCGATCACGCCGGCGATCGTGGCCGGGGTCAGTTCGCCGGTCGACGGCAGGATCCATTCGCCGGCCTCGTCGTACTTGCCGACGATGCTCGGGCGGCGGCCCCAGTCGGTAGGCCAGTTGTAGAACTGCTCCTTCATCTGCCGCTCGATGAAGGCGCGCTTCTCCTCCACCACGACGATGTCCTCGAGCCCGCGCGCGAACGCGGCGATGCCCTGCGGCTCCAGCGGCCAGGTCATGCCGACCTTGTACACGCGGATGCCGATGTCGCGGCAGGCGGCCTCGTCCAGGCCCAGGTATTCCAGCGCCTGCAGCACGTCCAGGTAGCTCTTGCCGGTGGTGACGATGCCCAGCCGCGCGCGCGGCGAGTCGAGCACGATCCGGTCGATGCGGTTGGCGCGGGCGAAGGCCTGCGCGGCGCGGATCGCGTAGCGGTGCAGGCGCATTTCCTGCTCCAGCGGCGGATCCGGCCAGCGGATGTTGAGCCCGCCCGGCGGCAGCTCGAAATCCTCCGGCAGCACGATCCGCCGCGCGAACGGATCCACGTCCACCGAGGCGGAGGATTCCACTGTCTCGGCGATGGTCTTGAAGCCGATCCAGCGGCCGGTGTAGCGGCTCATCGCCCAGCCGACCAGGCCGAGGTCGAGGATGTCCTGCACGCCGGCCGGGTTGAGCACCGGCATCATCGCGCTGACGAACTCGTCCTCGCTGCCATGCGGCAGGGTCGAGCTGCGGCAGGCATGGTCGTCGGCGGCCAGCGCCAGCACGCCGCCATGCTTCGAGGTGCCGGCGGCATTGCCGTGCTTGAACACGTCGCCGCAGCGATCCACGCCCGGGCCCTTGCCGTACCACATGGCGTACACGCCATCGACCCTGGCGCCGGGGAACAGGTTGGTCTGCTGCGTGCCCCAGACCATGGTCGCGCCCAGGTCCTCGTTGAGGCCGGGCTGGAAGCGCACCTTCGCCGCCTCCAGGTGCTTGCGCGCGCGCCACAGCTCCAGGTCGAAGCCGCCCAGCGGGCTGCCGCGGTAGCCGCTGATGAAACCGCCGGTATCGAGGCCCGCGGCGGCGTCGCGCAGCTGCTGCATCAGCGGCAGCCGCACCAGCGCCTGCACGCCGCTGAGGTAGATGCGGCCGTCGCGGCGCGTGTACTTGTGCTCGAGCGTGTAGTCGGCGTCGAACGTGTCCAGGCCGGGCAGGTTCGCGGAAGAAGGCGAGGTCAGTTCGGCAGTACTGGTCATGGCGGGCCCTGTCTGGCGGAACCGGGCCTCGCCGGCCCGGCGTCGCATCATAACAAGCGCCATTCTGTGATGAGACGCACTCGTCCACTGTGCGTTGCAGCGGTTAGGATGCAGGCAAGGGGAAGCAGTCGGTTCCCGGGGATGAAGTCATGAAGTTGCGTTTACCGCTCGCGGCCGCCCTGGCCCTGTGCGCGCTGCTTGCGCAGGCGCAGAGCCTGCCGGCGCCGAAGGAGTTCTACTTCGACGAGGATCCACACACCACCCGCGCCATCGTCGCCGTGCAGGGCGAGGGCGATGCGGTGGTGGATCGGCTCGCCGCCAACATCGCACGCAGGTCTTCGGACGTGGAATCGCGCGCGCAGCTGGCGCGCGTGGCGATGCGTTCCGGCCGCATGGAGCTGGGCGAGGAGCTGTACCGCGCCGCGCAGAAGGCCGCCGGCAGCAACCAGCGCCTGGCGCGCGCGGTGACCTGGAACTACGCCTGGGACCTGTACCACGCCGGCCAGCCCGAGCGCGCGCTGGAACAGTGGCAGTCGCTGCTCGGCGGCTGGCCGAGCACGCCCTCGTGGCAGCCGCCGACCCTGGCGATGGCGCTGTGGAAGGTGGGCCGCAAGGCCGAGGCCGCCACCTGGTACGCCGCCGCGGTGCGCACCGAACCGCAGCAGTGGTCCGGCACTTCCGCCTATGCCCGCCTGCTGCCGGACTGGCGCGAGGAGGACCGCGCGACCCTGGCCGAAGTGCAGGCCTACTGGCAGGCCAATCCGCCGGCCTGGCCCTGACCGTCGGGCCGCGCCCCGCCGGGCGCGTGCGACAATAGCTGCGTTTCCACCACGCAGGCGCGGTCCGGCGCGACCATGATCAGCAACGAACTCCAGCTCGAGCCCTGGCGCGCGCGCCTGCGCGCCCACGGCCGGGTGCAGATCCCGGGTTTCCTGCAGGAAGACGCCGCCGAACGCCTGCACCAGTGCCTGCGCGACGAGGTGCCGTGGGAGATCGCCCAGCGCACCGGCGCCGAGCTGCCGCCGGGACTGCCGCGCGAGGCCGCGCCGGGCAGCGAGGACGACGCCCGCCTGCTGCAGGCCGCCACCGCGCGCGCGCGCGACGGCTTCGAGTTCTATTTCGACCGCTACCGGATGATCGACGCACGCCGCGAGGGCCGCGACCCGCAGCTGGTCCTGCACGCGGTGGTGGATTTCCTCAACAGCCCCGAGTTCATCGCCTTCGCCCGCCAGCTGACCGGCGACGCGGAAATCCGCATGACCAGCGCGATCGCCGTGCGCTACCGCCACGGCCACTTCCTGCGTTCGCACAGCGACCACGCCAGCGACGAGGACCGCGCCTTCGCCTACGTGGTCAACCTGTCGCACGGCTGGCGGCCGGACTGGGGCGGGCTGCTGCACTTCCTCGATCCCACGGAGAGCCGGGTGATCGACACCTTCACCCCGCTGTGGAACTCGCTGAGCCTGTTCCGCGTGCCGCAACCGCACGAGGTCAGCCTGGTGGCGCCCTGGGCGGATTGCCCGCGCTACAGCATCACCGGGTGGCTGCGCCGCGGCTGAGCCGGAACGATGGCTTTCGATGCATTCGCGCTGATCCTGGCCATGCTCGCCCTGGGCATGGCCATGGGCCGCACCTCGCTGCTGCCGCACAACGCCTCCGAGGTGCTCAACCTGGTGGTGCTGTACGTGTGCCTGCCGGCGGCGGTGCTGATCTACGTGCCGCAGCTGCACCTGCAGTGGTCGCTGCTGGGCGTGGCGCTGACCCCCTGGATCCTGATGGGCGCGACCTGGGCGCTGGTGACCGCGGCGGCGCGGCTGTGGAAGTTCGGCCGCGAACAGTACGCGGTGCTGCTGCTGTGCGTGGGCCTGTGCAACTCCAGCTTCCTCGGCTACCCGATGATGCGCGCGCTGCTGGGCGAGGACGCGGTGCAGTACGCGGTGGTCTACGACCAGTTCGGCACCTTCATGCTGCTGTCGACGGTGGGCCTGTACATCTGCGCCCGCTACAGCGGCGACGCGCCGCCGGGACCGCGCCAGGTGGCCCTGCGCATCGCCCGGTTCCCGCCGGTGTGGGCGCTGCTGCTGGGCCTGACGGTGATGCCGGAACAGCCGCCGCACTGGATCGGTTCGGGCCTGCAACGGCTGGCCGACGCGATGCTGCCGCTGGTGATGCTGGCGGTGGGCCTGTCGATCCGCCTGCGCCTGCCGCGCGAGGAACTCGGCCCGCTGGCCACCGGCCTGGCGCTGAAGCTGCTGGTGATGCCGGCGATCGCGCTGCCGCTGTCGCTGCTGTTCGGCATGCCGCCGCTGATGCTGCAGGCCAACGTGCTCGAATCGGCGATGCCGACCATGGTTTCGGCCGCGGCGCTGGCGATGGCCCACGGCCTGGCGCCGCGCCTGTGCGCGGCCCTGGTCGGCTACGGCATCGTGCTGTGCCTGCTGACCCTGCCGGCCTGGGCCTGGCTGCTGGGGCGCGTGGTCGCCTGACCGCCTGGCCGCGGGTTTCCCACCCGTCGCCCGGCGATGGGCATCGGCGGTCAGTCCGCCGGCACCGTCCGTTCCAGCGCCCAGGCGCGCAGCGCCGCGACCTGTTCGGCCATCAGCACCGACAGCGGCCGGGTGCCGCGGATCTCCTGCATCAGCAGGTCGGTGTCCAGCGCGCGCTGCTCGGCGTGCGCGGCGTACAGGCCGGAGACGATGGCCTGCTCGATCTCGGCACCGGAAAAGCCATTGGCCGCGGCGGCCAGCGCCGGCAGGGCGAAGCCCTCCGGATCCAGTCCGCGCGCGGACAGGTGCAGGCGCAGCAGCTCCACCCGCGTGTCCGGGTCGGGCAGGTCGACGAAGAAGATCTCGTCGAAGCGCCCCTTGCGCAGCAGTTCCGCCGGCAGGTGCTGGACCTGGTTGGCGGTGGCGACCAGGAACACCGGCGACTTGCGCTCGGCCATCCAGGTCAGCAGGTAGCCGAGCACGCGCCGCGACACGCCGCCGTCGCCATCGCCGGAATCGGCGGCCACGCCCTTCTCGATCTCGTCGATCCACAGCACGCACGGCGCGAGCTGGTCGGCCGAGGCCAGCGCGGCGCGCAGGTTCTGCTCGGTCTCGCCGTGGTACTTGGCGTAGAGGGTGCCGAAGTCCAGGCGCAGCAGCGGCACGCCGAAGCCGCCGGCAATGGCCTTGGCCAGCAGCGACTTGCCGCAGCCCTGCACGCCCAGCAGCAGCACGCCGCGCGGCGGGTCCAGGCCCGGCGGCGGGTTCCCGGCGAAGGCGGCGCGGCGCTGGGAAATCCAGCGCTTGAGCCGGCGCGCGCCGGCCACGTCGTCGAAGCCGGCGGTGTCGTACTCGTAGTGCAGGTGGCCGCTGCGGTTGAGCAGTTCGAACTTCAGTTTCGCCAGCTGCGGCAGGTCGGAGGCGGTAAGCGCGCCGTCGGCGTGGATCAGCTGGCGGGTGATGCGGCGCGCGTCGTGCAGGTCCAGGCCCTGCAGGTGGCGCACGATCTGGCGCACCGCGTCCTCCTCGGCCTCCACGCGGCGGCCGCCGTGCTCCTTCGCGTAGGCGACGGCCTCCTCGCGGACCAGTTTCAGCAGCGCCGCCTGGTCGGGCAGGCGCGGGGCGAAGCGCACCGCCAGCGCTTCCAGTTCGGCCGGCAGTTCCACCTTGGCGCCGACCAGCACCAGCACGTGCGGCTCGCAGCCGCGGCGCTGGACGATGTCGCGCAGCAGGCGCTGGTGGCTGGCGTAGCCGAGATAGGGGTGGAAGTCGAGCAGCAGGTAGATGCCGCGCTGCTCCGCACCCTGGATGGCGCGCAGCGCGTAGGAGGCGTCGGGCGGGCCTTCGGCCGGGTCCTCGCGGTCCAGGTCCAGGCGGCGCAGGCCCTCGGTGATCGTCCAGCGGTGCAGGGCGCGCCACACGTGCAGCAGCGACTGCCGGAACAGCTCCACCACCCGTTCCTCGTCGCGGGTCTCGATCACGATCAGCGGGGTGTTCGCCCGGATCAGGGCGGTCAGGTCCTGCAGTTGGCTCATGGGCGGTCCCGGAGGTACCCGATCACGATAGCAGCGGCCGGGGCGGCCTTCCTATCGCCTGCACGAGGGGGCGGTGTAACCTGCGGTCAGCCAATCCGGAGGCAGCGACCGCATGAAGACGATCCTGGTGGCCGGTTCCAAGGGGGGAGTGGGCAAGACCACCATCGCCACCCATCTTGCCGCGCACTCGGCCCTGCAGGGCCTGCGCACCGTGCTGGTCGACGCCGACCCGCAGCGCTCGGCGACGCGCTGGGCGGAACGTCGCGCCGGACTGGACAGCGCCGTGCTGCCGATCGACGGCAGCCGCCGCCGCGCCTGGCGCAGCTGGCTGCCGGACGACGCCGACCGGGTGGTGATCGACGCCCCGGCCGGTGCCCTGGCCGAGGACCTGGACGGCTTCATCCAGCACGCCGACGCGGTGGTGGTGCCGGTGCAGCCCTCGGCGCTGGACATCGAGGCCACGGTCGCCTTCCTCAACACCATGGCCAAGGTGCCGCGGATCCACCAGCGCAAGCTGCCGGTGGGACTGGTGCTCAACCGCAGCAAGCCGTGGACCAACGCCAGCCAGCAGGCGCTGGCGATGCTGCAGACCTGGCCCTACCCGGTGGTGGCGCAGCTGCGCGACACCCAGGCCTACGTGGTCATGGTCGGCCTCGGCCGCAGCCTGTTCGACTACCACTCGGCGCAGGTGCGCGAGCACCAGGCCGACTGGGAGCCCCTGTTGAAGTGGTTGAAGGCATGAACGAAGGAACCCTCCCGGTGCGCGAACTGATCCTGCTGCGACACGCCCACGCCGAGCCCGCCGCGCCCGGCCAGGCCGACATCGACCGTCCGCTGTCGGCGCAGGGCTTGGCCGAAGCCGAAGCCGCCGGGCGCTGGCTGGCCGAACGCGGCCTGGTTCCGGACCGGGTCCTGTGCTCGCCGGCGCGGCGCACGCGCGAGACCCTGGAAGCCGTGCTGGCGATCACCGGCTACGCCGAGCAGCGGCTGGAGCCATCGATCTACGAGGCTACGCCCGGGACCCTGTTCGGCCTGCTGCAGGCCCATGCCGAGGTCGAGCGGCTGCTGGTGGTCGGGCACAACCCCGGCCTGGAACGGCTGGTGGCGCTGCTGCACAGCGGCCAGTCCGGCGACTACCGCGGGATGCCGGCGGCGGCGGTGGCGGTGCTCTCGCTGCCGGCCGGTCCACCCATCGAACCGGGCGTGGGCCGCCTGGCGGCGTTCTGGTGGCCCTGATTCCATGCGTGCCTGGCGGGGGGCGAGGCTGGCGGTAGCGGCGCTGGTGCTGGTCGCAGCCCTGGCCCAGGCGCAGGGCGCGCCCGCGCCTTCCACCTTCAACCACGAGCAGAGCTGGCTGGGCTTCGAAGTGCGGACCCGCTTCGGCCAGCGCATCGCCGGCGAGTTCCCGCGCTTCGACGGGGTGGTCGAGCACCTGCCGGACGGACGCCACCGGGTCCGGCTGCAGGTGGCCACCTCCGAGGCGGTGATCCCGGAGCGCCCGCGCTACACTGCGTGGATGCGCGGAGCCAGTTTCTTCGACACCGTGCGCCATCCCTGGATGGAATTCGTGTCCGAACCCTACACGTCCGACCTGCTGCGCGACGGTGGCGCGCTGCGGGGTGAGCTGACCCTGCGCGGCGTCACCCGGCCGCAGTCGCTGGAGATCGCGCCGTCGGCCTGCACCCGGCCGGGCCGCGAGTGCCCGATCCAGGTCAGCGGCAGCATCCAGCGCAGCGACTACGGCATGCGCGAATGGCAGGTGGCGCTGGCCGACAAGGTCTGGCTGCTGGCCAGCCTGCAGCTGCAGGAACGCGCGGAGTGAAGGTCGTCGCCAGACTGCTCGGCCTGCTCCTGCTGTTGTCGGCCACCGCCTGCAGCACGATCGGCCCTGCCCAGCACGAGCGCGCCGCCGCGATCGCCGTGTCCGCGCGCGACACCGCCGTGGAATGCGAGCGCGCCGACCGCTGCGCCACGCCCTCGGAACTGCACGCGCTGGCCGGCGCCGCCTTTGCCCGGTCGCAGGCCGGGCCCGGGCAGGGCCCGCGCCACTACGCGCTGATCCTGGACACCGGCGGCGACGCCCTGCTGGCGCGGATCAACCTGCTGCGCAGCGCCACCCGCCGCATCGACCTGCAGACCTACATCTTCGACAAGGACGACAGCGCGCGCCTGGTCATCGACGAGCTGCTGGCCGCGGCGCGGCGCGGGGTGAAGGTGCGGCTGCTGATCGACCAGCTGTCGGCGATCGCCGACCTGCAGATCCTGGCGGCGCTGTCAGGCGCGCACTCGAACCTCGAGCTGCGCATCTACAACCCGACCTTCAACCGCGCCAAGCCGAACTACATGCACTACGCGGCCAGCGTGCTGTGCTGCTTCCGCCGCTTCAACCAGCGCATGCACAACAAGCTGCTGGTGGTGGACGGCGCGGTGGCGATCACCGGCGGGCGCAACTACCAGGACGACTATTACGACTGGGACGCCGAGTACAACTTCCGCGACCGCGACGTGCTGGTCGCCGGCCCGGTGGTGCGCGGCATGGAGCGCAACTTCGCCGAGTACTGGACCGATCCGCGCAGCGTGCCGGTGGAGCGCCTGGACGACGTGGCCAAGGTGCTGCTGCAGCAGGGCGTGCCGGAGATGCCGCCGTCGCGGCCGGCGGTGCCGGAGCGGGTCGAGCTGATGTCGCAGGCGGCCGCCGACCAGGACCTGGTGCGCGAACGCCTGGTCAGCCGCGCGCTGCCGGTGGGCAAGGTCTCCTACCTGGCCGACCTGCCGGCGAAGCACCACGAAGGCCCGGACCCGGAGGCCGGCGCGCCCGGGCTGGCCGAACTGCTGGCCCGCGCACGCAGCGAGATCCTGCTGCAGACGCCGTACCTGGTGCTGTCGGACAGCGCGCTGGAGGTGTTCCGCGGCCTGCGCAAGGCCGCCGAACCGCCGCGCGTGGTGGTCTCGACCAACAGCCTGGCGGCGACCGACAACCCGATCGTCTACGCGCTCACCTACAAGTACAAGCGCCGCAACGTGCGCGAGCTGGGCTTCGACGTCTTCGAATACAAGCCGTTCCCGGCCGACCCGCCGGTGGCGGTGTCGCTGGGGGCGTGGTGGCCGGGCGATCCTTCGGCGCCGACGCCGACCACCGCGCGCAGCGAGGTGCCGGGCAGCCTGGGCAGCCTCGCCGGCTCGGGCTCGGGCTCGGGCTCGGGCTCGGGCCGCAACGGCGACGACGGCCGGGTCGAGGACAAGCTGCGTACCGAGACGCGTCCGTCGCTGCTGCGCACCAGCGCGCCGGCCAACCGCCCGGTGCCGGTGCGCGGCGAGGGCCCGCGCATGGGCGTGCACGCCAAGTCGATGGTGATCGACCGCCGCATCGCCGTGGTCGGCACCCACAACTTCGACCCGCGCAGCGAGAACTACAACACCGAGGCGGTAGTGGTGATCGAGGACCCGGTGTTCGCCGAGGCGCTGGCGCGCAGCATCGAGCGCGACATCGCCCCAGCCAATTCCTGGACGGTGGGCCCACGCGCGCGGCCGCCGGTGCTGTCGGGCCTGAACTACAGCATGGGCAAGGTGCTGGAGGCCTCGCCGGTGCTGGACCTGTGGCCGTGGCGTTACGCCACCAACTACGAGTTCCAGCCCGGCCCGGACTGCCCGGCGCCGCTGCCGCGCCGGGATCCGGACTTCCACCGCTGCTACGCGCCGGTCGGCGACTTCCCCGAGGTCAGCCTCGGCCCGAAGTCGATCCTGACCCGGATGCTGACCGCCTTCGGCGCCGGCCTCGTTCCCATCCTCTGAAGGCCACGCGCGCGACACCGGCGCGGGGCCCGGCGATAATCCCGGCCCCTCCCGCAGCAGGCCCTGCCATGGTCTTCCGAGCCCCCGTCCAGATCGACGACCTCAACCGGCTCAGCCAGGGCACGCTGATCGAGCACCTGGGGATCGTCTTCACCGCCGCCGGCCCGGACTGGGTGCAGGCGACGATGCCGGTCGACGCGCGCACCCGCCAGCCGTACGGGCTGCTGCATGGCGGCGCCTCGGTGGTGCTCGCCGAAACCCTCGGCAGCAGCGCCGGCAACCTGTGCCTGGACACCAGCCGGCAGCAGGCGGTGGGGCTGGAGATCAACGCCAACCACCTGCGCGCGGTGCGCGAGGGCATGGTCACCGGCACCGCCAGGGCCGTGCACGTGGGCCGCAGCACCCAGGTCTGGGACATCCGCATCGAGGACGAACGCGGCCGCCTGGTCTGCGTGTCGCGGCTGACCCTGGCGGTGGTGCCGATGGCCGCGCCGGCCTGAGCAGGGGCGGGGAGGACGTGGAGCGCGGTCCTGCCACCCGCGAGGCGTCCCGGCCGCGGTCGCGGCGGGCGGCGCTCGGCGGCGGGGGACTGCGCAGGGCGACCGGCCATCCGGTATCGTGCGCGTCCATGGATCACGCCTCCCCCCGCGCCGCCGGCGACTCCGGCCTTGCGCGCGCCTTCCGTTACCTCTACCGCGTCCCGCTCCTGCTGCTGCACCTGCTGGTGCTGCTGCCGCCGACCCTGCTCTGCCAGATCCCGGTGCTGGGGCGCATCCCGTGGGGCCCGGAAACCCTGGGCGACCGCGCGGTGCGGGCCTGGTCGGCCGGGCTGATGCGGGTGTTCGGCTTCCGCCTGCGCCGCTTCGGCCAGCCGCTGCCGGGCGCCACCCTGTTCGTGGCCAACCACGTCAGCTGGCTCGACATCGAGATCCTGCACAGCCAGCGGATGATGGGCTTCGTCGCCAAGCGCGAGATCGCCAGCTGGCCGCTGGTGGGCTGGCTGGCCACCCTCGGCCAGACCATCTATCACCAGCGCGGCAGCTCCGATTCGCTGAACGGGGTGCTGGAGGCGATGGCGCAGCGCCTGCGCGAGGGCCGCTCTGTGGGCGTGTTCCCGGAAGGCCGGACCCGCGACGGCCGCGAGGTCGGCCCGTTCCACGCGCGCATCTTCATGGCCGCGGTCGAGGCGCAGGTGCCGGTGCAGCCGGTGGCGCTGCGCTACGGCGAGAAGGGCGCCGGACAGACCGTGGTGGCCTTCGCCCCGCGCGAGAACTTCCTGCAGAACTTCCTGCGCCTGCTCGGCGGCCGCGCGCGGCTGGCCGAGGTGCACTTCCTCGAGCCGATCCCGCCGGGGAACGTGGAAGGCCGCCGGCGGATCGCCGAGCTGTCCCGCGAGCGCATTGTCGCTGCAATGGAAAGCTGAATCAGTTCTCCGCACTTGCGCCGCGCATGTTGCGGTGCAAGATTTGCCCCGATGCTCAAGGCCACCGACTACCAGCCGCCGCGGCTCCTGCGCAATCCGCACCTGCAGTCGGTGCTGGGGTCCAGCGGCCTGCGCCAGCGCCGCGGCCTGCGCGCGCTGTCGGCGGTCGGCGCCACGACCAGCGAATACATCCTCGACGGCGGCAACGGCGCGCGCCTGCAGGGCTGGCACAGCACCGTGCCTGGGCGGCGCCCCCGCGGCACCGCGCTGCTGCTGCACGGCTGGGAAGGCAGCGCCGAGTCCGGCTACATGCGCCTGACCGCCGCACGCCTGCTGGCCGATGGCCTGGACGTGTTCCGCCTGAACTTCCGCGACCACGGCGACACCCACCACCTCAACGAGGAGCTGTTCCACTCCAACCGGATCGGCGAGGTGGTGCACGCGGCCGCGGACATGGTCTGCCGCCTGCAGGTGCGCGACCTGGTGGTGGCCGGCTTCTCGCTGGGCGGCAACCACGCCCTCCGCCTGGGCCTGCGCGCGGCCGACGCCGGCCTGCCGCTGCGCCGCATCGCCGTGGTCTGCCCGCTGGTCGACCCGGCCGCGACGATGGACAGCATGGAGCGCGCGCCGCAGTTCTACGACTGGTATTTCCGCCGCAAGTGGCGCAGCTCGCTGGTGCGCAAGCGCGAGCTGTTCCCGGAGCGCTTCGGTTACGACGACGCCACCCTGGCGATGGACATGCGCGGCCTGATCGGCTGGCTGGCGCGCCAGCACGCCGGGTTCGGCTCGGTCGAGGAGTACTTCGAGAGCTATTCGATCGCCGGCGACCGCCTGCGCGCACTGGCCGTGCCGGCCAGCATCCTGATGGCCGAGGACGACCCGGTGATCCCGGTCGAGCACTTCCGCAACTGGCGCCTGCCGGCCACCGTCGAGCTGGAACTGGCGCGCTGGGGCGGCCACTGCGCCTTCGTCGAAAACCTGGCCGGGGACGGTTTCGCCGAGCGCTGGGTCGCCGACCGCCTCGGCGCGGCGCTGCCGCCGGGCTGAGACAGGGCGGCGGAGAGCGGGTGCCGGGGTAAACTGCGGGTTTTCCCGGAAAGAACGCCCCCGATGCTGGAACGTATCCAAGACGCGCTGCGGCGCGATGCCGTCGACGAAGCGCTGGCCCTGGCCCAGGACTGGGCGGCCAGCGCCCCGGACGATGCGGTGGCGCAGCGCACCCTGGCGCTGGCCCTGGCCCGCGCCGGCGACCCGGCGGCCGCCCTGTTCGCGCTCGACCAGGCGATCCTGCTGGCGCCGGAGGACGCGGGCCTGCACTTCGAGCGCGCCAGCCTGCTGCTGCGCAGCGGCGGCGTCGACGAGGCCGGCGCGGCGCTGGCCCAGGGCCTGGAACTGGATCCGAACCACCTGCCCTCCTACCTGGCCAAGGCCCACGTCGCCTTGGCCCGTGGCGACCTGGACGAGGCCGAGCGGCTGAGCCGCACCGCCGCCCGCATCGCCGCCGAGGACGATCCGCGCCTGCTCGGGCTGGACGCGCTGCTGGCCCTGCGCCGCGGCAACCCCGACCGCGCGCTGGCGCTGGCCTCCTCGGCCAGCAAGGCGCTGCCGGACGATCCGCAGCTGCTGTCGGTGCTGGGCTTCGCCTACCTGGCCAAGTCCCACTGGGCCTTCGCCGAGCAGGCCTTCCGCAAGGTCTCCGCGCTGCTGCCGGACGCGCGCGCGCTGCAGCCGCTGCTGGCCCAGCTGGCCGCCGGGCAGGACCGCCACGAAGAGGCCGTCGAACTGCTCGCGCCGCTGCTGGACGACCCGAAGGTGTCCAACCCGTCGCTGCGCCGCCTCGCGGGCCTGTACGCGTTCCGCGCCGGCCGCGCCGAACAGGCGCTGGAACTGCTCCAGGAAAGCCTGCTGCACTCGCCGGATCGTTTCGTCCTGCAGGCGCTGATGCAGCTGTGGGCCCGCCGCGACGACCGCGCCTCGGCGCAGGCGACCCTCGAGGAAGCGCTGGCCCGGCATCCGCTGGTCAACGACCTGTGGGCGGTGCGCCTGTCGATGGAGGAACCGGGCAGCGAGGGCGGCGAGGCGGTGCTGTCGCGCTGGCTCGAGGCCCTGCCGGGCAGCGTGATGGCGCTGGAGACGGCGATGGTGGCGCGCGACCGCGCCGCCGACCTGGACGGAGCGATGCGCCTGGCCGAACGCCTGCTGGAAGTGCAGCCGGGCCATGCGCTGGCCGAACAGTTCCTGGTCGAGGCGCTGCTGTCGCGCGATCCCGATGCCGCCATCACCCGCGCCCGCGCCATCGCCGCGCGCCCGCAGGATCCGGCCAGCCGCGCCGCGATGGGCAGCTGGGTCGGGCGCCTGCTTGATCGCGCCGGCCGCACCTCCGAGGCGGTGGCGCAATGGCAGTCGCTGCACGACGGCATGCGTGCTTCACGCCTGGCCCTGCCTCCGCTGGCCCCGGCCGTCGAGGAGTGGCCGGCGCTGGCCACTCCCACCCCGGACGCGCCGCGACCGATCCTGGTCTGGGGCCTGCCCGGCTCGGGCGTGGAACGGGTGGTGGACACGCTTGGCGCCGCGGTCCTGCGCGACCGCTACACCCCGCAGGCCCCGGAGGATCCGCTGCGCAGCCCGCAGGCCGCGCACGCGCTGCGCAACGGCAGCGCCGATCCGGCCGCGCTGGTCGCGCGCTGGCGCGAACAGCTGCCGGCCCGCGGCGCCGCCGGCGGCAACGCTGTCGACTGGCTGACCTGGTGGGACAACGCGCTGCTGCTGGCGCTGCGCCCGCACCTGCCCGAAGGCCTGCTGCTGGCGGTGGTCCGCGACCCGCGCGACATGCTGCTGGACTGGCTGGCCACCGGTTCGCCGGTGCCGCTGGCGCTGGAGAATCCCGAAGCGGCGGCCGAATGGCTGGCGCAGGGCCTGGAGCAGCTGGCCGACCTCGACGAGCAGGACCTGTACCCGCACGTGCTGCTGCGCGTGGACGGCATCGTCGACGCGCAGCAGGCCTTGGCCGAGGTGCTCGGCAAGGCCCTCGGCGGCCTCAAGCTGGCGCCGCCGCCGGCCGCGCAGCGGCGCCTGCCGCCGGGCCGCTGGCGCGCCTACGCCGACCAGCTCGCCGCGCCGTTCGCGCGGCTGACCCCGGTCGCCGTGCGCCTGGGCTACGTTGAATCCTGATCCCGCAGAGGAGCCACGCATGCGTATCTGGAGCGACAGTTTCGAAGCGCGCGGCCCGATCCCGGCCGAGTTCGCGATGGGCCAGCCCGACGGCTTCGCCGGCAACCGCAGCCCGCACCTGGCCTGGGACGGCGTGCCCGATGGCACCCGTTCCTTCGCCCTGTTGTGCATCGACCCCGACGCGCCGACGGTGCCGGAGACGGTGGGCCGCGAGGACCTGCAGATCCCGGTCGAGCAGCCGCGCGGCGACTTCATCCACTGGGTGGTGGCCGACATCGCCGCGGACGTCCGCGAAATCGCCGCCGGCAGCTGCAGCGACGGCGTCACCACCGGCGGCAAGCAGCAGCCGGCCGGCCCGGCCGGTTCGCGCCAGGGCCTGAACGACTACACCGGCTGGTTCGCCGGCGATGCGCAGATGCGCGGCGACTACCTGGGTTACGACGGCCCGTATCCGCCGTTCAACGACCTGCGCATGCACCGCTACTTCTTCCGCCTGTTCGCCCTGGACGTGCCGCAGCTGCAGCTGCCGGCGCGCTTCACCGCCGCCGACGTACAGCGGGCGATGCAGGGCCACGTGCTGGGCGAAGCCGCGGTGTACGGCACCTACACGCTCAACCAGGCGCTGCGCGGCTGAGGCCGCGCGACGCCGCCGCGCACGCATGCATATCGAAACCCTGGGCAGCGGCCCGGACCTGGTCCTGATCCACGGCTGGGCGCTGCACGGCGGCGTGTTCGCGCCGCTGGCCGAACGCCTGGCGCCGCATTTCCGCCTGCACCTGGTCGACCTGCCGGGCCATGGCCTGAGCCGCGACCCGGACGAAAACCTCGACCTGGCCCTGGTCGCCAGCACGATCGCCGCGCGCACGCCGCCGGCGATCTGGCTGGGCTGGTCGCTGGGCGGGCTGTTCGCCTTGCGCGCGGCGGCCACGCTGCCCACCGTGCGCGGGCTGGTGATGGTCGCGGCCACGCCGCGCTTCGTGCACGGCGAGGACTGGCCGCATGCGGTGCCGCGCGAGGTGTTCGAGCGCTTCGGCCACGACCTGGCCGAGGACTATGCCGGTACGCTCGACCGCTTCATCGCCCTGGACACGCTCGGCTCCGAGCACGGTCGCGCCGAACTGAAGGCCCTGCGCGAACTGCTGCGCGCGCGCGGCGAGCCGGACCCGCAGGCGCTGCGCGACGGCCTGGCCCTGCTCGACGGCACCGACCTGCGCCGCAGCCTGCCGCGCCTGGCCGTGCCCAGCCTGTGGCTGGCCGGGCACCGCGACCGCCTGGTCGATCCGCGCGGCATGGCCGCCGCCGCGGCGCTGGCGCCGCAGTCGCGCTTCGTCGAACTGGCCGGCGCCGGGCACGCTCCGTTCCTCGGGCACGTGGACGCGGTCGCGGCGGAGCTGCGCGCTTTCGCCGACAATGGCGCCCCCTGACGTCGCCGTGCCCCCCATGGACCCGCTGTTCGACCCCCGCCAGGTGCGCCGCGCCTTCTCGCGCGCCGCCGCCGGCTACGACGCGGCCGCGGCGCTGCAGGCCGAGGTGCGCACGCGCCTGCTCGGTTCGCTCGACTACCTCGACGACCGCCAGCCGGAAGTCGTGCTCGACGTCGGCAGCGGCACCGGCCACGCCGCCGCGGCGATCCGCAAGCGCTGGCCGAAGGCGCGGGTGATCGCGCTGGACCTGGCCCTGCCGATGCTGCGCGAGGCCAGGCGCCAGGCCGGCTGGTGGAAGCCGTTCGCGCGCGTGTGCGCCGACGCGCGCGCGCTGCCGCTGGCCGAGGGCAGCGTCGACGTGATCTTCAGCAACCTGTGCCTGCAGTGGGTCGACGACCTGCCCGCGGTGTTCGCCGGCTTCCGCCGCGTGCTCAAGCCCGAGGGCCTGCTGCTGTGTTCGAGCTTCGGCCCGGAGACGCTGTCCGAGCTGCGCGGCGCCTTCGCCGCGGCCGACGACGCGCCGCACGTGAGCCCGTTCGCCTCGATCGCCCAGTTCGGCGACGCGCTGATGACGGCCGGCTTCCGCGATCCGGTGGTGGACCGCGACATGTTCACCCTGACCTATCCGGACCTGCCGGCGCTGATGCGCGAACTGCGCGCGATCGGCGCGACCAACGCCCTGGCCTCGCGCCGGCGCAGCCTCACCGGGCGCGCGCGTTTCGCCGCCGCGGCCGCGGCCTACGAGCCGCTGCGCGACGCCGACGGACGCCTGCCCAGCACCTGGGAAGTGATCTACGCGCAGGCCTGGGCGCCGGCGCCGGGTGCGCCGATCCGCGAGGGCGGCCATGAGATCGCCGCCGTGCCGCTGTCGAAGATCCCGATCCGCCGCCGCAACAATCCCTGAGCCCTGCGGCCCCGCAAGCCCATCGCCCAGCGGTGTGGGGGTCCGGGAGAGGCCACCCGGACGCGCTCCGCCTGTCCGGGCTACGGGCTCTTGCGAATCCCCAATCCCGAATCCCGAATCCCGGCTCTCACCCCGCAACCTGCGCGATCCAGTCCTGCAGGTTGTAGTAGTTGCTGACCCGGGCGATGCGGTCGTCGCGGATGTCGAAGAACGCGCCACCGGGCAGCACGTACTTCTGGCCGCGTGCGGGCGGCAGGCCTTCGTCGTCGCGCAGGTATTCGCCATGGACCACGTACTCGGCGGCGGCGCGGTCGCCGTCCTGGGTCGCCATCACCACGATGTCGCGCAGCTGCTCGCGGTAGCTGGCGTCCATGCGCTGCATGAAGGCGGCGAACGCGTCCCTGCCGGTCTCGCGCGCGCCCTGGTTGAGGTCGTGGACGACGTCGTCGGCGAGCAGCGCGAGCATCGCCTCGCGGTCGCCGCGGTTGAACGCGGCGTAGTAGGCGAGCACCAGCTCGATCGCGCGGTCCTGGCGGCGGGTGCCGTCGATCTTCATCGAGGGATTCCGGTTCTGCGGGGGCGGCCATGATACGCCGCCGCAGCGCGCGGGATCAGTCGCGCAGCACCAGGTCGCGGTGGAAGAAATAGACCTCCTGCAGCAGGAAGCGCCACTGCGTCTGCACCGTGCGGAAGCGGGTGCTGGGCGTGGGCGAACCGACCGCGTCGATGCCCAGCCGCCGCGACAGCCGCAGCGCGCGCGCCATGTGCAGCGGGTCGCTGACCACGATCACCCGGTGCAGGTCGTTCTGCTGCATCAGCATCCGCGCCTGCAGCAGGTTCTCGCGGGTATTGCGCGAGGCCGATTCGATCAGGATCGCCGATTCGGGAATGCCCTGCTGCAGCGCGTAGCGGCGCGCCACCTGCGATTCGGCGAACGGTGCGCCGTTGCCGTAGCCGCCGGTGAACACCAGCACCGGCGCGTAGCCGCGGCGGTACAGGTCCAGGCCGTGGCGGATGCGTTCGCGGAACACCGGCGAAGGATTCTTGTGGTACGCGGCGGCGCCGAGCACGATGATCGCGTCGGCGCGCGCGGCCTGGTCGCGCTGGCCGACCCAGACGATCCAGGCGGCCACGCCGGCAAGCCACAGCACCGCCAGCAGCGCCAGCCGCCACAGCCAGCCGAAGAAGCCGCGCCGCGCCTTGCGGCCGCGGCTCAGCCGCGCCACGGCAACGCCCCCAGGTCGACGTTGCCGCCGGTGAACACCACGCCGACGCGCTGGCCGGCGAAGCGCGCCGGCTGCGCCAGCACCGCGGCCAGGGCGATGGCCGAGGACGGTTCGACGACCTGCTTGAGCACCTGCCAGGCCAGCTGCATCGCCGCGACCGTGGCCGCGTCGTCGACCACCACGACCTCGGTGCCCCAGGCGCGGAGCAGGGCGAAGTTGGGCGCGCCGAGGGTGGCGCGCAGGCCGTCGCAGACGGTATCGGGAACCAGGTCGGTCTGGCGTTCGCCGGTGGCCAGCGAACGGGCGGTGTCGTCGGCGCCGGCCGGTTCGGCCAGCACCAGGCGGCAGCCCGGCGCGACCGCGGCCAGCGCCAGCGCGGTGCCCGCGGCCAGGCCGCCGCCGCCCACCGGCACCACGATCGTGTCCAGCGCACCGGCCTGGCCGACCAGCTCGACCGTCGCCGTGCCCTGGCCGGCGATCACCCGCGCGTCGGCGTAGGGATGGACCAGCTGCGCGCCGGTCCCGGCCTGGATGCGCGTGCAGGTCGCCTCGCGCGCGGCCAGGGTGGGTTCGCAGCGCCAGACCGTGGCGCCATGGCGTTCGATGTTGGCCAGCTTGGCCGCCACCGCGCCCTCGGGCACGACCACGTGGCAGGGAATCCCGCGGCTGCGCGCGGCCAGCGCCAGCGCCGCGCCGTGGTTGCCGGAGGAATGGGTGACCACGCCGCGGGCGGCCTCCTCGCCGGACAGCGACCACACGGCATTGCAGGCGCCGCGGAACTTGAAGGCGCCGCCGCGCTGCAGGTGTTCGGCCTTGAAGTGCAGTTCGCAGCCGGCCATGCCGTCGAGCACGCGCGAACGCAGCACCGGGGTGACGCTGGCATGGCCGGCGATCCGGGCAGCGGCGGCGAGGACGTCGTCGGCAGCGGGAAGGTCGACTGGCATGGGCCAAGGTTAACGTATCGACCACCGCGGCAACCCGTCATCGCGTGGCGGCACGATGGACGCGCCCGGACGGGTTAAGCACGGATTCAAAGCGCCGCCGCGAAGCTGGCCATCCAAGCCCGAGGGGGGACTGTCCATGAAACTGCGAGTGTTGACCGGCCTGGCGTGCGCGCTGGCCCTGGCGGGTTGCACCACCTACGGGTATGTGGACGACGGCGGCGGTTACTACACCGGCTACGACTACTCCAGCTACAGCTACGGCACGGTCTACGGCAGCTATGGCTACGGCCTGGGCGTGCCCTACGCCTACCGCTACCGGCCGGGCTGGTCGTTCGGCCTCGGCTATGGCCATCCCTCCTACTACTACGGGTACGGCTACCCGGGTTACTACTACCGGCCGCCGCACTACCACCCGCATGCGCCGGCTCCGCCGAGGCCCGGCCACCACGGCGGCGACCATGACGGCCGCCCCGACCGGCCGCCGCCGACTGCCGGCAACACGCCGCCCCCGCTCAACCGCGCGCCCTGGCGCGACCTGGAGCGGCTGCGCCGTGGCAGCGAGGAAGACCAGCCGCGGCGTCGCCCGCAACCGGGGACCCGCACCATCGCCGGTCCGCAGCCGGGCATGAGCGGTGGGCCGGGGCCGGGCACGGGCGGCAGCGTGCCACCGGTGCCGCCGACCGGCACCCGTTACCGCGTCGATCCGCCGTCGGGCGGCACCGACACCGCGGTCCGCCGCCGCTTCCCGGGCAATGGCGGCAACGTCGCGCCGGTGGCGACGCGCCCGGTCTCGCCGCAGCCGCAGCCCCGCAGCAGCGGCGGCGAGTTCCGCCAGGCGCCCCGCAGCAACGCGGCGCCGCGCAGCGCCCCGGCCCCGCGACCGGCGCCCAGCGGCAGCTCGCGACCTCAGCGTAGTGGGACGCGCGACACGAATGAGCCCTGAAAAAGCGCTTGCGTTGCCGGGTCGGTGGTCGCAAGCTTAGCCCGCAACGTGACAGGGCACGTCAGCTTCTGACCTGCCCGGCAAGTCCATGTCGATGTCCGGCAGGGAAATCTGGATCCCCCCTGTTCCGGCCCTGTCGGACATCGGCGCCCCCAAGACAGCCCGGTCCCCTGGCCGGGCTGTCGCTTTTTGTGGCCCCGGTCACGGTCTGGCTGGCGCCAGGCAAAAAACGGGGCCGGCAGTCCCCCGACTGCCGGCCCCTCGGCTTCCCCATCGCGCGCGTGGCTGGCCCCTGTTCCAATTCCAGCCCGCGCCCCCGACGCATTGCCGCGATGGGTGCACGTGATGGTTACCGCAGGAAGCGTGCCAAGTCCACGGGCACCCCCCGGGCGTAGAATTGCCGCCCAGCGCCGCCCCCCAGGGCGCTTCCCGGATACCGCATGACCCGCTCCTTCCACCAGTACGACGTCATCGTGATCGGCGGCGGCCACGCCGGCACCGAGGCCGCGCTGGCCTCGGCCCGCGCCGGCGCGCGCACCCTGCTGCTGACCCACAACATCGAGACCGTGGGTGCGATGAGCTGCAACCCGGCCATCGGCGGCATCGGCAAGGGCCACCTGGTCAAGGAGATCGACGCCCTCGGCGGGGCGATGGCCCGCGCCGCCGACCTGGCCGGCATCCAGTGGCGCACGCTCAACGCGTCCAAGGGCCCGGCCGTGCGCGCGACCCGCTGCCAGGCCGACCGCGCGCTGTACCGCGCGGCGATCCGCCGCATGGTCGAGAACCAGCCAAACCTCACCGTGTTCCAGGCGGCGGTCGACGACCTGGTCATTGAAGGCGACGCGGTGCGCGGCGCGATCACCCAGACCGGCCTGCGCTTCGACGCCCCGGCCGTGGTCCTGACCGCGGGCACCTTCCTCGCCGGCAAGGTCCATATCGGCCCGACCACGTATGCGGCCGGGCGCATGGGCGATCCGCCGTCGGCCACCCTGGCCGCGCGCCTGCGCGAGCGCCCGTTCGCCGTGGACCGGCTCAAGACCGGGACGCCGCCGCGTATCGACGGGCGCACGCTCGACTACGCGGTGATGGACGAGCAGCCCGGCGACGACCCGATGCCGGTGATGTCGTTCCTCGGCGACGTGGCCGATCACCCGCGCCAGGTCTCGTGCTGGATCACCCACACCACCGAACGCACCCACGAGATCATCCGCGGCGCGCTGGACCGCTCGCCTCTGTACACCGGCCAGATCGAGGGCATCGGCCCGCGCTACTGCCCCTCGATCGAGGACAAGGTGGTGCGCTTCGCCGACAAGCCCAGCCACCAGATCTTCGTCGAGCCCGAGGGGCTGGACGTGGTCGAGATCTACCCGAACGGCATCTCCACCTCGCTGCCGTTCGACGTGCAGCTGGAGCTGGTGCGTTCGATCCGCGGCTTCGGGAACGCGCACATCACCCGCCCCGGCTACGCGATCGAATACGACTTCTTCGACCCGCGTGGGCTGAAGGCCACGCTCGAAACCAAGGCCGTGTCCGGCCTGTTCTTCGCCGGCCAGATCAACGGCACCACCGGCTACGAGGAGGCCGCGGCGCAGGGCCTGCTGGCCGGCATCAACGCCGCCCGCCACGTGCGCGACCAGGAAGGCTGGGCGCCGCGCCGCGACGAGGCCTACCTCGGCGTGCTGGTCGACGACCTGATCACCCACGGCACCAACGAGCCGTACCGCATGTTCACCAGCCGCGCCGAGTACCGGCTGCAGCTGCGCGAGGACAACGCCGACCTGCGCCTGACCCCGCGCGGCCGCGAACTGGGCGTGGTCGACGACGCGCGCTGGGCGCGCTTCGAGGCCAAGCGCGAGGCGATCGAGCGCGAGACCGCGCGCCTGCGCGCGCTGTGGGCGACGCCGGCCAATGCCATCGGCCGCGAGGTCGAGGCGGTGCTCGGCGTGGCGGTGAGCCGCGAGACCAGCGCGCTGGACCTGATCAAGCGCCCGGAGCTGGGCTACGCCGCGCTGATGCGGGTGCCGGCGCTGGGCCCGGGCGTGGACGACGCGCAGGTGGCCGAGCAGGTCGAGATCGCGGTGAAGTACGCCGGCTACCTCGACCGCCAGCGCGACGAGATCGCGCGCCAGCAGCGCCACGAGGACACCGCGATTCCCGCGGACTTCGACTACGCCGCAGTGCGCGGCCTGTCGGCGGAAGTGCAGCAGAAGCTGGAACGGGTGCGCCCGCAGACCATCGGCCAGGCCCAGCGCATCCCCGGCATGACCCCGGCGGCGATCTCGCTGCTGCTGGTCCACCTGGAGCGCCTGCGTCGCAGCCGGGTGGCCTGACCGTCAGGTAGGCGGCGCGGGTGGCGCCGCGCGGCCGCAAGGTGCAGGCTGCGCGCATGAGCGAAGCGTCCGGCCCCGTGCAGGACCTGCCGCCCGGCGGCGGCGAACAGCGCGTCCTGCGCCGCTCGATCGCGGCCACCGGCCTGGTCGCGGCGCTGGGCATCGTCTTCGGCCTGCTGTCCGGTTCGTACGCGATCGTCTTCGACGGCATCTATTCGCTGGCCGACGGCATCACCAGCGCGGCGGCGCTGCTGGTCGCGCGCCTGATCGCCGGCTACGCCGCCGACGATCCACAGGACCGGCGCCTCGCCGAGCGCTTCACCATGGGCTTCTGGCACCTGGAGCCGATGGTGCTCGGCGCGACCGGCCTGCTGATGTCCGCCGCCGCCGCGTACGCGCTGGTCAATGCCATCGGCAGTTTCCTCGACGGCGGCCGCGAGCTGCACTTCGGCCAGGCCATCGTCTACGCCGTGGCCACGGTTGTCATCAGCATCGCGATGGCCGCCTATGCGATGCGCGCGAACCGCCGCATCGGTTCGCAGCTGGTGGCGATGGAGGCACGCGGCTGGCTGGTATCGGCGGCGATCAGCGGCGCGCTGCTGGCGGCTTTCGCGATCGGCAAGGCGCTGCAGGGCACGCGCTGGGAATGGATGGCGCCGTACGTCGACCCGGCGGTGCTGGCGCTGGTGTGCCTGGTGGTGATCCCGGTGCCGCTGGGCGCGGTGCGCAGCGCGATCGCCGACATCCTGCTGGTCACGCCGGTGGAGCTGAAGCAGCAGGTCGACGCGGTGGCGGCGGAGGTGGTGCGGCGCGAGGGCTTCGTCTCGTTCCGCTCGTACGTGGCGCGGGTCGGGCGTGGCCGCCAGATCGAGCTCTACTTCATCGTGCCGCGCGGCGCGCCGCCGCGACCGCTGGAAGCCTGGGACGCGCTGCGCGACGAGGTCGGCGAGGCGATCGGGCCGGAGTCGCCGGACCGCTGGCTGACGATCGTGTTCACCACCGACCAGGAATGGGCCGAGTAAGCCTTCGGGCTGGACGCCCCCCGTGCGCGGCGTGGACCTTTTCGGCCGCAACTTTCCGCCGTGGAAAATTCCTACAGCGGATTGCGGACCAGTCCGCTGTTCCGCCCACGGGCCGCTTGCAAGGATGCGGTCCATGGACATGCATACCGAGGACCGGTTCCAGGGATTGCGCGTGGTGCGGCAGCGCGGGCTGTCCATCCCCGGGCAGGCCTACCACGTCAGCGTCGCCACCCGCGACCGCCAGGCCTGGTTCTCGAATTTCCATGTCGGCTGCGAAGCGGTGCGCGCCTTCCGCCAGCCGCTGGCGCATGGCGATGCCACCCTGCTGGCCTGGGTGCTGATGCCTGACCAGGTGCACTGGCTGCTGCAGGTCGGGCAGCGCGATCCGCTGGAGAAGGTGGTGCAGCGGATGAAGTCGGTCACCGGCGTGCAGGTCAACCGCGTGCTGTCGCGCGCGGGCCCGTTGTGGGAACCGGCTTTCCATGACCGGCCGCTGCGCCGCGAAGACGACCTGCGCACCGTGGCCCGCTACATCGTCGCCGAGCCGCTGCGCGCGCGGCTGGTCGACGACATCCGCGACTATCCGTTCTGGGATTGCGTCTGGGTCTAGCGGGCGCCAGTCGGGAAGATGGATGCCGCGTGCGCCGCTGGAGAGCTCAGTGGGATGCCCGGCGTGGCGGTGTACATGGGCGGCGGCCCGTCGCTGATGTACGCGGCCAACGCCCAGGCCGCCTACGACGAGTTCCGCAAGGCGGCCGAAGCCGCGTAAGCGGGCCTCCGGGCTGCGGACAGCAGAAGGGCCGGCAATGCCGGCCCTTCGTCCTTTCCCGACAGGGATCAGTTGCGGCGCAGGTTCTTCAGCGCGTCGGCCATGGCGCTGTTGAACGGCGCGGCCTGCGGCTGCGGGGCGCGGCCGCCATTGCCGCCACGGCCACGGTCGTTGCCGCGCGGGCCGCGCGCATCGCGGTCGCCGCCACGTGCGTCGCGCGCGCTGGCCTGGCCCGGCTCGTCGCTCAGGCGGCAGGTCAGGGCGATGCGCTTGCGCGCCACGTCCACCTCCAGCACCTTCACCTTGACGATGTCGCCGGCCTTGACCACGTCGCGCGGGTCCTTGACGTAGCGCTCGCTCAGCGCGGAGATGTGGACCAGGCCGTCCTGGTGCACGCCGATGTCGACGAACGCGCCGAACGCAGCGACGTTGCTCACCACGCCTTCCAGGATCATGCCCGGGCGCAGGTCCTTGATGTCCTCCACGCCGTCGGCGAACTTGGCCGCCTTGAACTCCGGGCGCGGGTCGCGGCCGGGCTTCTCCAGTTCCTTGATGATGTCGCGCACGGTCGGCAGGCCGAACTTCTCGTCGGTGAACTGCTCGGGCTTGAGCGAACGCAGGAAGGCGCTGTCGCCGATGATCTGCTTCACCTGCTTGCCGCTGCCGGCGAGGATGCGCTCGACCACCGGATAGGCTTCCGGGTGCACGGCCGAGGCGTCCAGCGGCTGCTCGCCGTCGGCGATGCGCAGGAAGCCGGCGCACTGCTCGAAGGTCTTCTCGCCCAGGCGCGGCACCTTGAGCAGGGCCTTGCGCGAGGGGAAGGCGCCGTTCTGGTCGCGGAAGGCGACGATGTTCTCGGCCACGGTCGGGGTCAGGCCGGACACGCGCGCCAGCAGCGCGGCCGAAGCGGTGTTCACGTCCACGCCGACCGCGTTCACGCAGTCCTCGACCCTGGCGTCGAGCGCACGGGCCAAGCGGAACTGGTCGACATCGTGCTGGTACTGGCCCACGCCAATCGCCTTGGGCTCGATCTTGACCAGCTCGGCCAGTGGATCCTGCAGGCGCCGCGCGATCGAAACCGCGCCACGCAGCGACACGTCCAGGTTGGGGAATTCCTTCGCCGCCAGCTCCGAGGCCGAGTACACCGAAGCGCCAGCCTCGCTGACCACGATCTTCTGCATCTTCAGCTCGGGCACCAGCTTGAGCAGGTCTCCGGCGAGCTTGTCGGTCTCGCGCGAGGCGGTGCCGTTGCCGATCGCGA
>Ga0182737_1000824_pt1 | contig 36337 bp, 40 predicted proteins | sample eDN5th30CBELigOP_FD_128878 | JGI IMG/M metagenome (GOLD analysis project Ga0182737, IMG submission 128878) | Enriched Organic Plus compost microbial communities from Emeryville, California, USA - eDNA 5th pass 30_C BE-Lig OP (version 2) (version 2) ... | reverse complement strand
TGCCGCCCGCCCATATGGCGCCTGCTGCGTCTGAGTAGCTACATTGACAGCTACTATGGTGATGACGGCGAGGAAGGCGGTGGTAGCCCAGACTTTGGGCTTGGTGAATGAGTCGGCTATGGGTTGGAATTTTCTGGTGGCGTCTGGGTATCTGGCGGCGGCAAGCTGGGTGTAGGCTTGGTAGTTTCGTCTGACTCCTCTGACTGCTCGGTGCATGATGGTATTACGTTTCATGGTGCCACCCTATTGGTTCGTAACGAACGAGAAAAGTTATGGTATTTCATTATATGTGGTGTGTGTATTTGTATGTACTGCCCTGTGTGGTATATATGCATTACTACACATAGTAGATAGGCTACCCTCTGTGACATTTGCACATTGTCTCTGTTGTGCTTGTGGTTAACTATAGAGTAGTCGGACCAGAGCTGCAAGTCCAAACAGGCGCATCATCTCAAAGTTTTTGTTCGTTTGGACAAATGTGCGTACCCCTGCCAGCAACCCGGATTTTCTCGATAATCGCTCCGCAACGCCGACACGGTTGGCCTTCGCGACGGAAGACGTTCGCAAAGCTCAAGTAGCTCCCTTTTTTACCTTCGGCATCAACATAGTTCTTGTCAGTGCTGCCACCCTTTTCTATCGACAACTTCAGCACCGCCATCAGCGCGTCATACAATGCTGTCGTTTGCTTTTTTGTGAGATCACGTACCCGCATGCTCGGATGGATTTTTGCACCCCATAACCCCTCATCCGCATAGATATTACCGATGCCCGCTAGCACTGTCTGGTCCAAAATTGCTGCCTTGATCGTGCTGTTTTTACGACGCTGCAAACGCTCGCGAAAAATCTCTGGTGTAAAATCAATTGACAAAGGCTCCGGCCCAACTTTCTTGAAAAAATCAATGTTCATCACCTCAGCCGTCGGAATCAGCCGCATCCAGCCAAACTTCCGCTGATCGTTAAAAAAGAGCTTGCTACCGTCAGTAAACGTAAGTATCACCCGTGTCGATCTGTCAGGTAACTCGCCTATGAGCGAATTATTCGGATGCCCCGCACCAAACTGTTCTTGTCCACGGTATACCAACTGGCCGGTCATCTTTAGGTGTACTACCAGTGAATACTTGCTAGAAAGCTCAATCAGCAGTACCTTCGCCCGCCGACCTACCAGCACAACCTCAGCCCCCACCACAAACTGCGCGACATCACCAGCAGCATTTGGGAACGACTTATCCCAATTGGACTCCACTGCTTTGACAGCCTTTCCCGGCAGCAGCCGCTGCAAACCTAACCGAACCGTCTCTACCTCTGGCAACTCTGGCATGTCTCTATTATCTCACAGAGGTAGTACATATTGACAGTTAACCGTGCTTGTGTTATAATGTAAAATTTTCGTTGAGATGGAATTTCATCTGTAAATCCAAATCCGAAGCACCTTAAGAGAGAGTTTTGAGAGAGGTAGAGTAAGCGCACACACATGCCTTTACTCTACCTCTCTCTTTCGTAGGACATGCAGGACTATCCGTATAGCACAACCACGGTCAAGGCGCCCATGCCTTGGGAAAGCAGGTCAGCAACAATGAAGTCCAACAGATTCACGGTCAAGTTCAGCTACAAGATCACGAGGGTCTACATCAATATTTTGCCACGGACCGCCGGGCAGCCAATCGACTTCAACCCGTTCGAATTCAAGCCCGGGCCGTACTTCTCGACCCCGCTCGGCGAAGGCATCACGGTCACGCGCAGTGAGCACGCGCTCACCGTCGAGGGCTGGACGCTCATGAAGAATCCGAGCCTCTATGGCCCACGCTCACCATCGATGTCGTCCCAGGCAACGTCGACATCGGTGACGTGCTGACTCAGTAGGCCGACCACTGTGCTGCCCGAGGCGCCACCGTCGACCTGACGTACGCCAACGAGCAGTTCGCCGCGCGCAGCCACGGCGCCAACCGATTCACGAGGGTGGACATCGGCTAGATCGCTCATCAGTATCATCCGACGGCGTGAGACGCTAGTACCAAGGTCTCACGCCTGCCGCGCGTGTTGTGCCTACCCTGCAAAATCCCGAAACTCTCTCTGTCGTTACATGAATGTGCGTTCATGCTGATGAGTCCAAAAGGACGAAAACGACAAGGGTTAATATTGACTTTTTATCGAGGTTATGCTATAATGTGTACACTTCGCAGTACAGCGAGGTGAGTTTCCTAATGAGGCAAATTCCCTGTTGTACCGAGGTACATTAACAAATTCTCTACTATATAGCCTGGCTGTGGTTGGGAATAAGTATAGGATGTACGTATCCTTATTCTCAATCATAGCCACCCATACCATCACACAGGTTCGTAGCCCTTCGATATTTAGGAGGATCCGTGTTCCTCTCGCTCCTTGCAAGTCTCGCCAATCCTCTCGAGGGATGGGCACTGACGCATGTAGTTCTGCTGTGTATTGCCCTCTTTGCCCTCTCTGTGGCAATCTGGCGACACATCAGGAACCACCACAGGTAGTACAAACAATTCGACCCCAAGAGGTGTAACAATGCTCCATAGTCCGCTTGGCCTCTTCGAGACCAACGATGCGACACCAATGCTGATTTACCTCTGCATCGGCGACACGCAGGGTTCGCTGTTGATGTACCTCGGAACGCCTAATCGTATGGAGGAAGTGCCTGTCCGTCTCGTGTCAGACAAGCGCGATCCCATTTCGCGCTACTGCACGGTCTACGGCGCAGAGCTCGCCGTCAAGCCCATCGGAACGTCGCTGTACGCCGTAGCGGCCTGGTGGTGCGGCAAGCCTGTAACGCCTCTCGATGAGACCAACTGTGTCCTGGTCGAGAAGGACGGAGGAGTGAGCCTCGAGCGGTTCAATAACGCGCTCGTGGTGTAGTAGAGAATTACAGGAGAGGGATCGGTCCAGCGAAAGGCACTCAACCATCATGGCTTCACAGCCACATAAGACGCCTCCCGCGCCAGACCACCCTCTCCTGCAGCTCCCTAAATTCATAGACGTTTATGGATTTTGGGAACTGCCTCGCTGATATAATAAGAAGTCATGGACAACTTGGCGGATATTTTGTCACGGAAAGATTTTGACCAGCCACAGGAAGCGCTAGTCATCAAACGCTACGTGCAGGAGCATTTCAATGTCAGCGTTGGTGTCAAAGTCCAGCCCAAAATTATCGTCATCACCGCCCGCAATAGCAACCTCATCGGCCGTTTGCGTACCCACACACTGCAATTGCAGCGCGCCTGCCAAACTGACAAAAAGTTTATTTTCCGGATCGGCTAAACACTATAGCTGTACGCCGTTTGTGATCTCGTTGTAGCCAGGAATTTGCGCCTCGAACAGCTGGATAATATTGTTTGTTTCACCTTGGAAACTACCTTCGCGGCCGCATGAGGTCGACCAAAACCGCTGCTTGGTTTCGGCACCGTCAACGATCGAGAATACATACCGCCGGCCACTCGGGCAGTAACCGCGCTCATCGGCCATGCTTTCGTCGGTATTACCCCTGGTGTAGCCGAGCAGGTCAATCGCGCGCAAGAAGTTTGCATACGCCTCAGAGGTGCTATGGAAGTTCTCGCGACGAATTACCTCATTACCGTAGCCCTTCAGGATGCGAATTTCGTTACCACTATCACCGACATCTATCTGGATACGACGGTGGTCCTGGTCGGCGTTGATCTTGCCCGCAATCTCCAACTGCATCACCGTAGACGTACGAGCATATGCGGTCAGCGCTTCGGTATCCTTCAGCTGTGGCTGTTCACCACCGCCAAACAGCAAACGAATAAACAAAATAATACCTAGAATAATCAGGCCGACAACTATCAAAAATCCGATAAAATAGCGCATGCTTGTTTCGTCTCTGTCTTACAGTAGTAAATTGTATCACAATAATGCTATTTTTGCAATTTTTTGCCTGTCTTAGCCTTGTGTTGTCAACCGCTGCAGCTCGCGCGTTGCTTGGTCAAGATTTTCAAACCTAAATGCCTGCATGCCTACATCCTGTGCCCCCGCCACATTATGCGGCTGGTCATCGACAAATACACACGACTGCATCGGCACATCCAGACGCGACGCAATCGCTTCATACGCCTGCGGATCCGGCTTAATCGCCCCAATTTCGTGCGACAGTGCCGTCGCATCAAACAATGCCCGCTGTTCACGACTGAACAAAGTAAACAACCAGTCGTCAGAGACATTCGACAGCAGGCCAATTTTATAGTGCGGCTTGAGGTGTTCAGCGATAAACGCAAACAACTCATCATTCGCCACCACGCTCTTCATACGCCGATCAAGCTCCACTGCCGCGATGTTTGCCATGCCGCCAACTTCTTCCAGAAAGTCCCGATACGTCATCAGTCCAGCATCAAGCAAATGATTAAGTTCAGTCGCCCGCTCCATTTTATCCGGCGCATCCCCAAAGAACTCGCGTTTAAATTTCAGCCAACCATCACTGGCAAGCACACCAAAGCAGTCAAAAATAACCGCTTGTACACCAGAGCTCATGCGTTCACCTCCAGCACCTCCGGCAACTCGCGTTTGAGCTGCTCCATATCGCGGTACCGTAACGCCTGCATGCCAGTAGCGACAGCGCCCTCGCAGTGTCGCGGCTGGTCGTCAATCATCAATATTTCGTGCAGACCAACGCCAAGCCGCTGTGCAATCACCTCAAACATCGCTTTATCTGGCTTCGTAAGCCCAACCTCGTACGACAACGCCGAGGCATCAAGCAGCGCAGCTTGCTCTGGCGCAAATAGCAAATCTAGTACGTTGTAGCTGGCGTTGGACAACATACCGATTTTATATACCGGCTTCAACACTTCACCAATATACTGAAAGAGCGCTTCATTCGGCACTTTATGTTCGACCGCGCTGCGCACTGTTTCTTCGCTCACGCCTACCAGTTGTGCGGTCTCGCTGATCATATCGTCGAAGCTCCACCTGCCTTCATCGACTTCCTTGCCGAGCGCAGCCACTTGCTTCACCAGCTCCGGGTCATGACTGATATACTGCCGCTTAAACGGTGACCAGCCGTCTTCTGCCAGCACCCCAAAGCAATCAAATACAATCGCACGAATCATACGTTGATGGTACACCAAATGAAGTAATTTGCCATATGCGGAATGCTATACTAAGCACATGCAATTTTTGAAAGATACGCTCCTAAATTTCCGGTCGCAAACCGGCACGGCTACGTTTATCCAGCTCGCCGTCGTGACATTCTTCGTCGTCATCGCGGGCGTCACAGACCTCTTCAAAAACTGCGAGGTCGGCACCGAGTGCGTCGCCAATTCATTTCTCTGGATTGTCATCGTCTTTATGGTCGCGCTGTGGTTCTTTATCCTCAGCGGCCTCGGTTATGCAGTGCAAATGAAGCGCAGCCGCCGGCTTGCCAAATTACTTATCGCCGCCGAGCTCTTTACCGCGTTCATGGCGTTCATGATTTTCACGCACCCCTCGGGCCCGCTCGCGTTCATCGGTGGACTTATCACCTGCTTGATTGCACTAGCGACAGCACTGATGGCCTTCCGTGTCCACCAGGCCAAAGGCGGGCGCGTCGTCAATACGCCGACCGGCCGTCAACGCCGCGCCCGCCAGCGCGTACGCAGCTAGAGTTCTTCACTTTCTCCTAGTGCCATTTCGGCACGCTCTTCAAGCCATACGAAGTCGTTTTCACGACCTCGATAAGTATCTGGGTCGTCAAGTTTTAGTGCTCTATAAGCTGGCGCAAGATTTTCCTTAAACGCAAAGAACAATGATTCTGCATACTCATAGTAATGCTTTTTCTCGTCATCATCAAAATCTGGATTATTTTGTATATCAAAGACAAGCTCTATATTAGATCTCATGGTATCGAGGACATCGCGCATCAACTCGCCATCACGCAGCGGATCAAAATTATATGGATTAATGCTATTTAGAAATTCTGTATACAAAATGGGGTCTTCGAGAAATGGGACCACCTCTGCGCTGACTGGCCTGGCCTCGTTTGTATCTTCTTCTAGCAGTTGAGCTGGGGCATCAAGCTTGATGCCAATAGCTCGGAATGCTCCTTCGTGTGCAATGGTATTAAACCGCGCTGTAAGCATTGCTTCGTCAATTACACGAGCTGCGACCGACTCTACCGCATCACCGATGCGAGGACGAGCAGTTGGATCAGACTCAGCAAGGAGCACCTCTGCAGTCTGGATTTTCCTCAATTCAAGTGCCTCAAGGCCGTTTTGCTCGTTCCCGCGTTTAATTTCAGCGTACGCATCCAAGATATCATTGAGTGACGGCTGAGCTGCTTCTGGATTTGTCATAATAAATTTTTGTTTTAAACCACTATTTACATTCTAGCAAAGTTATTGTGTTTTGTCAATTACTTAACTTTCTGGAAACCGCTCTGGGTCTTTTGCGTAATACCCCACCCACGGGTCGTCATCTTCGAGGTGCAGCATACCAACGTACGCGCGTTTTTTAAACCCGCCAGCTCTCTTGCGCTTCTTTAGCTGAACCTGTCGAAGCTTTTTGAAATCTCCGCCAAGCTCCTCTGCCATATGCTCAATCACCTCAAGTAAGTCAGCCAGCTCCTCAAACGCCTTATCGCTTGTATGGTCAAACTCTTTGCCTTCTTCCAGAATTTTCTGCTTCAGCGCGTGCAAAATCTCATTATCATTAAGTCGCCTATACTCAGGCCGCTGCCCACGCTGTAGCATCTCATCAAACACCCCGTCACGGATTAGCTTATTCAGTCGAAAACTTCTCATTTCTGTGCTCTCGTAATAATTTCTGTGAGCGCAGCCTCGTAAATGGGCTCGCCGCGACCGGCGTACTGTTTGGCACTGTCAGAATCTTTTCGGCCTGTCAGGGCTTGCGCAGCTGACCACCACTTAAGTGCGTTCGCTACATCTTCTTGAGATTTTACAGCGCTCATTTCATCTATAGCCATGTGCTACCTTACATTTTCTAATGTTCGTTTCAAGCACATCCCGAACCTCACCTCAACAAATCCATGGCGCTCATAGAACTCTTTGAGCCATGGCTGCTTTGGATCATACGTCAGCCACACATACGGTACTTTCAGATCATCTACGAATGCAACACGTGCGTCAAAGATCTTGCCTCCAATACCTTGCCGACGGAAATCAGGATGTACGAAATTATCTGCGAGTACTGCATGTCTTGAGTCGCCACGAATAAACCCAGCTCCTACAAGCAATCCGGTTCCTATTTGCCGAGCTGTCACCGTACAATACGCTTCATCTAGCCAAACCGTCCAATCCTCTATGTGCTCCGGCTCACTTCCGTCACTTGAGCGTAACTCAACAAGTTCCCGAGCATCTACTGCGCCTCCGCGCTCGATCATGACTTCATTCATACTACCAACTCATTTCTCATAATGCATCGTCTCGTCGTTCTTGGGTCGTGTACTTCCATGAAGCTTAATCTGTGGTATCTCCTTGCTCTCTGGCATGCCTTGCATTAATCATACCAGACCCCTGTTCTCGCACAGCCCGTTCTGCTGGCATTCATAATTATATACAGAAAGGTTACACAAGCTTTTCGTGAAATATCATTTAATTGAAAGGATCTTATGGGGTACTTAATTGTAGCTTTTTTAATCCTAGTTGTGCTGACTAGAATACTGAGAGGTTAGTAAACATATGCCCCGGAAGAGCAGTCCGAGACAGCGAATTTATTTTGTCCTCCAGTGTGAAGAAAAACCCGAACAAGAGAGTTTTCGGGTCTTGATCGGGTTCGCGCACGGTTGTCTCAATTCTACAACTCGCCCCAGTTTTGGCCTATGGTGGTGTCGACATCTAGTTTGATTGGAAGTTTTGGATAGACACTTTCCATGGTGTCTTTCAGGAGCTTTGCTATGTCCTTTGCTTGGTCTTCTGGCGCCTCAACTAGTATGGAGTCGTGTATTTGCAGCAGCATCCGAGCGTCTGGAAATTCTGTACTCAGTTTCTTGTCGACTTCAGTCATAGCCAGCTTCATCAGATCAGCCTCGGTGCCCTGAATCGGCATATTAATCGCTGCGCGCTCAGCCGCCGACCGAACCATAAAATTGCTCGAATGAATATCCGGCATCGGCCGACGGCGACCAAAGATCGTCTCGACATAGCCCTCTTTGCGCGCAAATTCTTTGGTGCGGTCCATGTACGCAAATAGCGCCGGTCGCAGCTCCTTGTAGCGCTTGATAAAATTCATCGCCTGCTCAAACGTCATATTCGCAGCCACCGCCAGGCCATGCGGACTCATACCGTACAAAATGCCGAAGTTAATCACCTTGGCCGCCCGGCGCATCTGCTTCGTCACGTCCTCAAGCTCGCGGCCGTACACCTGCGCCGCGGTCGTCGTGTGAATATCCGCGCCGTTATTAAACATCTCGACCAGCTCCTTGTCATCGGCCATAACCGCCGCCAAGCGCAGCTCAAACTGACTGTAGTCCGCACTAATCAGCTGCTTGCCCGGCGCCGCCACGAACGCCGTGCGGATGCGTTTGCCCAGATCCGTCCGAACCGGGATATTCTGCAAATTCGGGTCGTTACTACTGAGCCGTCCGGTCTGCGCCACCGTCAGCGCATACGTCGTGTGCAATCGTGAGTTTTCGTCTACCTGTTCCGGCAGCGTATCGACATACGTATTCTTCAGCTTCGTCACCTCACGCCACTGCGTAATCAGGTCAATAATCGGATGCAGACCGCGCAGCTTGTCGAGCTCGCTTGCCGCTGTCGAATACCCTGTCTTGCCTTTTTTGATGCCGGTCTTTGGTAGGTTCAGCTTGGTAAACAAAATGTCCGCTAGCTGCCCCGGGCTACCGATATTAAATTCTTGGTCGGCATGACCATAAATTTCCTGCTGCAGGTCACTTATCGCGTCTTCAATCTCCACTGAGAATTTCTTCAGGTACTCTACATCTAGCTGAATGCCCTCGTATTCCATCCGCGCCAGCACCGGAATCACCGGCCACTCAATATTTTTCACGAGGTCCGGGAACTTCGGCACCTCTTTCAATGCATCTTTCTGCTGCTCATATAGCGCCTTGATTATCGCGATCAGCTCTGGTGCCCGAGTCACAAACTCCTCATCATCCAGCTCCTCCAGTGGCGAACCCTCATAGCCCAAGTCCACCTGCGCCAGTTCCGTCAGCGTCTGCTCGCGCCTTAAGCTGTTCAAGACAAATGCTGCAATCAAGATGTCATGCTCAACCCGCGGTAGATCACACCCAAGCATGAGCAGCACCTGCATCGTCGATTTCAAATCATAGCCAATCAGCGAGCCAGCCTTACCAAGCAGCTCAGCGACAGATTTCGCCTTCACCTTTGTCAAGTCAACCGTATACACCGTCTTGCCGTCTGTACTCAAGATGAGCGTCAGCGGGTCGCGCCCATGCTTCCCACGCGAACGTGCATGCACAAATACTTGTTCACCGTTTTTTAGCTTGATGTCTTTCAGCTTAGCGTCGCTATCAATGAGCACATTTTTGCCAACCTTAAATGCTGCGCCTGAACCGTTTTCTTCGTGATGTTTGTCTATCGCCACTTGCATCACCTCCGGCAGCTGCCGTGCCAGGCTACGGAATTCCAGTTTTTGCAGCAGCTGCAGTAGCTTCTCCGGCTGCGTCTTGCTGCCGTCAACTTCCTTCAGATTTAGTTTCAGCGGTGCGTCCGTCCAGATCGCAGCCAGTTTTTTACTCAAATACGCCGAATCTTTGCCTGCCTCAAGCTTCCGCCGCACGCTGTCTTTCGTAAGCCCTACATTTTCATAGATACCGTCCAGCGTCTCAAATTCCTGCAGCAGCTGGACAGCCGTTTTCTCACCGATACCAGGCACACCCGGAATATTATCCGACGAATCACCCTTCAGTGCCTTGAGATCCAAAAACTGCTTCACATCAATGCCATACTTCGCCGTAAAGCTTTCTGGCGAATACAGCTCGATATTGCTCAAGCCTTTCTTCAACGCATAGACCTTCGTGTGCTCGTTCACCACCTGCAGCAGGTCAAGGTCGCTCGTCACGAGCAATGTATCAATCCCCATTTCGCCCGCCTGTCGCGCCAGCGTTCCCATGATGTCATCGGCCTCGTAATCATCGAGTTCATAGAGCGGCCAACCGAACGCATCGAGCAGCTCGTGCAGCACCGGCACCTGCTCATAAAAATCCGCTGGCGCCGGCTTGCGCCCCGCCTTGTACGCCGGGTACAGCTCGAGTCGCTTGCGGATATTCGTCTTCGGCTTGTCCCACGCCACCGCCACATAGTCCGGCTTCAGCTTCCGGATAACCTCCAGCGCCATGGTCGCGAACCCAAACACCCCGCCCGTCGGCGTGCCGTCCTTGGTACTCAGATTTGGCATCGCATAGTAGCCCCTGTAAAACACCGACTTGCCGTCTATAATCGCAAACCGTTTTCGCCCCTGGTCCGTATCTGTCATACCCCCAGTATACGCCATACCAGCCTGATGGCTAGCTGTATATAGTAAGTCTATGCTGGTCCGTAATCGTCAGATGGCACCTCGTACTCCCACACCCCTCTGCGGCGAGCCTCTGACCTAGTACCGACGAATCCTCGGGCAGGGTCAATCACTCGATCTTGCTCCGAGACATTATTTAATGGCCTATAGATTGCCCATGCATGAGCTCCTTTGGTCGGTATACTGTTTCGTTCAACTCAGACAGATCCTGGAAGGTGGCCATCTTTGATAGCACACTCAATCAAATACGCTGCCACAGGTCCCATGTGTCGACACACCCCTACCCCGTGTTCTAGATATGTACTTAAACCAACCACTTTGTCGCCATAATGGGCACGGCTTATCTGGTCGACTTGATGATCACCATACTTCATAAGTTTTTGTACACGGTCGTGGATTCGAAGCATGACCTCATCGATATGTAGCGTTCCGTTTTGCTGAAACTTTTGCCGAAGCTCAGTATCAATAGGCTCATATGCTTCTTGCATAAGCCGAGATCTGCCATCTACTACGATTGTCTCCCGCGCCGATCCGCCTAGGTACACTCCACCACTAATACGTCTCGAGTACCGCCCAAGAATTGGCAAATTCATAAAGTAGCCATATGGCGCGCTCTCGTCTCCCTCACCAAAGTTCGGGTTACCCTGCATCCGATCAGCGGCACGCTTCGTTCTATCAGCAAAAACCACAGGTTTAAATACTGGTAAATTATCTACATCTACGAAACGTGCTGTCACAAATGTGTCATTTAGAGGCTGCCGATTGATAACTCTCAATCCCTTACTGCCATAAGTCACATCGAAATGGTCTTTTGAAACAGTTTTCGGATACCGGAATCTATGTGTATAGTGATCGCGGCCTATCGTAATCCAGTCGCCGTTACGTACACCCTTGAAGCCACGCTCATTTTTAAGTGAAGGTTTGTCATCGGTAACTAAGAAAGCACAATTTGTATCCTGCTGCCGTACATCAATGACGTGAAACTCCTTGCCACCAGCATCTATAGTTGCCAAACGTAGACCGGCTATACCTAATGCACGCCCTGTACGCTTTAGGTCTGACAGCGGCTCAGCAGCAAGATCAATCTGTACTTCCTCTCCGTGCTCCAGCCTTCTTGTCTCTGCAGGCGGTTCATTTGTGTTACTCGTGGTCAATATTTCTGATAAACGAATCATAGTATGGTATATTTTACAACCTTCATCAGTTCTTATCAAGAATCTCAAACAATATACTTGCAATTTTTAACATTTTGTGTATAATAATTGTTACCGTTAACCAAAATAAACACGTAAAAATATGACAGCCACTCACACCACTCCAGCACCAGCCGACTTCTTCGCGCGTACGCACGAAGGTCAGCAGATTATGGCTCACCTCACCGGTCTCAGCCAGCTGATACACGATATCCGCAGTGCACGTTATACGGAGTTACCTGACCTACTCGAACACCGTCATGGCAAATTTGTCCTCGACAATCGTCTAGAGATTCACTTCAAGGCCTTGAGCGCCGATACCGAATATGCCGAGGCTGTCGTTCACTATCTGAGCGAATGCGCTGCCCGTTTGCAAACACTCGCCCACCGGCTCGCACACCGTCCTGACCTGCGCATTGACCGTTTCGTGCGTGCTTTCAACGATAACGGCTGGACCATTAACGGCATTCTCGCAAACAGCACGATCCATCTCGTCAGCACCTACGGTTACCTCCCTCGCACCGTCACCATCTACCAGCTCGAAACCGAAAACCCACAAATGTAAAGGAGTATTATCATGAGTCCAGAAAACCCCCACAGACCAGACCCGCATAACGTACCGTTACCTCTGCATACAGCCGAGATTTCAGCCGGTCCTGATGAGCTACGTGCACGCGCCAATGCGCGAAAAGCTGCCGAAAGAGCCATGGATACACCCACTCTCGAGCTTCCTGCTGTCGACCCAAACAGTCCGATTGATACGACCGAACCTCTTGATGAGCTTGCGTCAGCACAGGCCATATCCGCTATCGGGGGAAAAGCACTCAGCGAAGTCCATATAGAAAAACCCGAAGATGAGGGAGATGGTTATGTTGATTATGACCCCCGTAGCCCATCATCCCCAGCGGACAATCAAGAGAAAGATCACAAACTGTTCGGTCTTACCCCTGAGCGCCGCGACTTTCTTGGCACCACAGATGGGCAGCAGATTGGCCGTCACATGGACCATATTAATGAGCTGCATTCAGAAATCCTCCGCGCCTATCTAAGCTCAGGAAACGCCCGACAGGCACAACCTAATGATCGTCTGCGACAGCCGGATGTCGCAGAAACATTACATGAAAAATATGGCTTTGCCGAGCTACCCACTCTACTCCAGCGACATATAGATAGCGCAAGCAACATAAAGGGCGATACGCTTCGCGAGCGCCATCAGAAGTATCTGGAGCGCTACGGCGTCAAGCTTGAATTCGACAGGCTTGAGAACAACGAGCCCGATTATACCGAGCAAGTACTCACCGGACTGGAAGGGTTCTACAAGGGGCTCATACAAAATGGTGACATGCTTCGTAAGCATCCAAAAATTCGATTACTTGAGCCTGTAACCTGCACAAAAGCACCTGACCCAAACAAAGTGTGGCACGGCGTTGAAATTACCATAAAAGGTATGCGCATAACACATGACCTCCTAACACCCAGGGAAAAGTTAATTGGCGTCGAGCAACAACCCGATGTGCGGATCAATACGCTCCGTCCTGCTGGTCGTTAAGACTCGTCTTAGAACTTTTCCTGGGCATAGACATCCGCGCTATACTAGTAATTGTTATGCATTACCTAAAGCTCCCGACCCATAAGCAGCGGCGCGAAGTTGCCTGGCAGACGGCTGATGCTGCAGCGATTGCAGCTGTGGCGAGCCTGGTAGTTGGTCTGTTTACACAAAGCCTGTTCTTTGGCTTGCTGGTTTTTGGCGTGAGTGTGGTGAGTGTGGTCGTGTATCTGGCGCTGGAACTGTGGCTCGAACAGGTTCACGCAGCGTTCAGCCACCATACCCACCGTCACGATCCGTACTTGCATGAAACCCGTACCAATTTGCTGCTATGGGGAGCGGTAATCGGCGGTCTGGCGATTGGGAATTTTTGGCTATACTTTGTACGTCATGGCGTGACCGCGGGCGAGATACCGGTGACTGCACCGCTGTATCGCGAAGCTGTCATTCTGGCAGGTCTGACTGTTGCAGCCTGTCTGCTCGCTCGTGCGATCCACCATCGTTTTCACTTTTCTCGCAAATTAGAACTTAAAGGTCAGCGTAAAATCCGTCATCTCAAGGCGTACGTGCTGGCGTTTACTTATACGTTGACACTGCTATATGGTGCGGTCTTGCTCAGTCCGTACGGCGCAAACATCAGCTTCGCACTGCTCGCGCTCGTGCCGTTTATCGCTATCAAGGAGTTCCACCGCTTCGACCGCAAACACCATCGCAAGCACCTGGTCAGCCTTCACAAACAAGTACAGACACTCAAGAACGAACTTACCTCTTGAGTCTGTTTGGCTAGGAGTCGTTAAACTTGCTCTTGGTCAAGTTGTAGCGCACGTAGCTCTGCTTCTGTCGGAGGATGGCCTACTGTGTCGTGCTCATCATCAAACACCAGTCCAGTCAGGACACTATACCTCCGCCATGAGGTGCCGTTGGGAAACTGCACCCATCGACTACCATCCGTATGAGCAACCAGCAAGCTGCCATCGTCTGCTCGTTCGCCAATGACTTTAAATTGCGCCCTGGCGGCAGTGTTTCCGACCCGCCGCTTTGCCACATTGGTAGCTTCTATTTCATTTGTGGCAGCCCGCAGCACACGGACAATCTCTGCTAAGTACGTTGCTGGCGTACGGCTTTTAACTATTTTCAAGTCTGAGGCAGCTCCGGCAACAAAGATATCTTTTTGCTTGATACCAAATTGCTTCGCGACTCGAGTCACATCTAGCGTAGTCGCAGGCTCATAGATTTGGTTCGTAATTGCAGCAATTTTTGGCCTCTTCGGTAGTGTCCCATTGCCTTTCAGCGTCTGGAGCGTAGCTTCTACTACACTTGGTGTGTCTGCTCGTTCCTTCTCGACAAAGATTGGGCTAATGGCAATGCCAGGATTTTGTTTCGCAACTACGCCGACCGCGCCAAGACAAAGGTCAAACTCTGTCTGAGCGTGTGGCGCGTAGTTTTTCACATTTTCCCGCTCTTTATCCTTGAGCCTACGTGCACACCCAACGACGACGATCTGACCGACTGTAGCCCGGCCTTCTTTAACTGCATCAACGACGTGTTGCAGGCGATCGAGTGTCGCCTGGCGCGCACCCGCCAATACAATTGCGACATCATGATGTCCAACCAGTGGTGTCTCATGCTTCAGCATATTGAGGCCCTCGGCGGTAGCCATAATGGCGCTACGCGTATCTTCAGGCCACTGTGTGTCATCTTGCTCTAATTCATACCGTAAGTAGTGGCGTTCGCCGGTGAACCGCGGATTTAGTTGCTTGATATGGTCTTGTAGCTCTTTGGGTTGTTTGCGCGGGTTAAATACGGCGACTGGTTTCTCTAGAGCCTGCTGGCTCTCTGGGTTTGTCTCGATACCAAAATAACGTAGCAGGTGCTCACTCTGTTGCACTACTTGCTCTGCGGTAAGTCTAACTTCCTGGGAGTGAGGTAACTCCGCCTGTGCTATCATAGTCATAAATAATAGCATAAATATAAGATTTTGCAATCTGCCTATTCTTCAATTCCCTGCGAAACCTAGGAGTTCAATTTTATAAGGAGTTCGTTGAGGTCTGCTTGCCTGTGCTCGACTATACTTTTACCGAATGAGACTGTCTCGGGCGTGACGCGGTTGGTTGCATGACAGTCGGCGCCGGCTAAAACCTGGCCGACGTGAAGGGGGTTGAGAGCGCGTTCGGTCGCCTGCCAGTGCAGTTTGTCCGCTTCTGATGTTTCTGGCAGACGTGCGAGGCTGGTGAGCATGAGCGTACGGTTCGTGATACTGAGCGCCTTGAGACGGTTTTCTTCCTTGGTTTCAAGATTGGCAAGGATAATCTGCGCCTCGTGCTGGGCGCGTAGCGCCTGTTCGGCATCAACATCCTGCTCCATACACAACACAAACGCGTGCAGCATTTCGATCGCCAGTGCCGCCCGTTCAATCATCGAATGGCCAGTGCCGCCTTCTAGATCATACCCAGACAGCACTAAACTCCCTTGGATTCTTTCGGTATTGCTTTGCAAAACTTCCAGGTATGCGCTACCCTTTGCAGCTGCTGCCACACTTATACAGTAGCCCTGCGCTACCTTTTCCACCCGTTGCCTGTACTCAATAGCCGAACGCAGCTTCACGGCAACATGCATTACTACAGCCCGAGTGCAGCCTTTACGGCCGCTTCAAGCTCTTCATAGGAGCCGTTGTTTTCGATAAAGATGTCGGATCTGTCCTTTACTTCAGCACCGCTGAGGGTGGCCTTATCATCAGAACTTCGGTTCATTTCATCAGCTTCTTCCTGCAGAAATTGCTCGAATGTCTTGTTGTCTTCAGGTGTACGCTGTCGAGAGAAGATCCGGTCGTAGCGAATTTTTGCGTCTGCATCTATCCAAACAACTACACCCCCGAGCTCGTGAACGCGATCGGCTTCACCAGGATTGCGCAGACTTGCCATAATGACGCCTTTGTAACTATCTTTTTGTCTTTCGTATTCAGCAACAGCTTTATCGACAAGCACGCCAAGTCCGCTCTCGCGACGCCATTCTGCGCTAATCTGACGTAAATACTCGCGCTCCACGGGTAAACCGCGCTTTACTGCTTCGGCGCGCAACAAATCCGTAACTGAAATAAATAAATAGCCGTATTTTTCGGCCAACAACTGGCCAACACTATCCTTACCGGAACCGTTCGTTCCGGAGAGCCCGATTATCGTATACATCTCCTTAATTGTAGCAAATGGATTATCTTACAACTACATTGTGTAATTATTTACAGCAATAACCGTGTACATGGAGTTTACTAGAGACATAAACAGGAGAACTATATGGCTGACATCACCGCAAAACATGTTGCGATTCTTGTTGATAATTACTTTGAAGAGGTTGAATTTACGAAGCCGAAGCAGGCGCTTGAGGAAGCAGGTGCCATCACAACCGTCGTATCAACTGGAGAAGAATCGCTGCAAGGAATGAACCATGCCGAGCTCGGCAACGTGTTCATGCCAGACCTCACCATCGAGGATGTGCAGTTTGATGACTACGACATGCTAGTGCTGCCTGGCGGCGCGATAAATTCCGATGCCTTGCGCATGGACCAAAAAGCCCGCGAGTGGGTACAGTACTGCATCGAAAACGAGGTGCCGCTCGCCGCAATCTGCCATGCGCCGTGGCTGCTGGTTTCGTCAGATGTAGTAGACGGCATGAAACTGACCAGTTTTTGGACAATCCAAGACGATATCCGCAACGCAGGCGGCGATTGGGTCGACAAGCCACTCGTAGTAGATGCCAATGTCATCACCAGCCGTAAACCTGATGATTTGCCGCAGTTCTGTGAGGCCGCCATCGATATGTTGAAACGTACGCCTGTCCTGACCGCAATGTAATACCTATACTCCAACTTTTCTTCCTTTTTCTTCCTTTTTCTTCCTCTCCCTCTCTCCCCTTCTAAAAACCACTGAGCCCTTTGTGGCGGCTCAGTGGTTTTTGCTGTATTCGTTATTTTATAGTAAAATATACATAACTTGTTGAGCATAGGTCTTGTTTGCTATTGCTGCGAATATGGCAGCTCCAAGTACATTTACAAGCAGATAGAGGAGCGGGGCGTAGAGCAAGGCTACATAGAATGTAATTTTGCTCTACTCCCCGCTGTGGAAGTAGGTTGTCGGATAGTCGAACTGAGACATGACGTCTCAAGAAGGGTCACTCTACAGTGCGTTGTACCCATAACAAGCTCGTCATCGAAGAGGGCGACAACATCACGAAGATGTGCATTGTCTTCAAGGGGACAGACTTCGTGATGCTCAGCTTCGAGGAAATGGAGCAAGACTGCAAGCACACGATGCACCGCGCCACCTGCACCATCGATACCTCCGGGGTGCTCAAGGTGGTGGGCGCAGGCATCTGCGACCACTTTGTCGCGGAAAACGACGGCGCGTGCGTCTTCGTGGTGCTCAGCACCTGCAACTACAACAAGATCGCCAGGCCGTACCTCGAGAGGAGGGTGCTCGAGCTAGCAGCTTAGGTCGTTAAGAGGAACTGCGAGAGCGCGGGTGAGAGTGACTTCGGTCGCTGCAGTAATCATCCGCGCTCGACGCGCAACTTTTTCGAACAATACTTACAGCCACAACCTCTATCTGCAACACAACACTGTGTGGTATTTTTCGCCGGGCATTAGCCCGGTTTTTATTTGATGTAGTCGAGAAGTTTCTTGGCGTCTTTGTGGCGGCGGAGTTTGGCAAGCGCCTTGGCTTCGATCTGGCGGATACGCTCACGGGTAACAGCAAATTCCTGGCCAACTTCCTCTAGGGTGTGATTGCGGCCGTCCTCAAGCCCGAAACGCAAGCGCAAAATCTTTTGCTCGCGCTCAGTTAGTGCGCCGAGCATTTCTTTCACTTGCTCCTTGAGCAGCTGGCCAGTTGCCGACTCTTCAGGTGTAATCGTGTCTTCGTCTTCAATAAAATCAGCCAGCACCGACTCTTCTTCGTCGTCGCGAATCGAAGCATCAAGCGAGCTAATATCCTGTTTGATCTTCATGATGTGCTCGACCTTATCGACTTCGATTTCCATGGCCTCAGCGATTTCTTCGTTAGTCGGCTCGCGGTTCAGCTCCTGGGTCAGCCGACGCTGGGTTCGCAGTAGCTTATTAATGGTTTCAACCATGTGTACCGGAATACGGATCGTGCGCGCCTGGTCGGCGATAGCACGGGTAATTGCTTGGCGAATCCACCAGGTTGCGTAGGTAGAAAACTTAAAGCCTTTGTCTGGGTCAAATTTTTCAACCGCACGAAGTAGCCCTGTATTGCCCTCCTGGATAAGATCCAGCAAGTCCAAACCGCGACCAACATAGCGCTTCGCAATCGAAACCACCAAACGCATATTGGCCTCGGCCATCTGGTCTTTGGCATCTTTGTCGCCCGCAACAACGCGGCGCGCTAGCTCCAGCTCCTCTTCCGAACTCAGTAGTGGCACCTTACCAATTTCACGCAAGTACAAACGGACTGAGTCATCAGCAATGTCATCGAGATAGCGCTGATCCTCAACAATAATTTCCTCGCCGTCCTCAGCTACCCACTCGTCGCTAAAATCATTGGTCGCAGGCTCTGGTGTGATCACCGTGACGTTCGCATCGGCGAGCTCGGTGTAGAGCGCATCGAGTACCTCAACATTTTCCGGCGTGTCCGGGATGACCTTATTTATGGCTTTTTGATCAATCTGGCCGTCTTTTTTGGCTTTCTCAAGCAGGTCGTCTTTGGCTTTGGTAAAATCAGCCGGTTTCTTTGTGTCATCTGGCATATAGTTATCCTCGTTTAAATTTATGTAGGAGTTCGTTGAGTTGTTTGTCTTGTTTGAGCAACTCCAGTTCTTCCGCGTGGTCGACTGCGGACTGTAATTTTGTGCTTATTTCGTGTTTTTGGCTTTTGACATAGTGTTCTACCAAATGTGCTGTTAATCGCTCGGCTTCGAATCTTAGCTCTAGCAGCTCGAGCCCTTGGTAGAGTTCTTCATACTGTAATACTAATATTTTACTATAATCTCCAAATCGCTGCAACTGTGCTGCTTGAGCCGGACTGCCATCGAAGTCACGATTCTGGATGAGGAAGTTGAACATGTCTTTCGCCTGTTCTTCCAGGAAGTACTCAGGTTCAAGCGACTCCAAAATATCACGCAGCTTGGGCTGCAGAAGTAATAACGCAAGCAGGCGGTTTTCGCTTCGCACGAGCTCAAGCTGTTGCTTGTCGAGTTGAGGCTGCGGCCTGACTGGCTTTTTAAGTTGTTTTTGCAGCGTGTCGGACTCGGTCAAGCGCGTCCGGAGCGCTTCGGCATTTACCCCGATAACGTCAGCTACGACTTGTACGTAATGCTCCTGCTCGACTTGGTCGCTCAGTCCCCGTATAACGGTGAAAATTGTGTCGCTAAATTGACGCTTGCCCATGCTGCTCGTTAGGTCGAGTTCGTGTTTGTAGCGGTCAATCAGCCAGTCGACTGCATAGTGCTGCTGGGTAATCACATCCTTCCATAGCTGTACGTCTTGTTTGATCAGCTCATCTGGATCCTTGCCGCTCGGTATAGTAATAACACTTAAGTTCACGCCGACTTTTGATGCAATCGGAATGGCTCGCTCCGCCGCGGCGATACCTGCCCGGTCGGCATCAAATGCCAGACGCACATCAGCGCTCAAACGGTTCAGTGCCTTGAGCTGGTATTCGGTCAGTGCCGTCCCAGCCGTTGCAACACATTGGGCAACCCCAGCTTGGTGACTAGCAATCACATCCAGATTTCCTTCGGCGAGCACACTAAACTTCGCTTTGCGAATCGCTTGTTTCGCAAGATGCAGCCCAAATACATGCCTGCTCTTGTCGTACAGCGGGGTTTGCGGCGTATTAATATATTTCGGAGCGTTTGTATCTGCACCATCGAGCTGGCGTGCCGTGAAGCCTATCACTCGTCCGGTCGGATCCTGCAATGGAATCATGAGGCGGCCGCGAAACAGGTCGCCACGGAAACGGTTTGATAAACCAGCCTGCTGCAGCTCGCGCTCAGTGTAGCCTTTACTCTTGGCGAATTTTGTGAGTGCATCACCAGTGTTTGGGCTGTAGCCGAGGCGCCATGTTAGTGCAGTCTCTTTGGTGAACTGCCGTTGCTTCAGGGCATATCCGAGCGCCAACTGGCTTTTACTGAATTGCACCTGATAAAACTTTGTTGCCAGCTCAAGCAGTTCGTACAATCGTTCTTTTTGCTTGGTATCACCACGGCCTTTCTTTCGGAATTGCTCGAGGTCAACTCCCGCCCTGCGCGCCAAAATATCGAGCGCTCCCTTGAAGTCAACACCTTCCATCTCCTGTACAAGTGTGAACATATCCCCACCGCGATTCGAAGAGAAATCGTGCCATATTTGCTTTTCCGGACTTACCACAAAGCTCGGTGTTTTTTCATTGGTAAACGGACTCAGGCCCTTGAAGTTCCGCCCAGCCCGCTTCAACTGCACATATTCGCTCGCTACATCTTCAATACTTATGCGCGCTTTTATCTCCTCGACTGCGTCCATATCCTAAGTGTAAGGTGAAAGTGGAAAACTAGAAAGCGTAAGCTACTTTATACTTATGAGTCTATCAATTATTATTAAGACATATGCCGCCGCAGCAATCCCAAAACCAGCCAAATTTTGACTTTATTATGAATCCGAACCAGCCTTCGGCGAAAAAATCGCTACTGCCAGCCGGAAATTCAACCAAACAGCGAGTAGCAATTGTCGCAATAATCGGTGGGGTGCTATTGGTGTTTCTGCTATTACTTATGCTTATCCTGGGCGGCGGTGGAGACAATAAACAAAACCTCCTGAAGGTGGCCCAGCAACAAACAGAGATTGTACGAATAGCCAACATGGCTGATCAAAGCAATGACCAGTCACTCAAAAATCTGGCAGCAAATACTTCCGTGACCATAGCTAGTGATCAGTCACGTTTAGCCGGTACGCTTGCTGGGAACGGTATAGCGTTCAAGAAGAAGGAGTTGGCTCTCGGACAAAATTCCAAAACAGATCAAGTGCTGGAGGATGCGAAAGCAGCAGCCAATTTTGATGCAGTGCTCCGCGATACACTTATAGAGCTACTTACAGATTACCAGGCGAGTGTGAAGCTAGCGTATGAAAATAGCGGTAATGCAGATGTCAAAAACCAGCTCGACGCTACATATATCAATACCGGAAATTTGCTCAAACAAGCCAAACCGCAGACCGCAGCCACGCCGTAAAACGAATTCGCTGCTCGGTCTACTCTTTTCGTCCTACTTTTTTACGAGTTCGTAAGAGTGGCGAATAAGATCTTGAACCTCGCTCCATTCGAGCTGCCCACTTAAGATAATCGTGTTCCAGTGTTTCTTATTGAGGTGATAACCTGGCATGACCGTCTCGTACTTCTCCCGCAGTAGCACCGCAAGCTGCGGATCGCACTTTAGACTCAGCCGTACCGGATCACTTCCTTCCTGAATAAGCGCAAACATTTTATCGTGTACCTTATATACCGCAACACCTTCGCCAAACGGATATTCCAGTACTGCATGCGGCATACTCAGCACATATTCTTCAACTATTTTGTGATTCATCTCACGAATTATTATATATTGACAAGCTTCCCTTTGACAGCAAACATTAAATCACTGATAATAGCACCTACAAGGTGTTGAGGTTATCAATGAAGGGAGACGGTATGACTGCAAGAGCAGCCGCGCATGCACATCAAAAAATTTCAACAGGGTTCATTGCGATTGTGTTCGCACTGAGCAGCGTAATCGCTGCACTGACGCCTTTTGTACTGAGTAAGATTGCCTCGGCAGAGCCGTACGCTTACCCCAGTACGAACGACCAGAATAGGGCACTCAATGCACCGCATGTTGATTTTGTATCCGCGACAACCACTGATGTCACCTTAACTTTTATTAATCCAAAAAACTACATCGCGTGCTTTGAGTACCGAACCGATGGCGACACCTCGCAAGCCGTAGCAACCCCAAATCCAAACATTTTAGTCGATGATCGCTATCCACATTTATGCCTCACAAACGAGACATCTACACGAACATTCTCCGCTCAAAACTATGTTGAGGTTCGCTCAACATTCGGCGCCGAACGCAATCACGACTTCGATTGGACAAAATTTGACGTACTGCCACCACCAGACACGAGCGGCGTTACATTTGTAAATAGTCCTAAGTATGTCAGAGCCGGCAACGGAACCGACGTGGCTGCACAAATCGTTACTTTAGATTCCACAACTGAAGCTCGCTTCTTTATTGACGGCGATGCCACCCCAATTGCGGGATATGACATCGGCGGCGCAGGCGCAACAACCAACTGGTGGCGCCTTGCTACCCCACTCGCTGCTGGCGCTCATACTGTGACTGCAGAGGTTATGATTGACGGCGTCTGGTATCCAGTGAACGGTTCAGGAACCGTATATGCCCTTGACTTGCCTTGGGCAGAGTACCTGCTGCCTCAGGCTGGCGCGACCTATCGACCGAACGATAAGGTGGTCCGCGTGAAGGCAGACGATGAGTTCAACCAATTTAACCGTATGGTTACTGTCATTAATGGTGTAAGTTACACCGTACAGAGAAGTGACTGCTCAGACCAAGGCAACTTTGTCCTATGCGACTTGGAAAACCTCGGCCTCCCAGAGGGTACATACACTGCTAAGACAACTACCTACACCCAGGCCAATAATCGTGTCGACAACTTGATGAGTGTACCGTTCACCATCGACGCGACCGCCCCAGCAGTTTTTGGCCTGGATATCGAGAATGATATCTCCGGAAACGTCGGCGCTGAAATCGTAGCAGCCGCAAGCGCATCTGATAATACTGCCGTGGAGAGCGTAAACTTCTACGTAACAACCCCTCGTGCTGATGGTGTATGTACCGGCAACGGCACAAAGCACGCAGAGTTCCGCCAGTCTACACCTAGCCTGGATGGCAAGTACCGCGCAACCCTACAGGTCGGTTCTCTGCATGGGACATATTGCGTCTCTGCTATGTCTCGTGACGTTGCCAAGAACAACAGCAGCCCTGTGCACCAAAAACTCTTCATCGACAATGCTGCGCCTGTAGTGGCAATCACATCTCCGACAGGAAACACGACAAACGCAACCACAGTACAAATTCGCGGATCAGTATCAGACGACAATCCAAGCCACTACTATCTGCGTATCGAACGACCAAACGGACAGGTGTTGTTCGAAAGGACCACGAACCGTACAACCTCATTTACAAACGAGCTTCTCCATAGCTGGAACACTTCGTCACTTCCTGACGGTACATACAAAATATTCTTGGAAGCCCGTGACGCCCTTGGGAACAAAGATGGCACACGAACCACTCCTGGCAGCTCTGTTGCAAGCACCACACTCACAATCGACCGACAAGCACCAGTGTTTAGTATCAGCACTACAAATAGCGGACCGTACGGCCCCAACAACCGCTATGTGACAGGAACTAGTACTCTTGCTGAGTCAGTTGCTAGCCACGCATTCATAGTCAGCCAGGGTAGCGTCTCAGGCACTCCAACTGATTGGACATGGGACACCGACGGACTTGCAAGTGGAACATACTCCATCAAGCTATCCGCGACTGACGCAGCTGGCAATACCGGCGAATCAAATACTATTGAGATTACGGTCGACAATGATGGACCAAGTCTTTCTATCGCTCCGGTGCTTGGTACATTTACAGGCGGTACCGTTAAGCCAGTCGTAACCGCAAACGACCCTCACGGCCCTATCACTTACAAGTGGGAGTTGACCGATCCGAGCGACGACTATGAAGATATTATGTCTAATGACAGTGTTAAGGAGCCAACATTCAGTCCAACCGTGGCCGGCACCTACAGCTTTACCCTGACCGCTACCGATAGCTTAGGCAACAGCAGTACTGAAGTCTTTGAATTCAACTGGGAACCAGGTCAGGCTCCAAGCTTTGTAGACCGTTCGAATGCTGGCGCAATCGTACTCGCAGTCACAACCCCAACCCAACCAGAGGGCTTGATTGCGACACAGTTCAACACCACCAACCCGCAAACTCTCGGCATCACCACCGAATCAAACGCAGATGAAAACAACGACGGCCAGGTGAAAGACGCTGCTACAACTAAACCAGGTGAAAAAGAAGTTATCACCCAAGCGTCATCAAACAACGGCTGGTGGCTACTGCTCGTAGTCGCTGTACTGGTCGCTGCCTACTATGGTTACCGTAATTGGCGCCTGAGCCACGCCCAACAGCAAAGCTAAACAAACAAAACATAAACACAGCAAAGCCTACTGTGGCCGGTTACTGAGATCGGCCAAGTAGGCTTTTAATTCGTCAATTGATTCGTGGATATCATCGAACGCACGGTGGACTTTGCGCTTCTCAAACTCCACGCCGTATTTGCCCTGCATAAGTATCTTGAACGACGTCACATCGAGCATGCGGTAGTGCAGCAGACTATTAAACTCGGGCCAGTAGCGCTTAATGAAATTGCGGTCATTGTGGATCGAGTTACCAGCAAGTATTGCCTGCTCGTCGCCAAAATGCTCACGCACAAGCGCGTTTAATTCCTGCTCGACTATTTCAAGCGGCTTGCCGTCTTCAGCGCTCTCAATAAATGCGTCGCGGTTTTCTGGGAAATCATTCCACCACGGCTGTGTGTGAAGCCGATTTGAGACATATTGCTTGTCTTGTCTAATCCGCGTCTCATAACTCGCGATTGGCTTGAAGCCGAAATCTGTTATTTCGGCGGCAATCTCTAAAATGACATCCTGCTCGATATCGAGCCCGGTCATCTCTAAATCCACCCACAACAGCTTGGTTGGGAAATCATTCATTGTAAGGTATTATACCTTATCGCCTGACTTCGGCTTGAAGTTCAATGCAGCCGAGTTGATACAGTAACGCTGGCCGGTTGGCTGGTCATATGCGTCGTCAAACAAATGACCCAGATGACTGCCACAGTTCGCGCAGACAACTTCCACCCGCTCCATGCCGTGTGACATATCTTTCTTCAACTCAACCGCGCCTTTACTAACAACGTCGTAGAAACTTGGCCACCCACTACCTGAATCGAATTTGGTGTCGCTCGCAAACAGTTGGTTACCGCAAGCGCCACAAACGTACATACCGGTTTCTTTATTGTTGAGCAACTTCCCAGTGAATGGCACCTCGGTAGCGCTTTCGCGCAGCACCGCATACTGCTCAGGCGTGAGTTCCGCCCGCCATTCATCGTCAGATTTCTGGATCATATTAACCCTCTTTTTTCTTGTCGAGCCGGTCGAGCTTGAGCCCCATAACGACGAAGTAAATCACCGCTGCAATCGCCAGGAATTTAATCAGTGCGTCAGCGAGGTCGCCAAGCAAAAAGACACCGGTGTTGTCGCCAAGATGAACCGTTACTTTCCAGCCGCTCAAACCCTTTTCACCGACCAGCAGGTCAACAAATGGAATAATCACCGCATTGACAATCTGTGTCACCAGGCCAGTCGCCGCAGTACCGATAGCCAAACCAACTGCCAAGCCAACCACACCACGTTCGCGGATGAATTCTATGAAGCCGTGTAGCTGCTTGCGCGGGGCATCACGCAGTTCTTGTCGAAGCTCACGGCGTCGCCTCCGCTCATGGTGCAGCTTCTGTTTCGTCCTCTCGAGCTCTTGGTGTATCTCTGCTTTCGACATTTTCTTCGGATTTTTATCGTTGTCTGCCATTTGCCTGCTTCCTTTCCTACATTTTTTCCGGCGCGGTGATACCAAGTAACTCAAGTCCTCGCTTCAGCGTATCAGCATATAGCTCAACCAATTTTAGCCGTTCTGCCTCGCGCGGATCACCAACTACTCGATTATGCTCATAAAACCGATTGAATGTCTGTGACAGTTCATACAAATACCCGGCGATGTGGTGTGGCATAAGTTCTTGTACCGCCTTGTTAGCCACTTCTGTATATTCACCCAGTTTACGCACTAAGCTGCGTTCGTCGTCCTCAAGCTTCTGAGGCTCACTAGGTTTCACTTCGCTTTTTCGCAAAATACTACGTGCCCGGGCGTGAGCGTACTGCAGGTACGGCCCGCTGTTACCCTCCAGACTCACTGATTCGCGGATATCAAATGCGATGTCACCGCCTAGGCGATGCTTCAGAAACGAATACTTGATCGCAGCTAGTGACACTGTATATTCATCCGCGTCTGGCCGCTCCTCTTTTACCGCCTCTCCGACTACCTCAAGTACATCGACAGCCCGTGTAACATTACCGAGCCGTGAACTCATTTTTTGTCCGTCTGCAAATCTGACTGTACCGTGGGTCAGGTGTGTCTGTTTCGCGCCTAGTTCAGGATCGACTGCGTGCAGTGCTGCAAAAACAACCTTCATGTACTCACTTTGGTCGTTTCCTGTCATGATGATGCGCTTATCAAACGGGAAGTCCTGTGCTTCGCTCACAATTACCCCTAAATCTTTTGTCTCGTACGTCGGCAGTCCTTTAGAAGTAATAAACACGCGAGTATGGTCTGAGTCTTCGGGCGTAAAAATCACCGCCCCATCACTTTCCTGAAATACACTGCCGATGTGGTTTCGCACCATCTCAAGCCCCGGCTCGGCCGTCACACTTTCTGGGTAGTACTTATCAAATGGCGTAACCTGAATTTGCTCATAAAACCGCTTAAAGTAAGCGTAGCTCCATTCGCGGCAGGTCCAATAAATCTGCGCCAGCGCCGATTCGTGATCGTTCTCTGTATGAAATGTGTAGATTTTGCTGTTTATTTCGGTAATCTGTACTTTGGCAGCTTCATCTTCCTCGTAGGCTTTTGCACCTTTCACGTACGCTGCACTCAGCCACTCGGCCTGCTCTGGTTCGGAAATATCGGCCAGTTTTTCAGGCAGTTCACCACCGAGCGTCTCTATAATGCCATGTAAGCATTTCGCAACATGGAGTCCCACATCACCACCAAAATTAGTGCGGTAAACTGTTGCGCCGGCGGCTTCAAGAATCTTACCGACCGCATCGCCGGCAATAGTTTGGTACAAGTGTCCGGTATGTAGTTCCTTGAATGCATTCGGGCACGAGTATTCAAGTAGCACCCGCGTGCCTACCATGAGTTTTGGCGTGCCTGTTTGCGCCATGGTCATGAGCGCGTTATCGCTAAGCTTGAGGTTCAAAAACCCCGGTCCTGCCACCGCTACACTTATAACCTTATCCTGCAAGTGTTCACGGCATTTCACAGCCAATGCTTCGGCAATTTCACGCGGATTCTGGCCGACTTGCTTGCTCAATTGCAAAGCGATGTTCGTCGCATAATCACCAAATTGTTCGTCGGGACGTGTCAACTCTACCTGTACATCCAGGCCGAACACATCTTTTACGATCGCTGCGATTGCGGCTTCAAGCTCTTGTCTCATTAGCCAAATTATATCAGATGTAACAGATTAGCGCTTGTTGCCGCGCAGCAACTCCGTCACTTTCCAGACCGCGTAGTAACCCATACTCAGCAATACAAAGAACAGGAACGTCGTAATAAATGTCTGTGGATGAGTTGTCGGATTGAGCACCCGCTCCGACAAATCGAACAAAATTCCGGCTGGCTCAGTCAAAATATCCCACGTGTTCCAGCGCAGGTACCGGCCAATATAAATAGCGAAACTGACCAGTAGTATAATCCCGCCGATCAACCACCACGCAGTTTTCGCTGGCAAGCGTCGCCTCAGCTCACTATGGATAAGGGCCAGGCTCACAAAACCAAGCGCCACACTAACTGTGATAAACGACGTGAACAACACCACATTGTAGGTTATATTCTCAGTGCCACCTTCTGGCACATGGATGTAATCCGTCAGCATATAAAAAGTATTCGGCAAAAAACATAACCACACCGCCGTCAAACTCAACGGAACCCAATCGCTCCAACGCCGGCGCTCAAGCAATGCATACAGCCACACACTCAACCCGAAGGCCACCCACGCCAGGAGCAAGTTCCAAACTAAGTAGTGGCGCTCCCACAAATCCCCAGAAAACGCCCCGAGCAGATAAAACATCATACTCACTCCGCTCCCGAGCAACAGCAGCGCGGTGACCTGCCGGATAAGCGACGATGGGATCCGCTGCATCATACCCACCAGTATAGCAAGCTACTCGTCCAAGGACTTCTTGAAGGTTTCAATCAAATCAACCGGTGTCGGGTTAATGCCGTTTAGAAGCGCTACGTATAGTGACGTAAAGTCACCCAGCGCAATCGCCCACAATAATTGTTGGAGCAAAGTTTCACCTTGCGGGGTCACCACGAGCGGCGCTGGTCGTTGGCCACTGAGGAGTCGCTCGCTCACCTCGAACCTCTTTTGTGTTCGCGCATGTTCCAAACTACTGCGAATATCGATAACAGCGTACGGCTTATCAACAGGTTGCTTGGTCCAGCCGATGAACTCGTTGTGATTGAATTCAGGATATTGATTCACCCAGGCAACGTGCTTCGCGTTCTCATTAAAGCTAATCTTCCACTTATACGCAGCTGGATACATTTTTGGGCCACCGTACACGACCACTGACTTCCCTATGATTTCCTGAGCAAGCTGCTTGGCTTGGTTATCTTTTGTAGGTACCGTTGGCACCCATGACTGGATGCGATCCCGAAGCCACTCAGCAGAATTCGTGAGCTCTTCGAGACTTTCTTTGTTAGCAACCTTTGCTGCGACCAGTAGTGTGGTGAATGCTTTGAGACTCACTAATGCTGCATAGCGTGGCTGGCTTATGAGAGGCAGCTGTAAGTATGGATAATCTCTCTTCTTCGCGATATCAATGAGCCTACCGCCAGCTGCAATAACCACAATAAGCGCCTCTCTCTGCGCTGCTTGCTCGAGTGCGCTAATCGTTTCTTCGGTATTACCCGAGTAACTTGAAGCGACAAATAGCGTATTATTGCCGACGTAGGCCGGTATATCGTAATCGCGAATGGTCTCGAATGGCACTGGGAGATCGAGCCATGCCCTCACGAAATTAGCAGACAACGCCGAGCCCCCCATGCCGGCAAGTACGATATTTTGAATACCATGTGGGGAGAATGTATCAGGAAGCGTAAAGGCCTCCTGTAGCTGCTGCCACTGTTTCTCATTCACGCCGAGTGCATCCTGCACGTCTTTTTCATGAATATACTTCAGATCATCCAGCATGTACTCTCCCTTGTCTGTTACTACTCGTATGTATTATAGTATAGCAATAAGCTTAAGCTACTCGGGGGACTAATGTTCGGGCACCAAAATGATGTAATTTCTCAGGATCAGCGCGCCGATGCGAGTGTACCATTACCTGAAGAAACTATCGATGCACTAACCGCGGCTCCGCCTGCTGGCTCTCAGACAGACAACCACGACCCGGTCACTACCGCGCCACCAGCCGGTGTGCCTAACGAAACTCAAACTGTTGACCCAACCGTCGTTGCGCCTGCATCACCGCCAGAACCACCACAGCCATCGCAGTCACTTGACGGAGTCATCACGCCACAACCTAGCAGCATGACATTTCCAACAGTTAGTCCTGCGCAGTCTTTGTCACAAAGCCCGTTTGCAAGCTACGCTCCTGCTCAAGACAGTAACTCTGCCACAGATAGCCCTGAGCCAGACAACGCGCAGCAAGAAGCCGACAGCCAGCCGGAAGTACACGAAGTTGAACAGTCAACACCGCCTGACGAGCAACAAACTCCAGAGACAACAGAAGCGTCTATCAATGAGACACCGTCAGATTCAGGCCCGCAACATGTCAAAGTAAAACCACACCCAGATGAGCTCCTCAAGATAAAGCAAGAAGCCTTGAGCTCACTTTCGCCGCTCGTCGGGAAACTCGAAGTTTCGCCAGAAGAAAAATTCCGCACCATCATGATGCTCATTCAAGCCTCTGACGACCCAACACATCTCGGTGAAGCGTACGAACTTGCGCAGTCTCTCGAGGACGAGAAGGCACGCGCCCAAGCCCTGCTCGACGTTATCAACGAGATTAATTATTTTACTCAGAAAGACAAGCAAGCCTAGGTACGACTAGCGTCTGAGTGCGCGGCGACTTACAGTATAGTGACCAAGAGCGCCTACGAGAGCTGCCCCTGCAACAATCAGCACTGTGTCAGCAGGACCAGTTTTCGGCATGGTATATGATTCATTACCGCTTGCATCACCAGCTGCCGGTACAGTAGCGCCTCCTCTGTTTTGACCAGAATTTGACGTACCACCACCTGTTGCGCTGTCATCACTATTGTCGCTGTCACCAGAAGTATCCGAACTACTATCGCCAGTTGTCGTATCGCTGTCCTCGCCCCCGTCTGTATCCTGGCTAGCCCCACTCTCATTTTGACTACTGCCGGTATTGGTGTCACTTTCGTCAACCCCGTCATCGGTAACACGGTTATAGACAGCCCACGCTGCCCAACCAATTGCGAATACTATAAGCAGCACCACAAGCACAGCCACAATCCGACGCACCCAAAGCTTCCACTTCGGCTCCTCGGCATAATACTGCTCTAACTGTGGTACAACAGGTTGCTGTTCATCGCTCTTTCTGCCAAATAATTTCACAACAAAATCTCCTTTCCTACAACTTTACCGCATCACCAAAAAACTGCAAGCATAACCGCGTTATAATACATGCAGTATATGACAACGCAGAACAACAAGTCCGGGTTCACAATTATTGAGGTGTTGATTGTCCTTGCTATTGCTTCGTTTATCTTAACTATGGTATTTCTAGCCGTCCCCGCCCTGCAAGCCAGCCAGCGGGACGCCAGACGGAAGCGTGAGCTAACAATCTTCTATAACGCCGTGAAGGAATATCAGCGAAACAACCGCATACCTGGTAAAAATCCTTTTGACGCAGCCAACACCGGAGACGAAGCTAAATTTGAAGGGTTTATCAATGATTATCTTGGCCCAGAATTTGACCAATACGACATCGTGCTCAAAAGCCAGCACGATGACCACAAACTAATGTACGCTGATGATACGATTGTGTTCTACCCCCGGCATTTTTGCCCTACAAATCCCACTGAAGCCCCTGACGGCAGTTTCGACCTACCAGGTCATGCAGTAACCGGCTGGGGCACCCACCCGCAACACGCGTGGGCAGTGCTTGTTAGTTTAGAACGCCCGAAGTCATATCTTTGCCTAGACCAAGGCAACATCGACCTCCCATAACAAAAAACAAGTCCGAGAAATCTCGGACTTGTTTCGGTGCATAGCAACACGTAAGGTGCTTACATCATACCCATGCCGCCGGGCATACCACCACCGGCTGGAGCTGCAGCTTCTTTCTCGGGCACTTCAACCACAAGTGCACCCATAGTCATGCTAGTGCCAGCGATAGAAACTGAGTTCTGTAATGCTTCTTTGGTCACACGAGCCGGGTCAACCACACCGTTAGCCTTGAGGTCAACCAGCTTGCTTGGATCATTCACGTTCACACCAAAGCCCGGCTTGCCAGCCTTGACTTGTGGCAGCCACTCGTCAGCATTGAGGCCTGCGTTGGTCAGCAGCACACGGAATGGCTGTTCAAGTGCTTTCTGCAGTAATACCTTACCTGCAGTGACAGTTGCATCGTCAGTTGAATTTGTCGTGATGACACTTGTTAGGTTGACAAGTGTTACACCACCGCCAGGTACTACACCTTCATCTAGTGCAGCCTTTACAGCGGCAACGGCGTCATCGACACGGAATTTCTTCTCTTCGATTTCGGTCTCAGTCGCACCACCAACCTTGATGACCGCTACCTTGCCGCTCAGTGCAGCGCGGCGCTTTTCGAAGTTTTCTTTCTCGTACTCACTTGTCGCGGCATCAGCCTGGGCATTAATCTGTTGAATTCGTGCCTGTACCTCGCTCGCCTGGCCTGCACCCTCGATGATAGTTGTCTCATCTTTGGTTACAATCACCTTGCGGGCAGTACCGACCACGTCGAGGTCAACATTTTCGAATGTCATGCCGCGGTCTTCAGTAATCACCTCAGCGCCAGTCAGGATAGCGATGTCGTTCAGGATATCCTTGCGGCGGTCACCAAATGCCGGTGCCTTGATAGCAATGGTATTAAATACCCCTTTCAGGCGGTTCAAGATCAGCGTACCAAGCGCTTCACCGTCAACGTCTTCAGCAATCAGTACAAGATCTTTCTTGCCAGCCTGCGCCAACTTCTCAAGTAGTGGCAGGAATTCCTGGATTGAACTAATTTTTTTATCAGTAATGACGATTGACGGCTTATCATAGACCGCTTCCATGCGGGCGGTGTCGGTCACCATGTACGGACTAACGAAGCCGCGGTCAAAGGTAAAACCTTCGACAACCTCGCTCTCGAGCTCTAGACCCTGGCCTTCCTCAACAGTTACCACACCGTCCTTGCCGACCTTAGCGATAACATCAGCGATCAAGTTGCCAATCTCAGCATCACCAGCAGAGATGGTCGCAACCTCAGCCACGCGGGTTTTGTTTTCCTTAATATCCTCAGCCATGGTGCTCAGTTTTGTCAGCACTTCATGCGCTGCAGCCTCAAGACCTTTGCGTAGCAGCATCGGGTTGTGCCCTGCGGCAATCAACTTGTTCGCTTCGTTCAGAATATGATAGGTCAATACCGTCACGGTTGTTGTACCGTCACCGGCTACATCATTCATCTTACTAGCTGCCTGCTTGATTAGCTCAGCACCAACCTTATAACCAAGCGTCTCGTCATCAACATCGCCAAGGTCCACACCCTTCGCAACAGTCACACCATCGTGGGTGACAGTCGGAGCACCGTAGCTCTTGCTGATTACCACATTACGGCCCTTCGGCCCCATAGTCGTCTTTACTGCATCGTACAAAATTTGTGCACCAGCCAATACGCGGCGGCGAGCGTCATCATCGTAAAATACTTTTTTTGCCATAATTATTCCCTTCGGGTAACGAGACAAACCGACGGTTTTTCTCATCACGCGGGATTTGAAATGAATTCAAATCCCGCTGCTCTTTTCCCTACTCTCCTTCCCTTGTCTTACTTTACTGTTGCTAAAACGTCCTCTTCCTTCACAATAATGTACTCGGTGCCGTCGACCTTTACATCAGTCGTACTGTAGCTCTTGTAGATAATTCGGTCGCCGACCTTCAACTGCTTGGCGTCTTTACCGACAGCAACTATTTTCGCAGTCTTGGGCTTCTCTTTTGCACTGTCAGGGATATACAGCCCACTTGCGGTTTTCGTTTCAGCTTCTTCGCCAACAGCGACCACATAGTCGGCCAGCGGCTGGATAGGTGTACTCATATATATCCTCCGTTTTTAGATTATTAGCCATTAGCACTTAAAGTAAATGAGTGCTAATGCGTCAGCACTCACTATATCCGAGTGCTAATTCCCTTGTCAAGAACCTCAGTAATTTATAACGCTAAAGCTTGCAATTATCATACTTTAAGGTTAAAATTAACTTGTTCCAGTTACTCCTAGAGGAGGAGTTATGCAAGGAGCAGTGATCGAGTCCATCGTCAACGACGGCGTCAACTTCGACGTCACGTTCGGCGACTCGGTTCCGAGGCAGCAGGTGCGTCGCATCGCGAAACGCCTCTACAGCAAGTTCCCGCTGATCGTCGGGTTCGGGCGCTACAAGCAGTGCATCAACGCACACCTCTCGAGGAAGGTGGACTTCGACCGGATCGAGGACGCCGTCTTCGAGGCCACGAACTACGTGCTCGGCAAGAACCGTACGCAACAGAAGGCCCGGGCCGATACCACGATCACCCACGTCCAGCGGCGCGGCCACCGCTCTCGCGGCATCAGCTTCAGGCAGATGTTCCCGAAGAAGCGCCAAGGCGGTCGGCGAAGCACGGGGCACCGGCATCGCAGGCCTTCGTACCGCTAGCAGGACATGGACGGTGCACAGGCACGTGAACGAGAGAAGGAGAGATCTCTCGTATGCGTGACCTGCGCACCGTCCGAGGGGGGTTGGTTATTTATGAGGAGTCGCGTTCGCGAAGCAAGCTGCTATCAGCTTTCCGCCCACTCCCCACCAGACCAACCCCCACCCAACATATCTATGTATTGTTCGAACACCTCGTAGGAGGTGTTTTTGTTTTGCCAAACCATAGCTAATTCCACATCACACTTACGCTTGAGTAAATTAAGATTTTAATCTATAAAATAGATTATCCCGTCAACTATTGAAGGTCACGGTGTAGCACCTTGCAGGAACCGTCGCGCAGGAAAGCACTAACGTACACAGAGCTATGCGAGCGTTTTGGCGCGAGCTTTGACGAGCATAAGCTCAGGGGCAGGTTCGATTGGTACGGCCATGAGCTGTTCAAGAAAGAGATGGCTGTCAAACTACCCCACCGCTGCAAGTACGTCCGCAGCGCTTGGGTACGGAACGGCGTGTTGTACGTCCAGTTTAATGACGTCAGCAACCGCAGCGAGGGAACGCTGATGGGTAGCGCTCTCTACGAGATGCGCCGCATCGTCGACGGAACCCCGCAGTCCTCGATGAAGCCACGAGAATTCCCAGGAGGAAAGCAGCACTACATCAACACAGGGCGCAAGCTCAAAGGACGCGGTAAGCGTACTAGGGTCATAGCACCCAAGATCGCGTAGGAGACAGGGCAACTGGGCGGGCGCGCACGTAGTGGCGAGAAGTTTCGTCGCATCGTTGCAGCCCGCCCCGGTCCTGGGTTTGGTTACAGTAGTATTATTAGCGTTGCAGGCCATAGCCTCCGCTCGACCACCACACATGACAAGTAGCCAAACCCAGATTTCACCCCCAAATTTGCTATAATAAGCATCTATGACAGCCAAAATAAACACTGCGGTTCTTATGTCCGGCGCCGCTTTTTTTGACGACAACCAAGCCATCAACCCATTCATGGACAGCAAAGTCGCGGTCGACCGTGAAAAAGCCCAAGCTGAGCACGACCTCATCCGTGATTCCCTGAAACAGGCTGGTGTTGAGGTCGCCACCGTACCGCCGCCCGCAGACTGCCAAGACGGCGTCTACACCGCCAACTGGGCACTGGTGCGCGGCGACAAGGCTGTCATGTCGACCCTGCCGAATGCCCGCAAAGGCGAAGAACCATACGCCGAGCAAGTATTAAAAGACCTCGGCAAAACAGTTTATAAAGTACCTGATGGCGTCCATTTCAGCGGCCAAGGTGACGCCCTGCCCTGCGGCAATTATCTCTTTTGCGGCACCGGCTACCGCACCGAAAAACCAGCTCACGATTTCGTTGCTGACACACTCGGTTACGAAGTTATTGCCCTCCAAACTATCCCCAAAAAAACCTGGTACGGCCGCCGTGTTATTAATAAAGATTCTGGCTGGCCTGACAGCTTTTTTTACGATATTGACCTTGCCCTTGCAGTGCTCCGTGGCCCAACAGACACCGAAAAAGGCCTGATCGCCTGGTGCCCAGACGCCTTCCTACCTGAGAGCCGCAAGCGCTTGCATGCGTTCGACGGTGTCGACAAAATTGAAGTCTCGTTCAAGGAAGCCAAGGAAGCATTTGCCTGCAATCTTGTCTCGACCGGGGAGACAGTTGTAATGAGCACCCGTGCACCGAAATTCAAAGCCGACCTCGAGCAGCGCGGGTTTCAGGTCATCACTCCCGAAATCAGCGAACTCGCCAAAGGCGGCGGCTACATCCGCTGCACTACCCTAACCCTCAGTAACTCTTAACGGCCTCGGGTCTTGGTGTTTTTGAATCGCCGGAGTTCAGAGCGAGCAAGCGCTACAGGCTAACCGCAGGTTACCTGTAGAGCGCTCCAGAGAAGCAAAAATACCAGGATCTACTTCTTCAGGCCCTTCAGTGCCTCGTGCGCAGTAGCAATCTCATCCCATGGAAATTCCACCACGCGCTCCGGATTATGGTCGTCCTGTTGGAGGTGCCTGAGCTCAGCCGCCCGCGGACCATTCCGTAAAATATCCTTCTCGTGCCCTTTGCCGAGCAGCAGCACGGTGTCGCCTTTTTTCGCGCGTTTCACCGCAAAATTAATCGCCTCGGTCCGATCATGCACCAAGAACAAATCCTTCTCGCGCACCTTGCCTTCGCCTTCAGCACCCTCAGCAATCTGATTCATAATCTCAAGACCATCCATATCTCGGTCGTCTTCTTCGGTCACAATCACCTCGTCAGCGTAGCGCCCGGCCAGCCTGCCCTGCACCGCACGCTTGGCCTCGTCGCGCCGGCCGGCCG
>Ga0182737_1000822_pt1 | contig 36444 bp, 36 predicted proteins | sample eDN5th30CBELigOP_FD_128878 | JGI IMG/M metagenome (GOLD analysis project Ga0182737, IMG submission 128878) | Enriched Organic Plus compost microbial communities from Emeryville, California, USA - eDNA 5th pass 30_C BE-Lig OP (version 2) (version 2) ... | reverse complement strand
CCGAGCAGCGCCCGGACCCGCCTGCCCCGTGGGCAACACGCCCTGCCGCGGGCCGTCGTCACCGCCGACCAGCGCCGGCGGCTCTGCGAGGCCGCGGCTCAGGTGGTCGCCGACAAGGGCTACGCCGCGACGACCGTCGTCGACGTCGTGCGGGCGGCCGGGGTGTCCAAGTCCACGTTCTACGAACACTTCGACGGCAAGGCGGAGTGTCTCCTCGCGGCCTTCGAGGAGGGGATCGACCAGCACTTCCGGGACGTCGTCGCCGCGGCGGCGCGGGCCGACGGCGACCGGCTCGATCGATTCCGGGCATCGGTCCGGGCGTACCTGGAGGGGCTCTCGCGCTACCCGGACTACGCGCGCGTCTTCGTCCTCGAGATCTACGCGGTCGGCCCCGAGGCTTGGGTGCGGCGGGAGAGGGCGCAGCGGCAGTACGTGCACCTGATGCGTTCCTCCTACGAGAGCCTGCGCAAGCACCAGCCCGGCCTGGGCTCGCTCCCGGACGAGGTCTTCGTCACGGCGGTGACGGCCGGCAACGAGCTGATCGCCGAGAAGATCCGGCGCGGCGGAGTGAAGGATCTCGCCTCCCTCCAAGGATTGATCATGTACACCTACCTGGCGCTGATGGGTCTTCCCGACCTGGCCCGGGCCGAGCTGGAGGCAGCTGGATGACCGACTTTCCGCACTTCGAATGCCTGGGCGTGGATCTCGCCGACGGCGTGGGCACGATCGTGCTGAACCGCCCCGAGAAGCTGAACGCGCTCTCCGCCCAGCTCCTGGAGGAACTGATCGCCGCCGCCGCCTGGTTCGATGACCGGACGGACGTCAGGGCGGTCGTGATCCGCGGTGCGGGCCGGGCCTTCACCGCCGGGTCCGACCTCTCGTCGGCGGGCGAGCAGGGCGGCTCCTACTCGATGCGGGAAGGGCTCGACCTCGGGCGCCGCATGGTCGACGCCGTCGCGGACATGCGTCCCTTGACCGTCGCGGCGATCCACGGCCACTGCATCGGCGGCGGGGTCGTGCTCGCATCCGCCTGCGACATCCGGATCGCGGCAGAGGACACCCGGTTCTCGATCCCGGAGGTGGACCTCGGCATGCCGCTCACCTGGGGCGGCATCCCCCGGCTGGTTCGCGAGCTCGGGCCTTCCCTGACCAAGGACCTGGTCCTCACCTGCCGCCGGTTCGACGGGGTGGAGGCGCTGCGGATGGGACTGGTGAGCCGGGTGACCCCGGCCGATGGCCTCGAGTCGGAGGCGGCGGCCGTCGCCGAGAAGCTCGCATCCCAGCCCGCCTACGCGCTGACGACGACCAAGCGGCACGTGGACGCGGTGGCCGAGGAGGCGGCCTCGACCGGTCAGACCTTCCGCGAGGCCGAGCTGCTGTTCGCGGCCCTCCAGGACGAGGAGTGCCAGGCCGCGATGGTCAGGAGCCTCTCCGGCCGCGGCGGACGGGGCTGACACCGACGCCCGGCCGGTCGGGGACCGTCGGACCCCCGAGCCCTAGACTCCCGTCCTGAAATTTCGGTCGGGGCGGACGCACACACGTCCGGCCGCCCGGTGGCCGAGGCGAAAGACAGGGGAAAAATTGTTCCAGCACAAGCACCGCCGCGGGGCCTCGATCCCGGGGCTGATCGTCGCGTGCCTCGCGGTCGCGATCGGGTTCACCGGCACCGCATCCGCCTCCTGCGGAGCGGGGAAGATCCAGACGGCCGCGGGATGCCAGAAGCCGGCCGCCGTCAAGCGCCAGCTCCTCGCGATCGTCAAGGAGACCAAGAGCGACGCCCGCCTCCAGGCCGTCGTCGCACGGGTGGACGTCGGCGGGAAAACCCTCCTGCGGCGCGGGTTCGGACAGTCCGAGACCGGCGTCCCGGCGCGCCCCCGAATGAACTTCCGGATCGGTTCGATGACCATCCCGGTGCTGACCACGCTCGTCTACCAGCTGCGCGAGGAAGGGCGGCTGAGGTTGAGCGATCCCGTCTCCAGGTGGCTGCCGGAGCTCCCCGGTGGCTCGCGGGTCACGGTCCGCAACCTGATGAACAACACCTCGGGATACCTCGACTGGATCCAGGGCAGCCCCGAGTTCGAGGACCGGGTCCTCGCCGACCCCTTCCGCCTGTGGACGGACCAGGAGCTGCTGTCGACCGCGCTCAAGCGTGGGGCCGCCTGCGACCCGGGCACCTGCTTCAGCTATGCCCACACCAACTTCCTGATCCTCGCGCGCGTCGTGCGCCAGGTCCTCCGTAGGGGGACCCTCGTCGCCCAGCTGCGCAAGCGGGTGCTGCGCCCGCTCGGGATCGATCTCCATTTCTCCCGGCTCGCGCCCATCCCCGCCCCGGCGCTCGCCGCCTACACCACCGACCGCGGCCTCTACGAGCAGTCGACCGGTTGGTCTCCGTCCTGGGGACTCGGCAACGGCATGCTCGCGACCGCCGACATCGATGACGTGGCGCGGATCTCGACCGGCGTCCTCGCCGGACGGACCCTCGGCAAGTGGGCCCGCAGGGACATCGCGAGGCAGTACGGCCCCGACCTGGTCAAGGGCAAGCCGGGGACCTACTTCGCCCAGGGGCTGATCGTCGTGAACGGTTGGCGCCGGCAGAACCCGTTCTTCAACGGGTACATGGGCAACGTCGCCCTGTTCCCATCCCGGGGCATCACCGTAGCCCTCGTCGGGACCCGTGGCCCGAACACGACCACCCCGGGTGGCGTCAACGTGACCGACCAGATCCTCGGCCGGATCGCCGAATACCTGACCCCCGCCAACCTGCCCGTTCCGCCGCCCGCCGGTTGATGCGCGGCCGGGCCTCGCTCCGGCGTTCCGCGCTCTCGGCGTGACATCCGACGAGGGTCCCGATAATCCCGCGCATGAGCGGACCCGATCCCGAGTCGCTGCAGCGCTGGGCCGAGGGCAGGAGCCTCGCCTGGAAGCCCGAGGACACGCTTCCCCCCGCGACCGAGCGACTCCGGCTCGGCCTCGGGGTGGGCGAGCGAAGAGCCTCCTACCGATCGACCTCCGACCGGGGCGTGTCGACCACCACGGGCTCGCGGCGCAAGAAGCCGGAACGCGAGACGGTCGGCGTCGCCAGGGGCATGCTCCCCGGTGGGCTTGATGGCCGGCTCGGCCACCATGTCCACCTAGTGGACCAGGGCGCGGGCGTCGAGGACCGCTACCTGGCGTTCACCGACACCATCGTGTTCGCCGAGCTCGCGACCCGGGCGCACCCGGTGTTCCACCTGGAGGGACGTGCAGCGGGACCGGGCGACGCGAAGGCTGCCCTGACGATCGGTGGCAGGTCCGCGGACGAGATGGCGAGCCCGCTCGACGGTGTGGTCCCGGCGCCGAAAGGGGACGAGGAGGCCGGCGGCTTCCGGTGGACGAGCTTTCCGGCGGAGCCGGACGAACGGATCCGGCGGATCGTCTCGGGCTCGACCCGCTTCCTGGACGGTCTGCCGTCCGAGCGGGTCCGGGTCGAGTATGAGTGCGGCGCGCTCGCGGTCTGGGTGAGGGGGCTCGCGCTCGGGGACCAGGCGGAGCTCGACCAGCTCTGCCGGTTCGCATCCGCGCTCGCCGCCGGCCTGGACGAGGTGGCCGGCTCCTCGCCGCCGGTCGAGCCGGGGCGAGCCCTGCCCCTGCCCGAACCGGACGCGCGCACCAGTTGGGTGCGGGAGGGTGCGGATCTGGTCGAGTGGGACAAACCGCCGGTCAGCGTCGTCGCGGCCCAGGAGCGGTACAGGGAGGACGTCGGGCCGCAGGCGAGCCGGACCGGCTGGAAGGTGTACGGGATCGTCGCTGTCGCGCTCTTCCTCTTCGGCCTGCTCGCCGCCGCCGCGAGCCTCGGTCTGAGCCTCGCGGTCGACGAGTACCCGATGCCGGTCGCGATCGTGGTCGCGGTGGCCTCCGTGGGGCTGGGCGCCATCGCGGCGAACCGGATCGGGCTCCGGGCCGGGCAGGACGCGCTCGAGGATCGGTCGTCGGCCAGCGCGATCCCCTGGGGCATCGAGGCGTTCGCCCGGGGCTACGCGACCCACTCCGGACTCGCGGTCGAGGATCACGACGAGCTTCGCCGCCGTCTGCCGGCACCGGTGGACGGACGGCCGCAGATCGCCTGGCAGGGCGAGATCGCGCCCGGCATCGAGGGCCACCTCTCGACCTGGATCGACGCCACCGGGAGCCCCGGGCCACCCCGTTTCTACCTGCTCGCGGTGACCGGCCCGACCGGCGCCCCCGTCCCGGCCGGCTACGAGTCGGTCGAGCGGGACGGGCTGCGCTTCGTGTGGCAGGAGGTCACCTCGGTCCAGCGCGCCATCCATCGTCTGGACCAGCTCCGCGCCACGGCGAGCTGCGCGGCCTGCCCGGCGGGTTGACCCCGGGGCGGGGCCGGGTTAGGTTCGACCCATGCGGGGAATCAAGGAGCGGCTCACGTACGCGAACGTGATGTCGACCGTGGCGGTGGTGCTCGCGATCGGCGGTGGCACCGCGTTCGCCGCGTACGGCCTGGGCAAGAACTCGGTCAAGTCGCGGAACATCGCCCCCGGGGCGGTCCGGGCGCCGGACCTCGCTAAGAATGCCGTGCGCCGCGGCAAGATCGCGCCGGGGGCGATCAACGCCGGCCGGCTCGCAAACGGCTCGGTGACCGGTCCGAAGATCGCCGGCGGGGCGGTGGACGCGGAGAAGCTCGCCGGGGGATCGGTCGGCGAGGGCAAGCTCGACCAGGCGCTCAGGGGAAAGGTGGACGCGCTCGAGCGAGGGGCCGTGGTCCGCGTCGCCGCCCACCCGACCCCCCTCGATCCTCCCGAGATCGCCCTCATGTCGCGGGGGCCGTTCCGCATCTACGGCAAGTGCTTCGACGGCGGGCTCTTCACCTATGCCTACGTGTACGCGGCGACCACCGCGGCGGGGACGATCGCGGTCGGGACGCTGAACAACCTGACCGGCCAGTCCGGCTACCTCGACCCCGACACGCCCGAATCCCCCCGGCGCATCGGGGTCGCTTCCGCGAACGCCGCGAGCTCGGCGGGCCTCGCCGGGTCCGCGACCCTCGTCAACGGGTCGAACGCGATCCAGTTCGGCGTCACGGGCGCCGTCAGGGGGACGGACGTGCCCGCGGGAGCCGCCAACTACGGCCCCAACGGAAGTTGCCTCTTCGCCCCGTACCTGATCGCCCTCTCAGGCTGAGAAGCGGGGAGAAGCTGCGAACGCGGCCATTCCCTCGGCCAGGAACTCGACCATCGGGCCGTTGCCCCGACCGATGCTCTGGCGGAAGCGCTCGTCCTCGACGTAGAGGCGACCCAGGGCCTCGTACTGGTCCGCGTCCGGCGACCAGGTCAGGGAGACGATCTCGTGATGCTCGGCGATCGCCTCCATCGTGCGCGGGTCGGACACCGCGGCGCCCTCGTCGTGTAGCGACTCGATCCGCCGGTGGACCTCGTCGAATCCGGTCCTGAGCCGGTGGATCTGATCGGGAGTGAGCTTCGCCAGGCGCTGGTTCGACTCCTCGGCCACGTCGTCGCCCCAGCGGCGGCGGGTCTCCTCCTCGAACGGGTTCTCGCGCCAGCTCTCGAAGATCTCCTCGGGGTTCATGTCCATTCCTTCCTCGATGGTTCGTTCCACGGTTTCGATGAGGCGGTCGTATCGGTCGCGTTCCTTCCGCAGCCACTCGAGATGCTCGGCCAGAGCGGTCTCCCGCTCCGTGCCACGTCCCGACAGGACCTCGGCGATCGTCGCCAGCGGCATGCCCATGTCCCGGAGCAGCAGGATCTCCCGGAGACGGAGCAGTTCGCGCTGCCCGTACATGCGGCGGCCGGAGAACTCGACCGACTCCGGTTCGAGCAATCCGACCTCGTGGTAGTGGCGGAGGGTCCGGGAGGTGACCCCGGATATCCGTGCGACTTCTCCTATCGACCAGCTCATGGGCCGACCGTAGAGGATGCCCCTACGTCAACCTCAAGCCTCAGGCGACGAGCGAGTAGACGACCCTCTCGGCCAGCAGGTTGGGCGCGAACCTGGCGAGCCCTTCGACCGGCCGCCCGGACGCGTCGATCAGGGTCCGTTGCCGCACGCCAAGGTCGAGCTCCGCCGCCAGCGCCTCGAAGTCCGTGATGGTGCACAGGTGAATGTTCGGCGTGTCGTACCACTGGTAGGGGAGGGCGTCGGTGACTGGCATCCGCCCACGGAGCGCCAGGGCCGCCCGCAGGCGCCAGTGGGCGAAGTTGGGGAGCGAGACGACCAGGCGGGAGGCGACCCGCTTCATCTCGGTGAGGACCCGGTCGGGGCGGCTCACAGCTTGGAGCGTGAGCGAGAGGACCGCGACGTCGAAGTCGCCGGCGGCGAACCGGGGGAGCTCCTTCTCGAGGTCGCCCTGGGTCACGGGGACCCCGCGCGCGATGCAGGCGTGGAAGTCGTCCAGCTCGCGTTCCACGCCGAGCCCGGTGCAGCCCCTCCGTTCGATCAGGTCCTCGAGCAGGGCGCCGTCGCCGCAGCCGAGGTCGAGCACCCGTAGGCCCGAGCCGACGAGGTCCGCGACGACGTCGAGGTCGGGCCTCACCCGATCCCCCTCTGGCGGGCGAGCCGGTCGAGGAACCCCGCGACGGTCCGGTGGTACTCCGGGGGATCGGCGAACAGGAAGGAGTCGTGTCCGTGGGGGGAGGAGATCTCCTGGAAGGTGACGGGCGCCCCGGCCCCGCGCAGCTCGCTCGCCATCACCCGCGCGTGCTCGGTCGAGAAGCGCCAGTCGGAGTCGAAGGAGAGCACCAGGAAGCTCGTCTCTCCCCGCGATATCTGCCGCTGGACCCGGACCGGGTCCTCGAACGGGTCGAAGTAGTCCATGACCCGGCCCATGTACAGGTACGTGTTCGCGTCGAAGCGCTCCACGAAGGATTGACCCTGGTAGTGGAGGTAGCTCTCGACCTGGAAGTCCACGTCGAAGCCGAAGCGGGGCACCTCGGCGTCCTGGATCCGGCGGCCGAACTTCTCCCGCATCGACTCCTCCGAGAGGTAGGTGATGTGGCCGATCATCCTGGCCAGCGCCAACCCCGCGTCCGGGCGCCGTTCGTTCTCGTAGTAGTCCCCGGAGGCGAAGTCCGGGTCGCGCATGATCGCCTCGCGGGCGACGGCCGAGAACGCGATGTTCTGCGCGGACAGACGGGCGGAGGCGGCGATGATCGCGGCGCCGTCGATCTCGGTCGGGTGGTCGATCGCCCACTGCAGGGCCTGCATGCCGCCGAGCGAGCCGCCCACGGCGGCGAGGAGACGTTCGATCCCGAGCTCGGCGAGGAGCGCGCGGTGCACCTCGACCAGGTCGCGCACCTGCACCAGGGGGAAGCGGAGCCCGTACGGCCTGCCCGTCGCGGGGTCGATCGAGGAGGGGCCGGTGGTGCCCTTGCAGCCGCCCAGCACGTTGGCGCAGATCACGAAGAAGCGGTCGGTGTCGAGCGGTCGGCCCGGCCCGACGATGTTGTCCCACCAGCCCGGCCGGCTCGGGTCGTCGCCCTCGTGGAGCCCGGCGGCGTGGGCGTCGCCCGAGAGCGCGTGGCAGATGAACACGGCGTTGGTCCGCTCCGCGTTCAGCTCGCCGTAGGTCTCGTACGCGACCTCGACCTCCGGCAGGGTGGCGCCGGAAGCGAGGACCAGCGGGCGGTCGCCTTCGAAGACGACCGCCCGCCTGGTCTCGACGATCCCGACGCCGCTCAACTACCTACTGCCGGGCCTTGGCGAGCGCCTGGTCGATGTCGGCGAGGATGTCCTCGATCGACTCGATCCCGACCGAGAGCCGCACGGTGTCGGCGGTCACGCCGGACTCGGTGAGCTCCTCGTCGTTGAGCTGCGAGTGCGTGGTCGTGGCCGGGTGGATGGCGAGGGACTTCGCGTCGCCGATGTTGGCCAGGTGCGAGAACAGCTCGAGCGAGTCGATGAACTTGCGGCCCGCGTCGCGGCCACCCTCGATGCCGAAGGTCACGAGGGCCCCGTAGCCGCCCTTGAGCACCTTCTGGGCGGTCTCGTGGTGGCTGAAGCCCGGCAGGCCGGGGTAGTTCACCCAGCCGACCTGGTCGTTCGCCTCCAGGTGCTGCGCGACGGCCAGTGCGTTCTCGCTGTGCCGCTCCATCCGCAGCGGCAGCGTCTCGACGCCCTGCAGGAGCAGGAACGCGTTGAACGGGGAGAGCGCCGCACCGGTGTTCCGCAGGAGCACCGTCCGCACGCGCCCGATGTATGCGGCCGGGCCGAGCGCGTCCGCCCAGACCACCCCGTGGTACGACGGGTCGGGCTGGGTCAGCCCGGGGAAGCGGTCGGCGTGGGCGACCCAGTCGAAGTTGCCCGAGTCCACGATCACCCCTCCGATCGAGGTGCCGTGGCCGCCGATGAACTTGGTGGCCGAGTGGACCGCGACGTCGGCACCCAGCTCGAACACGTTGGCGAGGACCGGGGTCGGCACTGTGTTGTCGATCACGAGCGGCAGGCCCTGCGCGTGGGCGGCGTCCGCCCAGGACGCGATGTCGACCACGTTGAGCCGCGGGTTGCCGATCGTCTCGCCGAACACCAGGCGCGTCTTGTCGTCGACGTGACGCTCGAGCTCCTCCGGCTTGTCCGGGTCGACGAACCTCACCTCTATGCCGTACTGCGGGAGCGTGTGGGCGAACAGGTTGTACGTGCCGCCGTAGAGGGTCGAGAGCGCCACGATGTTGTCGCCAGTGCGGCACACGTTGAGGACCGAGTAGGTCACGGCCGCCTGACCGGAGGCGAGGGCCAGGGCCGCGACGCCGCCCTCGAGCGCGGCCATCCGCTCCTCGAGCACGTTCCACGTCGGGTTCATGATCCGGGTGTAGATGTTGCCCGGCTCGGCCAGCGCGAACAGGTCCTGCGCATGCTGGGCGTCGTTGAACTCGTAGGAGACGGTCTGGTAGATCGGGACCGCCCTCGCGTTGGTGGTCGGGTCGGCCACCTGGCCGGCGTGGAGGGCGTTGGTCTCGGGTCCGTACTGCTTTCCTTCGTCGCTCATGTCTCTCCTGTGGTGGTCATGTGTCGCTTTGGTTGCGGCGAACCACTCAATCTACCTAAAGCTGATCAAGATTGGGTGGTTTCGATCCTCCGACCGGTGAGACGTCCGCCAGCCACCGCTGGGTGGCGACGAGGTCTTCCTGCGTCAGGCCGTGCCCGGCGGTCGGTTCGAAGCGATACTCGACGTCGGCCCCACGATCGCCGAGTTGCGCGACGAGCTCCTCGCTCTCGACGGGCGGCACGAACTGGTCCCGTCCTCCGGAGGCCACGAGAACCGGGACCCCCGAAAGATCTAGATCCTCGGGCGCGGCGTACGGCAGCATCGGCCGGAGGAGGGCCGCTCCACCCAGGGCGCCGGGACGCCGGAAGAGCAGGCTCGCCGCGATGTTGGCGCCGTTCGACAGTCCCACGGCGATCACGCCCCCGGGACGGAATCCGTACTCGTCGGCCGCCGCCGCTAGGAAGTCGGCCAACTCGTCCGTCCGCTCGAGGAGATCGGGGATGTCCAGCTGGCCGACGGCGAGGCGGCGGAAGTACCGGGGCATGCCGTTCTCGAGGACCTTTCCGCGGGGGCTGAGGATCCCGGCACCGGGCGCCAACTGCCGGCCCAACGGCACCAGGTCGTTCTCGTCGCCCCCGGTTCCGTGGAGAAGGAGCAGGGTGCGCCCGGGATCGCCCGGCTCGAAGACGTGCGTGAAGTCGAGGGCCATGCAAGGACACTAGATCAAGCACGGAACCGCGGGGGCGATTCGCAACATCGTCCTTTCGGATCGGTTGAGGGAGGACAAGGAGACTCCTCCCATCCGCTTGCCCTCCCCAGCCAAGACGACCCTCATCGTCGGCCTGGCACTCGCCGCCGTCGCCCTCGCCGCCGGTCCCTTCTCGGGGTCCGGGCCGGCCGACCGCTACGTGCCGGAGGTCGGGAAGGCCAGCGAGGACAGGGGCGAGATGGCCCGCGACAACTGCCGAGCCAAGGACGCGGACGACCGCCCGCTGGTCTGCGTCTACGGCGATCCCCGCGGGAAGCGGGTCGTCCTGTTCGGGGACTCCCACGCGATGCAGTGGGGCCCCGCGATGATCGAGCTGGCCAGGCGGCGCGGCTGGCGACTCCACACGCTGCTCCGCGCCGGGTGCCCGATCGCCGACGTCGTCTTCAGCCCCAATTGCGCCCGGTGGCGCGAGAAGGCCCTCCGGCGGATCGAACGAATCGGTCCGCGCCACGTGATCGTCTCCACCTCCGTCGGGAACCGGTACCGACTCCGGTTCGGCGGGCTCTCGCTGGATCGGGCGGCAAGCGAGGGCCGGCTCAGGGCGGGCATGGTGAGGACCCTGGAGCGGCTGAGCCGGATCGCGAACGTGGCGGAGCGGAACGGGGTGAAACTGATCCGAGACCAGGTCACCGCGCCTTTCGTGCCCTCGGATTGTCTCGACTCCCGTCCGCGCGGACGGGAGTCCTGCTGGTTCCCGAACCGGCGCCAGTGGGCACCCGGATTCGATTGGTGGGCCGCCAAGCGGACCGGCTTCCTGCCTACCATCGACCCCGTGAAGATCCTCTGCGAGAGAGATCGCTGCCCGTCCACGCGGGGTCGGGTGTTGATCTACCGGGACTCCGATCACATCACCGCGACCTTCGCGAGGTCGCTCACGGACTGGTTCGGCGAGCGGATCGGGTTCTGATGGCCCGCCGGGCCCTCGCGCTTTTGCTGTCGGCCGCCCTCCTCGCCGGGTGTGGGGAGTCGGCCGCCGTCTCGGTCGACCCGGAGCTGACCCCGGCGCCGGAGGAGGCGGCCGAGGACAAGGGCGGGGCGATCCTGGATGGCTGCCGATCCGGGACGGATCACACGGAGGCGTGGACCTGCGTGTACGGCGATCCCGGGTCGGAAACGTCGGTGGTGCTCTGGGGCGACTCCCACGCGATGCAGTACGGCCCGCCCCTCGTCCGACTGGCCGAGCGGAACGGGTGGCGGCTCGTCGCCCTGTTCCGCGGAAGCTGCCTGACCGCCGACGCCGAGTTCCGGCCTGGCTGCGACGAGTGGCGGGGCAACGCGCTGAAGAGGATCGAGCGCGAGAGACCGGATCTGGTGGTGACCGCGACCGACACGGGCAACGGCTACGCCCTGATCCGAGACGGGATCCAGCTGAGCCGCGAGGACAGCGGCGACCTGCTGCGCGAGGCCTACTCGCGGACCCTTCGCCGCCTGGCCGGGTACACGGGCCGGCGGCCGGGCAGCGTGATCGTGATCCGGGACCTCCCCCGTGCCGAAGCGCCGCCTCCGGACTGCCTCGTGCGGAACCCGGGTGACCCAGGGGAGTGCGACTTCGAGGGCGCGCGCCGCGACCCTCCGGGCTTCGACCTCGAGTCGGCCCGCGAGGTGGAGGGCGCGCGGCTGGTCGATCCGGGGCCGGTCGTGTGTCCGGGCGGGAGGTGCCCGGCGGTGCGCGACGGGATGGTGGTCTTCCGCGACACCGCCCACCTCAGCGCCACCTACGCGCTCACCCTCACGGACTGGCTGGGGGAGCGGATCGGGATGCCGCCCGCCCACGGTTCGGACCGCGCGGGGTAGATTCCCGCCATGAGCAAGCACAAGCACGGAAAGCCCAGGCCCGAGTCGGGCGAGCCCGACGTCCCCGACTTCGTCGGTTTCAAGAAGGGCGAGAAGGTCTGGGTCCACACCGAGGGTGGCGGCCGGCGCCCGGCGATCTACGTCGGCGACGGCGAGAACGCGACCTTTTTCGGCGGCCCGCCGCTCGCCTACATCCTCATGGAGGACACCCAGGAGGGTGGCGAGGTGGAGCTGGACCGCATCACCGCCCGGGAGTAGCCCTCGGGCCATCGAAGTTGTGGATTAGGCCAACCAAAGCCATATTCGCAGCGCGCCCGAACGGCCCCGGTCAATAGAATCGGGCGCCGTGAGCACGTCCGTTCAGTCAGAACAGGGTTTCGGATGATCGAGTTCTGGCGATCCACCATTGGCAAGAAGGTCTTCGTCGCCGTCACGGGGGCGATCCTCATCGGTTACCTGATCCTCCACATGATCGGGAACCTCAACTCGACGTTCGGGCCGGGCGCAGACGAGGCCCGGGTCGACTGGTACTCGCACTGGCTGCGTGAGTTCGGGGAGCCGCTGCTGCCCCACTCGTTCGTGCTCTGGGTTGTCCGCGCCGTCCTGCTGGCCGCGATCGTGATCCACGTCACCGGCATCGCGCAGCTGCTGAAGCGAAACCGCGAGGCCCGTCCCGCGCGCTTCCCGGCCAAGCGCATCGGCCGCAGCTTCGAGTCCTCGGCGATGCTCGCCTCGGGCGTTCTCCTGGTCGCCTTCATCGTGTTCCACATCCTGCAGTTCACGACGCTCTCGATCCACGTCACCCCGGTCGAGCACGGCGCCGTCTACGCGAACCTCTACTACGCGTTCCAGGAGTGGTATTTCGTGGCCATCTACCTGGCCGCCCTCCTGCTGATCGGGATTCACCTCCGCCACGGGGCCTGGAGCCTCCTGCAGACGCTCGGCGTGGACAACCCACAGCGCAACCAGGCGCTCCGCCACGGCGCGACCGCGCTCACGGTGATCCTGGTGGTCGGGTTCGCCGCGATCCCCGTCCTCTTCTACGCCGAAGTCCTCGACCCGCCGAACACCGCCGCGGTCGTGACCGCCCTGAACGGCCTTTCCGGAGTTGCCTCATGACCATGCTCGACCCGAAGATCCCCGACGGCCCGATCGAAGACAAGTGGCGCAACTGGCTCGACGCGCACAGGTTGGTCGGTCCCCGCAACCGGGCCGGCAAGAACGTGATCGTCATCGGGACCGGGCTCGCCGGCTCGTCGGCCGCCGCCAGCCTCGGCGCCCAGGGCTTCAAGGTGAAGAGCTTCTGCTTCCAAGACTCGCCGCGCCGGGCCCACTCGATCGCCGCCCAGGGCGGGATCAACGCCGCCAAGGACTACGCGAACGAGGGCGACACCACCCGCCGGCTCTTCGTCGACACGATGAAGGGCGGCGACTTCCGCTCCCGCGAGGCCAACGTGTGGCGGCTCGCCCAGCTCTCCGAGAACATCATCGACCAGGCGGTCGCGCAGGGGGTGCCGTTCAACCGCGAGTACGGCGGCTCGCTCGCCACCCGCTCGTTCGGCGGGGTGCTCGTCCAGCGGACGTTCTACACCCGCGGCCAGACCGGCCAGCAACTTCTGCTCGGGGCGTACTCGGCCCTGGAGCACCAGGTCGCGGCCGGCAACGTCACGGTCTACAACCGGCACGAGATGCAGGACGTCGTGGTGATCGACGGCGAGGCGCGCGGGGTGATCGTCCGCAACCTCGTCACGGGGGAGATCGAGCGCCACGCCGCCGACGCGGTCGTGCTCGCCTCGGGCGGCTACACGAACGTCTACTACCTCTCGACCAACGCGATGGGCTCGAACGTGACGGCCACGTGGAGGGCCCACAAGCGAGGCGCCTTCTTCGCAAACCCCTGCTACACGCAGATCCACCCCACCTGCATCCCGCAGACGGGCGAGTACCAGTCGAAGCTGACCCTGATGAGCGAGTCGCTCCGAAACGACGGCCGGATCTGGGTCCCGCGCAAACCGGGCGATGACCGGCCGCCGGCGGAGATCCCCGAGGCGGAGCGCTACTACTACCTGGAGGAGCGCTACCCCGCGTTCGGCAACCTCGCCCCGCGCGACATCGCCTCCCGGGCGGCGAAGGTGGTCTGCGACGACGGGCTCGGCGTCGGTGGGACCGGGCGCGGCGTCTTCCTCGACTTCCGCGATGCGATCCAGGCCCAGGGCAAGGAAGCGATCGAGCGCAAGTACGGCAACCTCTTCGAGATGTACACGCGCATCACCGGCGACGACCCCTACGTCACGCCGATGATGATCTACCCGGCCCCGCACTACGCGATGGGTGGCCTTTGGGTCGACTACGAGTTGATGACGACGATCCCGGGCCTGTTCGCGATCGGCGAGGCCAACTTCTCCGATCACGGCGCGAACCGCCTCGGCGCCAGCGCGCTGATGCAGTGCCTGGCCGACGGCTACTTCATCGCCCCGCACACCGTCACGAGCCACCTCGCCGAGAAGCGCGAGGAGGTCGGCACCTCGGACGCCGCCTTCGACGCCGCCGAGGCCGACGTCCGCGAGCACATCCAGCGGCTGATCGACGTCGGCGGCAGCACTTCGGCGCAGGTGTTCCACCGCGAGATGGGCAACGTGATGCTCGACAAGTGCGGGATGTCCCGCACCGGGGAGGGCCTCGACGAGGCGCTGGCCGAGGTCCGGCGGATCAAGTCCGAGTTCTGGAGCGACCTGCGGGTCGATCCCGGCGACGAGGAGTTCAACCAGAGCCTCGAGTACGCCAACCGCGTCTCGGACTTCATGGAGCTCGGGGAGCTGATGATCCAGGACGCGCGCCGGCGCGAGGAGTCATGCGGCGGCCACTTCCGCGAGGAGCATCAGACCGACGACGGCGAGGCGCTCCGCGACGACGAGAACTTCGCGAAGGTCACGGCCTGGGAGTACGCGGGCGACGACCCGGTTCCCCACGACGAGGAGCTCACCTACAACGACGTCAAGCTGGCGACGAGGAGCTACAAGTGAAATTCACCCTGGAGATCTGGCGGCAGTTCGAGTCCTCGGACGAGGGCCGGTACGAGACCTTCAAGGTCGAGGAGATCGATCCCGACGCCTCGTTCCTGGAGATGCTGGACCAGCTCAACGAGCGTCTCAGCCGAGAGAAGCAGCGCACCATCGCCTTCGACTCCGACTGTCGCGAGGGGATCTGCGGCGCCTGCTCCCTGGTGATCGACGGTACCCCGCACGGCCCGCAGCAGGTCACATCCTGCCAGACGTACATGCGCGACTTCGTCGACGGCCAGACGATCCGGGTGGAGCCCTTCCGGGCCAACACGTTCCCCGTCATCCGCGATCTGACGGTGGACCGGGGCGCGCTCGACCGCGTAATCCAGGCGGGCGGCTACGTTTCGACGACCACCGGCCCCCAGCCCGAGCCGAACTCGATGCCGGTCTCGCCCGAGATCCAGGAGCGGGCGATGGACGCGGCGATCTGCATCGGCTGCGGCGCCTGCGTGGCCGCCTGCCCGAACGGCGCCGCGATGCTCTTCACCGGGGCGAAGGTCACCCACCTCAACATCCTTCCGCAGGGGCAGCCCGAGCGCGAATCCCGCGTGATCGGCATGGTCGAGCAGATGGACGCGGAGGGCTTCGGCGGCTGCACCAACTATGGCGAGTGCTCCCGGGTCTGCCCGCAGGAGATCTCGATCGACGTGATCGGGATGCTCAACCGCGAGTACCGCAAGGCCAAGACGGGCAAGAAGAAGAAGCCGGAAAAGGCGATGACCGCCCAGTAGGGCGGCGTCGTCACCGTTCGTTCGCCGCTCGTTCAGCTTTCCTGCGTCCGGCCTCGCGTAACGGCCCGGTGGACCCCGGGTAATTCAGTCCGTGCCTTCAAGGATGAAGTCGACCCTGTTCGTGTGCGGAGCGATCGTCGCCGTGCTCGGTGGTGCAGCCGCGCTGATCGTCGGGTCGCTCGTCGGACATCGGGACAGCGTCGATGCGGACGTCGATGTGGGCATCGAGAGGGCCCTTGCCCGTGAGGTGCCCGCCGGCGTGATCGACGAGGAGATCGGAGCCTACCGGGGCGTTGCTCTCGGCGATCCCGAGTCGGTTGTGGTGGGGAATCTCGGCGCCCCCGCCCGAGAGGGCCGGTACGAGTACGCCGTGCCCGACGTGATCGAGGGTGCCGTATTCCCCGGCTCAGCCGATTCATGTCGTGGGGGAGGAGAGATCAACGTTCTCGCCTACCGCGACGTGGCGTTCAACACGTTGGCCGGTCGCGTCTGCTCCATCATGGTCGGGGGTGGGGGTTGGTCGACCACGGGCGGCACCGCGGCCGGCGACTCGGTCGAGGAGATCCGGAAACGCTTCGGCGACGAGGCCTGTAGCGAGATCGTCAGGGACGATCCGTTCTACTCACAGTGGGAGTGCGACGCCACGCTGCCTTCGGGTCTCGAGATCCACTTCGGTACCGACCCGGTCTTCTCGGTCACGGTCGGCGGCACCCCCGAGGATCCGGGCAAGACCCGACACGACCCTGGAAACGTCTGAGGCCGGGGAAGCGAGCGCCACGTGCTCACTTCCCCGGCCTCGGAATGAACCGTCGTTCGAGGTGTGGGTCAGAGGCCCATCGAGCGGCCGACGATCTCCTTCATGATCTCCGTCGTGCCGCCGTAGATGCGGGTCACGCGGTTGTCGGCGTAGGCGCGGGCGATCGGGTACTCGAGCATGTAGCCGTACCCGCCGTGGAGCTGGACGCACTTGTCGATCACCCGGTCCGCCATCTCGGTCGCCCACCACTTCGCCTCGGCCGCGTCCTCGACCGTCAGGGTCCCCTCGTTCAGGGCCTCGACGCAGCGGTCGATGAAGACCGTCCCGATGTCGACCTCGGTCTTGATCTCGGCCATCTGGAAGCGGGAGTTCTGGAAGGTGCCGATCGGGGTGCCGAACGCGTAACGCTCCTTGACGTACTCGAGGGTCCAGTTGAGCGCCGCCTGGGCCGCCGCGACGGCGGCGACGGCGATCGACATGCGCTCCTGGGCGAGGTTGTTTACGAGGTACTTGAACCCGTCGCCCTCGTTGCCGAGCAGGTTCTCGACCGGCACCTTGACCTCGTTGAAGAAGAGCTCGGCGGTGTCCTGGCTGTGCATCCCCACCTTCTCGAGGTTGCGGCCCCGGTCGAAGCCCTCCATGCCGCGCTCGATGATGATGATCGACATCCCGCGGTGCTTCTCCTTCGGGTCCGTCTTGACCGCGGTGATGATCAGGTCGGCGTTGATTCCGTTCGTGATGAAGGTCTTGGAGCCGTCGACCACGTAGTGGTCGTCGTTCCGGATCGCCTTGGTCGACATCGAGGCGAGGTCGGATCCGATGCCGGGCTCGGTCATCGCGACCGCGGTGATCAGGCTGCCGTCGACGATCCCGGGCAGCCAGCGCTCCTTCTGCTCCTCGTTGCAGTACTCCTCGAAGTAGGGCAGGCAGACGTCGTTGTGCAAAGTGATGCCCAGCGTCGCGCCGGTCGCACCCTGGTAGTAACCCTCCTCGCCCACGATCTGGTTGAAGCGGAAGTCCTTGAGGCCGAGCCCGCCGTACTCCTCCGAGACGGACATCGCGAGCATGTTCTTCTCCCCCGCCTTCCGGAACAGCTCGCGGGGAACGATCCCGTCCGCCTCCCACTGCTCGAAATTCGGCATGATCTCGTCGGCGACGAAGCGGCCGACGGTCTCACGGAAATCCTGATGCTCGGGTTCGAAGTTCGCTCGTTTCATGCGCCGCACTCTATGGGAACCAAAGCGAGGAGCAGCACAGATGAAGCCTGAAAGCGCGATCGTCTTCGGAGGAGCATCGGGGCTCGGGGAGGCCACCGCGAGGAAGCTGGCGGCGGCGGGTCACAGCGTCGTCGTGGCCGACCTGAACGAGGACAAGGGGGTCGAGCTGGTCGGCGAGATCGGCGGTACCTTCGTCAAGGCCGACGTGACCGACGAGGAGTCGGTGCGCGACGCCGTGGCCCAGGCCGCCGGCCCGGGCGCGGGCGGCACGAGCGACGGGCTGAGGATCTGCGTCAACTGCGCCGGCGTCGGCGCCGCGGGCCGCATCGTCCAGAAGGGCGAGCCCGCCCCCCTGGACGGATACAAGTGGGCGATCAACATCAACCTGATCGGCACGATCAACGTCCTCAGCCAGGCGGCCGCGGCGATGGTCGGCAACGAGCCCGACGAAGAGGGTCAGCGCGGGGTCTGCATCAACACGGCCTCGATCGCCGCCTACGACGGTCAGATCGGGCAGACCGCCTACGCCGCCTCGAAGGGTGGGGTCGTCGGGCTGACCCTGCCCGCCGCCCGCGACCTGTCTCGGGACGGCGTCCGGGTGATGACGATCGCCCCGGGCCTCTTCGACACCCCGCTCCTCGCGCTGCTCCCCGAGCCGGCGCGCAAGGCGCTCGGGGAGACGATCCCGTTCCCGCCCCGCCTCGGCGTGCCCGAGGAGTTCGCCGCCCTCGCCCTCCACATCGTCGACAACGTGATGCTGAACGGCGAGGTGATCCGGCTGGACGGCGCCCTCCGCATGGCCCCGAAGTAAGTCCCGGTTCAGAGCTCCCGCTCATAGAAGAGCGAGCGGGAGTTCGAAGCCCCCTCGATCTCATTCCGGAACCCGAACGACTCGTAGAGCCGCCGGGCGGCCGTGTCGTCCTCTCCGGTGATCACCTCCAGGCCGCTGGCGCCCCGATTCTCGGCCAGCTCGAAGATCGCCTCCATCAGGGCCCGGCCCCGGCCCCGGCCACGCAGCTCCGGGACGACATAGAGCTCCTCGATCAGGCAGACCGGACCGTCAGACCAGACGGACTCGTTGAGCGAGAGCTGCGCGAACCCGTCCGGCCCGTCCCCCGAAACGAGGTAGACCTTCAGCTCCTCCACGATGAATCTGCGCACCCGCCCTTCCAGTTCGAGGGGACCCGGCGACGGTTCGTCGAACTCCCGGTTGAAGGCGTCCAGCATGTTGGCCAGGGCGGTCGAATCTTCTCGAACGGCTGCGCGCACGGTCACGGCCCCATCCTCTCCGAATCGGGTGTCCGTCGTGTGACGAGCGTCTCATTTCGGGCGGCTCGGGCGCTCCTATACTTTCTGAAGCTGGTCGAGCGAATCACGATGTGTGGCTTTCCGGAGGCGGAGGGCGCGTCCGCCGACCGTCACCCTCACATCACCTACCAAGGAGTCCTCGCTTGTCCCTGCCCGAACCCGATCCGCGCCGCTGGCTGATCCTCGCCGTAATCGCCGGCGCCCAAATGATGGTCGTCCTCGACGCCACCGTCGTCAACATCGCCCTCCCCAGCCTTCAGTCCGCCCTCGGGATCTCCGACGCCGACCGGCAGTGGGTGATCACGGCCTACGCCCTCACCTTCGGCGGATTCCTGCTGCTCGGGGGCCGGGTCGCCGACTACTGGGGCCGCAAGCGCACCTTCATCCTCGGCATGCTCGGCTTCGCGCTGGCCTCGGCCATGGGCGGGGTCGCCAACTCGGCCGAGGTACTGTTCGCCGCCCGGGCCCTGCAGGGGCTCTTCGGCGCGATGCTCGCTCCCGCCGGGCTCGCGATCCTCACGACCACGTTCCACGACCCCGACGAACGCTCCAAGGCCTTCGCGGTGTTCGGCGCCGTCTCCGCCGGGGGCGCGGCGGTCGGCCTGCTCCTCGGCGGCATCCTCACCGAGCTCCTCAACTGGCGCTGGTGCCTGCTCGTCAACACGCCCGTCGCGATCGTCGCCGCCCTGGCGACCTACCGCGTGGTCCGCGAGAGCAAGGTCTCGCAGTCGGGCTCGCTCGACGTCGGCGGCGCCCTGCTCGGGACGCTCGGCCTCGTCTCGCTCGTCTACGGGTTCACCAAGGCCGGCGAGACCAGCTGGGGAAACCCCACGACGGTTACCTTCCTGGCTGCGGCGGTCGTGCTGCTCGTCGCGTTCGCGCTGTACGAGGCGCGGCACAAGAACCCGCTGCTGCCCCTCCGCATTCCCCGCGACCGCAACCGGGGCGGCTCGTACCTGACCTCGATCCTGCTCGGTGCCGCGATCTTCGGCGCTTCGCTGTTCCTCACCTACTACTTCCAGTCGGTGCTCGGCTACACCCCGATCCAGGCCGGCCTCGCGTCGTTGCCGATCTCGGCCGGCGTGTTCATCGCGGCCGGCGGGCTCGGCAACCTCCTGCCCCGGATCGGGCCGCGCCCGGTGATGCTCACGGGCTCGCTCTTCGGGGCGGCGGGGATGATCCTGCTGGCCCAGATCCAGGTCGACTCCAGCTTCTGGGCCCTGATCTTCCCCGGCGAGCTGCTCTTCGGGCTCGGCATGGGGATGATCTTCGTGCCGCTCGCCAACATCGCGCTGATCAACGTGGAGCCGGACGACGCGGGGGTCGCCTCGGCGCTCCTCAACGCCAGCCAGCAGGTCGGAGGTTCCCTCGGGACGGCGCTGCTGAACTCCGTCTACACTTCGGCCGTCGCGGCGTATCTGACCGACCACGCGATCCGCAACCCGGAGAACCCGCAGGCGCTCGTCCACGGGTTCGAGGTCGGATTCTGGTGGTCGGCCGGGCTCATGCTCATCGGCACGGTCGTGATCGGCCTGATGATCAGGGCCGGCAAGGACGACCTGGTCGAGCAGGAAGGCGTGCCCGTCCACGCCGGCTGACCTCGTCCCCCGGTCGGGCCGGGTTCCCCCTCTGGGGCGGAAACCCGGCCCACCGGTCTGGGGGATAGCCTCCCCTGACCCGTGGACCTGATCCAGAGCATCATCCTCGGCATCCTCCAGGGGCTGACCGAGTTCCTGCCGATCTCCTCGAGCGGGCACATCCTCATCGTGCCGGCGCTGCTCGGCTGGGAGGACCCCGGCGCGGCGTTCACGGCGGTGATCCAGCTCGGGACCGAGGCCGCGGTCCTCATCTACTTCCGCAAGGACCTCTGGGACATAGCCAAGACCTGGCTCGCCTCACTCCACCGGCCCGAGCTGCGCGGCGAGCTGAACGCCCGCATGGGCTGGTACCTGATCGTCGCCACGATCCCGATCGGCCTGCTCGGCTTCGCCTTCCAGGACCAGATCGAGACGGCCGCCCGCAACCTCTGGCTTGTCGGCTCGACCCTGATCGCGTTCGGCCTGATCCTCGGCTGGGCCGACCGGGTCGGCGCCCGCGAGCGCGAGGTCGGCGAGCTGTCGTTCCGCGACGGGGTCCTGATCGGGCTCGCGCAGAGCCTGGCCCTGATTCCCGGCGTCTCCCGCTCGGGCGCGACGATAAGCGCCGGCCTCTTCCTCGGCCTCAATCGCCGGGCGGCCGCGCGCTTCGCCTTCCTCCTTGCCATCCCGGCGGTCGTCGTCTCCGGCCTCTACGAGCTCTACAAGCTTCTCTCGGGCAAGGAGCACTTCGACGAACCGATGATCAACATCGCCGTCGCCACGCTGGTCTCCTTCGTGGTCGGCTACGCGGTGATCGCCTGGCTGCTCCGCTACCTGGCGACCCACTCGATGTCGATCTTCGTCTGGTACCGCGTCATCCTCGGAGCGGGCGTCCTCACCCTCACCGCCGCCGGCTTGATCTCGGTCTGACGCGGCGCACCGCCGGCGCCGCGACGTGCGGTGACCTAAACCGCCGTGAGGAGGATCTCGAGGGCGACCCAGGCGACCGTCATCGCGATGGTCGGCACCTCGACGAAGGTCATCGCGAAGGGCACCGGGACGAGGCAGAGAATCCTCGAGCGGGGGGCGAGAGCGAGGTGAAAGCCGGCGGTGGCGAGAACCGGCAGGAAGAAGCTGACCGCCCAGGGCCCGCTCTCCTCGTCCACCGCCCCGAGCAGGAAGCCGCAGGCGGCCGCGACCACCAGGTATCCGGCCAGGAAGGCGACCGTTCCCGCGCGGCGTTCGACGTAGGGCGCGAAAAGCCAGAGGCCCAGCAGGCCGACGGCGACCTGCCAGCCGTTCATGTCCGGGATCCGGCCGGCGACGGCCAGCACGAGGTACGCCAGGAGCAGGGCAAGGGTGCCCCACACCGGACCCCGAAGGTCCATCGTGTCGCGGAAGGGGATCAAGCCGCCTCGGCGGCCTTGCGTGCGCTCTCGTCCGCGTGGTAGGAGCTGCGGACCAGCGGTCCCGCGGCGACCGACTCGAAGCCGATCTCGTACGCCGCCCTCTCGAGGGCCTCGAACTCCTCCGGGTGCCAGTAGCGCACCACGGGAAGGTGGTTCTCGGTCGGGCGCAGGTACTGGCCGACCGTGAGGATCTGCACGCCGTGTTCGCGGAGGATGCCGAACGTCTCGACCATCTCGTCGAACTCCTCGCCAAGGCCGACCATGAGGCCGCTCTTCGTGATCACCTCACCCTCGCCCATCTCGCGGGCGAGCCGGAGCACCCGGGCGGAGCGGAGGAACTTCGAGCCGCGACGCGCCTTCGGGTAGAGCCGCGGCACGGTCTCGACGTTGTGGTTGAACACGTCGGGCCGCTCGTGGACGACCCGGGCGAGCGGCATCTCCTGCCCGCGGAAGTCGGGGGTAAGGATCTCGACCTTGCAGCCCGGCGCCTGGGCGCGGATCGAACGGATGACCCCGACGAACGCCGACGCTCCGTAGTCGGGCAGGTCGTCCCGGTCCACGGAAGTGATCACGGCGTGGTTCAGGCCGAGCCGCTTCACCTGCATCGCGACCCGGGCCGGTTCGAGCGGGTCGTTGAAGGTCGGCTTGCCGGTCTGCACATTGCAGAACCCACAGCGGCGGGTACAGACGTCGCCGAGGATCATGAAGGTGGCGGTGCCACGCTCCCAGCACTCACCGATGTTCGGGCAGTTCGCCTCCTCGCAGACCGTGTTGAGGCCTTCCGAGCCGATCATCTGCTTGATCTCGCGGTAGACCGGGCCGCCGGGCGGAGGAACCTTCAGCCAGGACGGCTTGCGGGAGCGGAAAGGGATCGCGTCGTCGCGCTCCACGTTGCCGCCACCCGGGTTCGCCCGCGAGCGGGTCACGTGAATGCGCTCGGCGGGGGTGGCCTCGGCCGGGCCTTCGAGCGTCGCGCTATCCGGGCGTGGGATGCTCACCAGACTCCTAGGCTACGGAATCGGTCCGGTCCGGCTCGGTCAGACCGACCTCGGAGGCGTCGCCCTCCACGACGGTGAGTCCGAGCTCGGCTCCCAGCGCGGCCGCCACGGCGGCGCCGGTCTCGTCCACGGTGGGAACCACATCGTTCGACTCGGCGGCGATCGAGGTGGCTCGGCATTGCTCGATCCCGCACGAGTTGATCCACTCGAACGGCTCCAGGTCGCAGTCGACGTTGAGCGACAGCCCGTGGGTGCTGATCCCGCGCCGGATCTTCAGGCCGATCGAACCGATCTTCCGGATCGAGCCGCGAGCGAGGCCCGGCGCGGCCGCGGCCGCGCCGGCGCCCCGGAAGTCGTCCCGATGGGCGCGCTCGTCGTCGACCCAGAGCCCGGTGAGGCCCTCGATCCGGCCGGCGGCGATCCCCCACCCGGCGAGGGCGGCCGCCATCGCCCGTTCCAGGGAGGCGACGAACCAGGCCACGTCGACCCGGTCCGCTCGTGCCGGCTGATCACCGACGCCGCGCAGGTCGACGATCGGGTAGGCGACCAGCTGGCCCGGGCCGTGGTAGGTCACCTTGCCGCCGCGCGGCGTCTCCGCGATCTCCACCCCGCGTGCCCGGTACCACTCGGGCCCGTGCAGGAGGTCGCCGGGCTCGCTGCGTCGACCGAGCGTGTAGGTCGGCGGGTGTTCCAGCAGCAACAGCAGGTCCCCGACGTCGCCGGCCAGGCGCTCCGCGGCCAGGCGCTCCTGGGCTTCGACCATCTCCGCGTACTCGCGGCGGCCGAGCCGGATCACCGAGAGCGCAGCCACCGCCGTGCCCTTCCGGCGCGCTTGCCGACCGCACCCCGCGCGCCGACCAGACCCTCGCATCCCACGCAACCGATGCAGTCGACGCAGTCCTTGCAGCCGACGCAGGCGAACGATCGGCGGCAGCGGACGCAGCCGACGCAGAAGGCGCAGGCGACCATGGCGCTCGAGAAGAGGGTGGCGAAGCTGAAGAGGACCGCGGAGCTGAAGAGGGTGAGGGCGCTCCCGGCCACGCCGGCGCTGAAGCCCGTCCCGGCCGATCCGGCGACCTTGAAGCTGAACCCCGTCGCCACGCTCCCCGCCACGCCGGCGCTGTGGGTGACGAGCGCGCCACCGGCCACGGCGGCGGACCTGTTCACACGGCGCGCCGCGGCGACCGCGACGGAGTTGGACACGCAGTCGGGGCCCGCACCGGTCTCGGTCGTTGGGCCCCGGCCGTTCATCGCAGCGACTCCGGGTCCTCGAGGTTCGCCTTGACCTCGGCCAGGAAGCGGGCCGCCTCGCCGCCGTGAAGCACGCGGTGGTCGCAGGAGAGGTCCAGCGTCATTACCCGGCCGGGTTCCACCCGCCCGTCTCGGACGACGGGCCGCTCCGTGACCGCACCCACGGCGAGCTTGGCGGACTGCCCGGGATTCACGACCGGCTCCGAGCTGGTGATGCCGAGCATGCCGAGATTCGAGACGGCGAAGGTGGCGCCGGCCTGCTCCGGAGGGGTGATCTCGCCGGAACGGGCACGGGCGGACAGGCTCCGGACCTCCGCGGCGATCTCGGCGACGGGCTTCCTGTCCGCGTCCGCGATCACCGGGGTCACCGAGCCGTCCTCCGTGTCGACGGCCACGCCGACGTTGATCCGCGAGTGAAGCTCGATGCCGCCGTCCCGGTAGGTCCCGTTCGCACGGGGGTGGTTGCGCAGGGCCAGCGCCGCCGCCTTGATCACCAGGTCGTTGATCGTCGGCGCCTCGGCCCCTTCGGCCCTCTTCTCCTCACGCGCGGTGACCAGGGTCGAGGCGTCGGCCTCGACCTGCAGGTAGATGTGCGGGATCGTCGCCTTGGACTCGGCGATGCGCCGCGACATGGATTGCCTCGCGCGGGAGTACTCGACGAATTCGCTCTCGCCCTTGTTGCCGGCGATCGGGGATTGGACCTGGGGTTCGCTCATCCGGACTGACGATAGGGGCATCGGCCGGCCGGCGTCAGGCCAGGAGGCCCGGTTCCTCGAGGTTGGCCTTGATCGTCGCTAGGAACTCGGCTCCGTCCGCCCCGTAGAGGATGCGATGGTCGCAGGCGAGGGTCACCTCCATCTGGTGTGCGCTGGCGATCCCATCGTCGGTCACCACCGGTCGTCTCGCGACCTCGCCGACGGAGAGGATCCCGGCCTGGCCGGGATTGATCACCGCGTCGAATCCGGTGACGCCGAACATGCCGAGGTTCGAGACGGTGAAGGTGCCGCCGGAGAGCTCGGGCGGGGTGATCTCGCCGGAACGGACCCGTTCGGCGAGCCGGCGGCTCTCGGCCCCGATCTCCCGCAGGCCCTTCCGGTCCGCGTCGTCGATCACCGGCACGATCAGGGCCCCTTCCGTGGCGACCGCGATCCCGACGTTGATCTTGGGGTAGATCTCGAACCGGCCGTCCCGGAAGGCCGCGTTCGCCTTCGGGTGGGCCCGCAGGGCGTGGGCGGACGCCTTGACCACGATGTCGTTCAGCGACGGCACGGCCTCCCCCTCGGAGGCGGCCACCTTGAAGGCGGCCCGGACCTCGACCGCGCGGTCCATGTTCACCACGGTCCGCAGATAGAAGTGGGGGATGGTCGCCTTCGATTCGGACATGCGCCGGGCGATCAGCGACTGAACCCGGCTCGGCTCGACGATCTCGGGGGCGCCCTTCGCCGTCTCGGGCGAACCGGCCCGCTCCCCGACCTCCGGCGAAGCCTGGGCCCCCTCCACATCGACCTTGATGATCCGGCCCCCGGGCCCGGACCCGGAAAGCGAGGAAAGATCGACCCCCTTCTCCGCCGCAACCCGCCTGGCAAGAGGAGAAGCCTTCACCCTCCGCTCCGACCGACTGCCTTCGTCTGTTGATCCCGTTTCGTGTTCCACCGCGGCGTTCGAGGTGCCGCCCGAGGGGGGCCCCGGAGGAACTCCCGGCGAAGTCCGGCCGGAGGGGTCCTCGTCGGGCGACGCCCCGCCGCTGGTCTCCGAGTCTTTTCCCGTCCCATCGCCGACCCGAGCAATCGGCTCGCCAATCGGCCGGGTCTCACCCTCGGGTACCAGGATGGAGAGGGTCCCGGCCAGGTCCGACTCATAGACCATCGACGCCTTGTCCGTCTCGATCTCCACGAGCTCGTCCCCAACGGAAACCTCGTCCCCATCCGCCTTGAGCCAGGCCAGGATGACCCCTTCCTCCATGGAGTCGGTGAGCCGGGGCATCACGATCTCAGCCATCGATCGCTCCTTCGGTCGCTGCGAGCACGGCCTCGATCAGGTTCTCTTCGTGGGGCATGGCGGCCTGTTCCATGCGACGGGAGTAGGGCATCGGCACGTCGGCACCGGTGACGCGTTGCACGGGCGCGTCGAGCCAGTCGAAGGCCTGCTCGGTGATCAGGGTGGACAGGTTGGCGCCGACGCCGCCGTGCGGCCAGCCCTCCTCCACGATCACGGCACGGTTCGTCTTCCGGACGGACTCGAGGATGGTGTCGAGATCGAGGGGACGGAGGGTCCGGGGGTCGATCACCTCGGCGGAGATGCCGTGCTTCTCCTCGAGCTCCGCGGCGGCCTTCTCGGCGACGTGGGCCATCTTGAGGATGCCGACGATCGTCACATCGGTCCCCTCGCGGCGCACCACCGCCTCGCCGAAGCGCAGGATCTCGTCCTCGTCATCGGAGACCTCGCCCTTGATGCCGTAGAGGCTCTCGTGCTCGATGAACACGACCGGGTTCTCGTCCCGGATCGCGGCCTTGAGCAGCGCCTTGGCGTCGCCCGGCGTGGAGGGGCACGCGACCAGCAGCCCCGGCACCTGCAAGTAGAGCGCCTCGAAGCTGTGGGAGTGCGTGGGGCCGAGCTGGTGGCCGCCGCCGCCCGGCATCCGGATCACCATCGGCACGCGGACGTGGCCGTTGAACATGTACGGGATCGCGGCGGCGTGGTTGACGATCTGGTCGAGGGCGAGCAACGAGAAGTTCACGGTCATCAGCTCGACGACGGGGCGGAGGCCGCCCATCGCGGCCCCGACGCCGGTCCCGACGATCGTGTTCTCGGAGATCGGGGTGTCACGGACCCGCTTGTCCCCGAACTCGTCCAGGAGGCCCTCGGTGACCTTGAAGGCGCCCTGGAACACGCCGACGTCCTCGCCCATGACGAAGACGTTCTCGTCCCGGCGCATCTCCTCGGCCATCGCGTCCCGCAGAGCCTCTCTCATCCGCAGCTCCGTCACTCGCGCACCCCTTCGCGGGTCTGGCGCTCGCGCTCCTCCGAGGCGTGGGCGGCCCCGGACTCGGCGAGCTCCTTCATCACCTCCGGGGCGTCCTCGCCGAGCTCGCCGCGGTGGGGCTCGGGCGAACGCTCGTCGACGGAGTACCAGCCCATCGTCTCGCTCACCACGTACAGCTCCTCGTAGAGCGATTCCAGGGCGGGTTCGGGGGATTCGTCGGCGAACTCCACGGCCGCTTCGACGGTCTCGTCGGCCTCGCGCCGGGCCGCCGCCACGTCGTCCTGGTCGAGGACCCCTCCGTCGAGGCACCTCCGGATGAAGCTCTCGATCGGATCCTTCTCCCGCCACTCCTCGACCTCGGACTTGTCCCGGTAGACCTCGGGGTCGGCCGCGCTGTGCCCGCGGTAGCGGTAGGTGAAGGCCTCGACGAGGCTGGGCTTGCCGCTATCGCGGACGGACTCGAGGTGCTCGCCGACCCGTTCGCGGACCTCGAGCAGGTCCATGCCGTCGATCCGTTCCCCCTCGATCCCGTATCCGGCGGCCTTCTGCGAGAGGTCGGTGACGGCGCTGTGACGCTCGAGGGCGGTACCCATCCCGTAGAGGTTGTTCTCGACCAGGAAGAGGACCGGCAGGTCCCAGAGCGCGGCGAGGTTCATCGTCTCGCCGAAGTTGCCGGTGTTGGAGGCACCGTCGCCGAACATGCAGACCGTCACCGAGTCCTCGCCCTTGTATTGACTGGCGAGGCCGAGACCCGCGGCCAGCGGGAGGTTACCGCCGACGATTCCGTAACCGCCCATGAAGCGGCGTTCGGCGTCGAAGATGTGCATCGATCCGCCCCGGCCGCCGCTCGTGCCGGTCTCCTTGCCGAAGAGTTCGGCCATGACCTCGTCGGCGGGTGTGCCGCGGGCGAGCGCGTGTCCATGCGTCCGGTAGGTGCCGATCAGGTAGTCGTCGGACCGCATCACGGAGGTGGTGCCGACGATCGTGGCTTCCTCGCCTATCGCCAGGTGCAGGAATCCCCCTGCCTTGGCCCGCTGGTATTGGCGCCCGGCCTCCTCCTCGAAGCGCCGGATCAGGCACATCCGGCCGAGCAGATCGAGCGCGATGTTGCGATCGGGAAGACCAGCCATACGAACACAGTAGCGACCCGCCTACTTCGGCTTTTTGGCTTGGCTACGCGGAATTGTGATTTTCAACGGGAATCTTGCGGTCCTCGCAAAGTTTCCGCAAGAAGTCAGAAACCTGCTCCGGGGAGTCTGCCGCCATTCGCTTCCCCCTTTCCCTCTCTTCCCTTTCCCGACTCGTGAGGAGCAGAACGATGAAAAAGATCCTGATCACGGCAATGGCATTGGCGGCATTCCTGTTCGCCGCGCAGACCGCGCAGGCGACCCTGGTCACCGGCACGATCAACGTCCTCGCGTACGGCCAGGGCATGCTGACCGCCGACGGAATCGAGTGCGGCAGTGGCCGGACCGCGTGCTCCGTGACGGCGACATGGGATGACACCGGCGAGACACCCGAGATCTCCCTCGTCCCGAGCACGAAGGACGGATGGGCCATCACGAGTTGGAGCGGCTGCACGCGCCTCGTAAGCATGAACGACTGCCGTGTGAGCTTCCCCGCCGGCGGAGTCAAGACCGTCTCCGGTCACTTCAACGACGTTCAGGCCCCCAGCGTCTTTATCTCGTCGTTCACGCCGCGAGTGTCCAACACGCTTCATGTGACGGTGAAAGTCGATGACAACGAGAAGGTGACCAGGGTCGAGTACCTGATCGACGATGAGGTGGTCTTCACGCAGCTACAAGACTTCGGCAAGGTGGTCCTCGATACCTCGGAGATCCCCGAGGGGGAGAGGGTGCTGAAGGTGCGCGCCGTCGACGGCAACTACAACGTGGGCCAGAGCAACAGCCACACGATCCACGTCGACCACACGCCCGTCGAGATCGTCTTGCTCGATCCGGTGGCCTACACCAACCAGGCGAACCCCTCCTTCGCGTTCGACATGCCGAACGACGATGCGTGGGGAGCCGAATGCGTGATCCGCAAGCTTGGTGAGGCAGTGGAGTTCGACAGCTGCTGGGACGACGCCCCGTACGTCGGGAACGCGCCCGACGAGGGTACTTACGAGTTCGAGGTCTCCGCCTACGACCAGGCCGGCAACGAGGACTCGGTTATCCACGAGTTCGTCGTCGATCGAACCGCGCCGGAGGTCGAGTTCACCGCCGGTCCGGCGGATGGCACGGAGGTCGCGTCGGGTGACGTGAGCTACGCGTGGCACGTAACCGACGATCTGGACGTAACCCAGGAGTGCACCTGGGACGACGGCAAGGCGTTCGACTGCGACGGTGCCGCCGCCCGGAAGGTGCCCGCCGGCCAGCACTCGTTCAAGGTCGAGGTGACCGACCTGGCCGGAAATGCCACCTCCGTGAGCAGGACAGTGACCGTCGAGGCGCCGCCGGCCAAGCCGGACCAGACCGGTGACGTCACCGCCCCGGTCGTGCGTCTCGCCGCCCCGAAGCAGTCGCTGCGCTCGATGCGCAGGGCTCTCCGCCTGAACGTGCGCTGCGACGAAGCCTGCTCGGGCCGGGTCGTGGTCCAGGGCTGGCGCGGCATCAAGTTCGCGGGACGGGTGTACCTGGCCAAGACAGGGCTGGCGAAGCTGAAGCTCCGTCCGAAGGCCAAGGTGCGGAAGCGCCTGATCGTCAGGGCGCCGCGGTCCCTCCGTCCCCGCGCCCTGAAGCTCACCGCGACCGCGCGTCTGAGCGACGCGGCTGGCAATACGTCCAAGTCGAAGCTGACGTTCCGGGTCAAAGCCTGACCCTTCCCTCCCACCTGGCGCCGCCCCGCTCCCTCCCCAGTCCCGGGGCGGCGCCGTCTCCCACCTCTCCGAAAGGAACACGATGAAACTCCCGTTCAAGTCTCTCTTCGCACTGATCTCGCTGGTCACCTTCGCCTTCGTTGCCCAGGTCCAGGTGGCGAACGCGGAACCCGAGAATCCGATCGTCCGCGGCTCCTTGACCGTCTCCGTGATCGGAGGCGGAAAGGTCACCGGCACGGGCATCGACTGTGGCGTCGATTGTTCGCAGGACGCCAGCTGGCGCGACAACGAGATCCCGCCGGTGAACCGCCTGACCGCTACGGCGAATCACGGTTGGGCGCTCAACAACTGGTCGAGCTGCACTCCCATCTCGGGAGACCGCTGCGACGCCGGCTACGGAATCGAAGAGCCCACCCGCGTGACCGCGCGCTTCATCGACGTGATGGCACCGAGCGTCTTCATCTCCTTCGTGTCGCCCGGTGAGGTCGCCTCGAACAGCGTGCTCGTCGGGGTCGATGCGACCGACAACGACCGCGTGACCAAGGTCGAGTACCTGATCGACGGCAACGTCGTGGCGACCCTGAACTCGGCGCCCTGGAGCGCGGACCTCAACCTGGGGATGGTTCCCGAGGGCGTCCACCAGATCCAGGCCCGCGCCTACGATCCCGCGGGCAACAACGGGATCACGGTCAACTACCCGATCACGGTCGATCACACCGGTCCCGACATCACGTTGAACTCGCCGATCGCGGCCACCAACGCGGCGACCGTCAGCTTCTCGTTCAGCTCCGAAGCGGGTGACCTCCACTCGGTCGTCTGCTCGATCCAGAGGGAGTTCAGTGACTTCGAACCTTCGCCGTGCGCCCGCGACGAGTGGTTCACCGGAGACGTCCCGACCGAGGGCAACTGGGACTTCGTGGTCCAGGCCCGTGACCAGGCGGGCAACTTCACCTCGGAGCGCCACTCCTTCGTGGTCGATCGCGCCGCCCCGGTGGCGGAGTTCACGTCCGGACCGGCCGACGGTTCGGTCCTCGAGGTGGGGAACGTCAAGTTCGAGTGGTCCGCGACCGACGGTCTGCCGCTAACCCAGAAGTGCTCCTGGGACGACGGCGAGGAGACCGATTGCGACGGGTCGGCCACCCGCGGCGTGACCGCGGGGGCGCACAAGTTCAAGGTCGTCATCACCGACCAGGCGGGCAACGAGACGACCCTCTCCCGCACGTTCTCGGTGAAGAAGGACGGCAACGCCCCGGATCCCGATCCGCAGGCCGACAAGACCGCGCCGGTCGTGAAGATCGTCGCGCCGAAGCAGTCGCTGCGCTCGATGCGCAAGGCGCTCCGCCTGAACGTTCGCTGCAACGAAGCCTGCTCCGGTCGGGTCGTGGTCACCGGTAGGGGCGGACTCAGGTTCGCCGCGCGCGTGGTGTTGCCGAAGGCCGGCGTCGCGAAGCTCCGGATTCGTCCGACGGCGAAGGTCCGGAAGCGTCTCGCCCTGGGTCTCCGCACCGTGAGGAAGCCTCTCGTCCTGAACGCGAGGGCCTCGCTCAAGGACAAGGCCGGCAACGCCGGAGCGGCGGCCCTGAAGTTCAAGGTCAAGGCCTGATGGACCTCTTTCACCCCTCCCGAGAAACCCCCGAAAGGACCCAATGAAGAAACCGATTCGCGGCGCCGCCCTGGCGGCATTCCTGGCCCTCGGGCTGGCCGTCCCGGCGGCGGAGGCCGCCGGGCCGCCCCCGCTCCCGAAGGCTTCGAACGGCGCCAAGGTGAAGCGCTTCGCCAGCGGCGTCGCGGTGCCCACGCAGGTGGCGTTCTCCGGCCGCAACGCGTTCGTGGCCGGTGCGACCGAAGGGCCGTTCAAGGGCGGCGTGTTCGTCGTAAGGCCCGGCTCGAAGAAGGCGGTGAGGATTCCCGGCACGGTAAGGAGCGCGTTCGGGATCGTCGCCAAGGGCGGCAAGGTGTACGTCAGTTCCGGCCGCAAGGTGGTCGCCTACTCCCGTTTCAACGGCAAGCGGTTCCGCAACTCGAAGACCATCTACCAGGGTCCGAAGAAGTTCAATGGGTTGGGTGGCCTGGCGATCGGGCCGAACGGTCGTCTCTACGGAGGCGTCTCGCTGAACCAGAAGTACGACCACCAGGCCGACCCGTCCAAGTACGGCAACTCGGTCATCTCCATGACCCGCACCGGCAAGGACGTCCGGGTGGTCTCGACCGGCCTGAGGCAGCCGTGGATGCTGACGTTCGCCCCGGGTATCCGGGACCCGTTCGTCTCGGTGCTGGGCCAGGACCTGCCGCAGAACAACGGCGCGCCGGACCTGATCGTCAAGGCGACTCCGGGTGCCGACTTCGGCTTCCCCGAGTGCAACTGGTCGAACGCACAGACGTGCGAGGATTTCACCGAGCCGTTCCTGAAACTGGACGCCCAGCCCGGTCCGAAGAAGTCGCTCAACCAGCAGTCCCCGATGGGAATCGGCGCGATCGGCTCGAAGCTCTACGTCGCCCTGTTCGGCGGCACCGCCAAGGCGGGTCCGCAGGTGATGACCGTCAAGACCGACGGCACCGGAGTCAAGCCGTTTCTGACGGGCTTCGTGGCCCCGGTCCTCTCGGTCCACACCCACAAGGGATTCGTCTACGTGGGCGACCTCACCGGCCAGATCTACAAGGTTCGCGGCTAGCCGACGCGGAAGGCCTGCTCCGGGCCGAAAGGTCGGGGGCGTGGAAAGGGGGAATGCCATCCCAGCGGATGGCATTCCCCCTTCTCCTTATCGAGTCCTGGCCGCGTCTAGGCGTGCGTCGCCCACTTGTCGACCGCGCGGGCTGCGTCGAGGATCGCCTCGGAGATGGTCGGGTGGGGGTGCATGATCCGCTGGAGTTCCTGGATGCCGCCCTCGAGGGCCATCACGGCGACGAGCTCGGCGATCATGTCGCAGGCCCGGTTGCCGACGATGTGCGCGCCCACGATCTCGCCGTACTCCTTGTCGACCACGAGCTTGACCATGCCGTCCTTGTCGTCGTACACGGTGCCGGCCCCGACCCCGCCCAGCTTGAGCTTGCCGGTCTTGACGTCGAGGCCCTTCTCCTTCGCCTTGGCCTCGGTCAGCCCGACGCTCGCGACCTGCGGGTGGCAGAACGTGGCACCCGGGATCAGATCGAGGTCGACGGGGTGCGTCTCGGCCCCGCTCGCGTGCTCGGCCGCGACCACGCCCTCCTCCATCGCCTTGTGGGCGAGGGCGGCGCCCCGGACGAGGTCTCCGATCGCGTAGACCTTGTCGTTCGAGGTCTTCTGGTGCTCGTCGACCTGGACCCGGCCGTCGTCGTCGAGCTTCACCCCGGCCTCGTCGAGCCCCAGGCCCTCGACGTCGGGCCGCCGCCCGCCCGCGATCACCAGGTAGTCGACCTCGGCGGAGTTTTCGCCGTAGGTGAACTTGACCGAGCTGTCACCGACCTCGACGTTCTCGACCGGCGTGCCGGTGGAGACCTCGATTCCCTGCTTCTTGAAGGTCCGGTCGACGACCCGCACAACGTCCTTGTCCTCGAGCGGGAGGATCTGGTCGAGCATCTCGACCAGGATCACCTCGGTGCCGAACCGGATGTAGGCGGAGGCGATCTCGGAACCCGAGGCGCCGGCCCCGACCACGGCGATCTTCTGCGGGCGCTCCGGCAGCGACCAGGCACCCCAGGTGTCCAGGACCCGGTCGGAGAACTCGACGCCGGGGATCGGCTGCGCGACCGAACCGGTCGCGAGGATCACCTTGCCCGCTCCGTAGACGGTGTCGCCGACCTTGACGTCGCCATCGGCGGTGAGGCTGCCCCTGCCCTCGATGTACTTGATCTTGTTCTTGTCGAACAGACCCTTGACGCCGCCGGAGAGGCTGGCCGAGACGTCGGTCCGGCGCTGACCGAGCGCCTCCCAGTCCAGCTCCGCCCCCTGAACCTTGACGCCGATCCCGGCGCTGTTCTGGGCCTCGTCGAAGACCTCCGCCGTGTGGAGCATGGTCTTGGCCGGGATGCACGCGTAGTTGAGACAGCGCCCGCCGGACTTGTCCGCCTCGACCACCGCCGTGGTCTTTCCGAGCTGGGCGGCGCGGATGGCGGCCACATAGCCCCCCGGTCCGGCGCCGATAACGATTACGTCGAAGGATTCATCAGCCATGGTCAGCCGAGACTACAGAAGGGTCATCGGGGGCCGGGACGTTCGGGCATCTGGATCCGGGCCATCGCCTTCACCATGAACCAGAACATCACCGAGAGCCCCACGACCAGGATGAGCGTCCCGACGATCTGAAGCAGGGTCGGGGCGACGACCATTCCGAGGATGCCGGCGAGGATCAGCAGGACGAGCAGCATCTGGAAGCCCATCACCGCCCAGTACTTCGCCCTCCACATGCCCCACGCCATCGCCGTGATCACCAGGGCGAAGAGACCCCACTGGACCACGTTCACGTCGCGCCCGTTCGCCTCCGCTCCGGTGGCGAGCGCGTAGGCGCAGGAGCCCCAGAGGACCAGCGCCACCAGGGACGAGAAGACGGCCCCGACCGTAACGACCGTCGGGCGCTCGCCCTCGGCAAGCGGTTCCAGGGACTCGCGGACGGCCTGGTTCTTCAGCTCGGACTTCGCGTATCCGGCGCGCATCGCGTCCGCGCCCTTCGAGCCGCGGGCCTTGCGTCGCACCGGGCCGTTCGACCCGTTGTCAGCCACCTGGCGCCACCTCGCTCCCGACCGCGGCGAAGGCGCGGCGGAGTTCCGTCGCCACGCCGGCCGGGTCGGCCGCGTCGCGGATCGCCCGGACCACGCAGATTCGGCGCGCTCCGGCCTTCAACACGTCCACCACGTTGCCGGTGTCGATCCCGCCGATCGCGAAGAAGGGCAGAGTGGAGGTCCTCGCCGCGTGCTCGACGAGTCCGAGACCGACGGCCGGGCGCCCGGCCTTGGTGGGGGTCTCGTTGATCGGACCGACGCTGATGTGGTCGATCGCCGCCCCTTCCCTGGCCGTGCGGTGCGCGTCCGCGATCTGCTCCTGGGTGTGGGTCGAGAGTCCCAGGAGGTGGTCCTCGCCGACGATCGCGCGCGCCTCCGCCACCGTCATGTCGTCCTGGCCGATGTGGACGCCATCGGCGCGAACCGAGATGGCGAGCTCCGGATCGTCGTTCAGGATGAACGGCACCCCGTAGATGTCGGCGAGGCGCCGGAACGTGTCGGCGGCCCGCTCGATCACCCGGGTTCCGGCCTCTTTCTCCCTGAGCTGGATGATGTCGACCCCACCGTCGAGCGCCGCCCTCAACAGGGGCTCGGGATCGTTCCCGCCGGGGGCCGCGTCGCAGACGAAATAGAGCCTGGCGGTCCGCAGGCGTTCCCGTCTCAGGTTTCCGGCGCCTTCGCTGGGCTCGAAGCTCATGGCCCTGAGGATAGAGGCAGCCCGGCCCGGGACCGTCGGGCGTCCCGGACGCAACCTCTAGAATCGGTGCCACCTGCGGGAGCCCGATCGCCAGGGCTGAGAGGGTGGCGGCGATGCCACCGACCGCCTGAACCTGATCCGGGTAATGCCGGCGGCAAGGAATAGGGCATCGGCTCACGCGGGGCCCCATGACCCGAACCCGCCCAAACCCAACCAGCGAGGCAGTCGTCGTCGGCGCCGGCCTGATCGGCCTGGCCGCGGCCTGGGAGCTGGCCTCCCGGGGGCGCTCGGTCACGGTCGTCGAGAGGGACGAGCCGGGATGTGGAGCGACGCGGGTCGCCGCCGGCATGCTCGCCCCGGTCGGTGAGCTCGACTTCGGCGAGCCCGAGCTGCTCGCCCTGAACCTCCGCTCGCTGGAGCTTTATCCGGAGTTCGTCGCCTCGGTGGAGGGCGCGACCGGGCTGGACACCGGGTACCGCCGGACGGGAGCCCTCCACGTGGCACTCGACCGGGACGAGGCGGGCGAGATGAGGCGGATCATGGAGCTCCAACGGAGCCACGGCCTCGACTCCAGCTGGCTCGGCCCGATGGCCGCCCGCGACCTGGAGCCGGGGATCAGCCCGGCCCTGGCGGGAGCGGTCCTGGTCGAGGACGACTCGGTGGTCGACCCCCGGGCCCTCGCGGCCGCCCTCCGCGCCGCCCTGGCCGAGGCGGGCGCGACGATCGAGATCGCGGCGGCCACGGGCCTGCGCCTCGCCGCGGACGGGTCGATCGTCGCCCTGGAGACCTCGGGGGGCGAGATCGAGACGGAGACGGTGATCGCGGCGCCGGGGGCCGAGGCCGGGATCGCCGAGTGGCTGCCGGAGGAGGTTCGTCCGCCCGTCCGGCCGGTCAAGGGCCAGGTGGTGGAGCTCCGCGGTGATCCCGATGACCCCGCCTGCGAGCGCATCCTCGGCTCCGAACGGGTGTACGTCGCACCGCGGCCGGACGGCCGGCTGATCGTCGGGGCGACCGTCGAGGAGATGGGCTTCGACCGGCGGGTCACCGGAGGAGGGGTCCACGAGCTCCTCAGGGAGGCATACCGCCTCCTGCCCGACGTGGCGGAGATGGAGTTCATCGGGGCGATCGCCGGGCTTCGACCGGGAACCCCCGACAACGTGCCGATCATCGGTCCGACCGCGATCGGCGGGTTGATCATGGCGACCGGCCATTACCGCAACGGCATCCTCCTCGCGCCGGTCACCGCGAGGGCCGTGGCGGACCTGGTCGAGCGAGGCGAGGCGACCGGGATCGAGGCGGCACGGCCGGACCGGTTCCAGACACAGGAGGCACGCTGATGGAGATCGAACTGAACGGAAGGCCGACCCAGGTCGCCGACTCCGCGACGAT
>Ga0182737_1000821_pt1 | contig 36506 bp, 25 predicted proteins | sample eDN5th30CBELigOP_FD_128878 | JGI IMG/M metagenome (GOLD analysis project Ga0182737, IMG submission 128878) | Enriched Organic Plus compost microbial communities from Emeryville, California, USA - eDNA 5th pass 30_C BE-Lig OP (version 2) (version 2) ... | reverse complement strand
CGTCTCCGGCGCAACGTCACGCCGAGAGGCACCGATTGTACCACAGACGACCTGCGGAGCGGACGGCGGTTCGATGCTGCTGCCCGATGCACAGCCGCCAGCGACTTACGGCCAGATGCCGCGGTCCAGCGTCACCTGAGCAACGCGTTCCACCGCCAAGGCCAAGGCCGCGGTGCGGAGGTCGGCGCCGCCGTTGCGGCCGGGCCGCTCATCGGAGTTGACCTTCCGCCAGTGGTCAATCACATCGTCGACCGAGTCGTACATCCGCTTCTGCAGCTTGCGGTTGACCTTGTCGAGGTCCCACTTCTGGTGCTCGAGGTTCTGCACCCACTCGAAGTAGCTGACCGTCACGCCACCGGCGTTGGCCAGGATATCGGGCACCACATGGATGCCGCGTTCCGCCAGGATGACATCGGCATCGGGCGTGGTCGGTCCGTTGGCCGCTTCGCAGATCAGGCGGGCTTTGATGTCCGGGGCGTTCTCGTGGCGGATCTGGCACTCAAGCGCCGCCGGCACCAGGATGTCGCAATCCCAGGTCAGCAGTTCCTCGTTGCTGATGGTTTGCGAGTGCGGGAAGCCGACCACCGTGCCGTTGGCTTCCTTGAACTTGATGACCTCGGTTATGTCGAGCCCTTCGTCATTGGCGATGCCGCCACGCGAATCGCTCACGGCCACGATCTTGGCGCCGGCTTCCTGGTACAGAATCGCGGCGATGGAGCCGGCGTTGCCAAAGCCCTGCACGGCGATCCGGGAACCCTTGAGCGAATCAAGCCCTTCGACAATTCCGTGCGAGAGAATCCGCTCCGTAGCGTACACACAGCCGCGGCCGGTGGCTTCGCGGCGTCCGTACGAACCGCCGATGTGCAGCGGCTTGCCGGTGACAACAGCCAGGTTGTCGCAGCCAGGATGCATGGCGTCGTAGGTGTCGTACACCCAGGCCATAGTCTGAGCGTTGGTATAGACGTCGGGAGCGGGGATATCGGTATGGGGGCCGATGTTATCGCCCAGCTCGGCAATGAACCGTCGCGTGATCCGCCGCAGTTCGTTCTGGCTCAACTGCTTGGGATTACAAGCCACGCCGCCCTTGGCGCCGCCAAACGGCAAGTCCATCAGCGAGCACTTCCACGTCATCCAGGTGGCCAGCGCCTGGACTTCGTCGTAGGTCACGTCCGGGTGAAAGCGAATCCCGCCCTTGCCGGGTCCCCGCACGCGGCTGTGCAACACCCGGTAGCCGGTGAACGTGCGGACCGAGCCATCGTCCATTTCGATCGGAAAGTGGACGGTGATCGCGCGTGCCGGATTCTCAAAGCAATCGATCAGCCCCGATTTGAACTTCGGCACGTATTCAACGGCCCGTTCAAATTGCCGCTGGCTCATCCGAAAGGCATTCAGTTCGTCGGCCGCAGCAGGTGGCGGCGCCTCGAGGGTGGTTCTCTGGTTCATGCGGGTTTTGGGTCGTGCGATGCGAAGTAACAAGTAACCGGGGCAGCCTGGCACCAATGGCGTGGGCGTAGGAATTGCCATTGGCCTGCGGCACCCCACGGGGATGCCCCCCGAGGGAAACGGCCGCCGAAGCAGAGATGCCGCGTGCGAGCAGCAGTCCCCACTCTGGCAACGTGCCGAGCGGTTGTTCTTGGGCGGAGAACAACCGCTACCCTCGTATCACCGCAAGAGCGAACACGACCCGATACCGGGCAGCATCAAGCGCAGATGGTACGCTGGCCAGAAGGACAGCCGACCGATCGGCGCTCCCGGAGCTATGCCAACCCAGTGACTGGGTTGAGCGCTAACCTCGGGGGATGCCGCCCACGCCGCCAGGCAACTGGCGGAAGCGGGACAGGCTCGCCATGCGGGTGGCGTCCGTGCCAAAGATCACCGAGCTGAGGCAGGCTCCAGCACCAGGCGGTGCTCGGTCACCGACTCAACCTTGGCCCTGGAATACGCCAGCGGGAAATACTCGGCGTTGTTCCACAGGTGGACCAGGTCGTCGTAGTGAGGGCTGCCTGGCTGACCGGAGTTTCCGGGGGCGCTGGTGGCCATTCCGCGGTCCCAGTCGGCCAGGTCCAACACGTGCCGGTAACTGGCGCCGTGCACTCGGTGAAACCGTCCATCGTACTTGGCTTGGTCTGGAGCGAAAGGCCCAGAACCACTCGGAAGTGGCCCAATATTGAACGCCTTGGCAAAGGTGGGGCCCATACCTGCCAACGGGTGGCGGAATAAAACTTTCTGCAGATTACCCAGCTTCCAGACGGTGGGGTCCGCACCGAAACGCTTCTTCGCTTGGGCCACAGCTTCGGCGAAGGTACTCCGCACCAGGGTATCGCGAGCCTGGGCAGGCTCGTCGCCCAACCAGGTCGAGGTCGGCTCGCGCAACTCGTTTACCATCACCGTAACTCCAAGCCGGTTCGTGACATCAGAAACCAGGTGCTTGGGCATGCGGTGTCGATAGAAGACATCGACCAGCCGTGGACGCCACAGCGTCCACAGCACACCGGCATTGCCGTCACGGTTGAGATTTCCGTCCCAACCAGCCAGCAGCTTGGCGTACGGCTCCAGGACCGGATCACCGGGACCAATCTGCGTAAGCAGGTCCGCCATCTGCTTCGCCGGTAGCGAAACCTGGTCGTACTGCATCCGCTGGAAGTCCTCCAAGGAGAACTTCTCCTTGGCCTCCAGCAGGGACTTCAGTCGCTGGTAGCGGTAGCCATCCGCCCATTCGTAGCCCAACTCATGAGGGTATCCCTCGGGCAAGATGTTGTGGTTGGCGGTGACCACGTAGCCCGACTTGGGATTGAAGGTCTGCGGCAGTTCCTCCACCGACAGGAATCGCTTCCAGGCGTAGCTGTCGTCGGCGCCGGGGACGGGCAGCAGACCGTGCCCCTTGCCACGCACCGGAGTGAGTGCCGCGGCAACCCACCCGATGTTGCCGTCGACATCGGCATACACCATGTTCTCCGAAGGCGTCTTCCACCGGGCAACCGCCGCCACGTATTCCTTCCAGTTCTGGGCGCGGCCCACCGACAGCGAAGCCAGATAAGCCGCCGTGCCCGGTTCGCCACCGACCCAGCGCAGCACGTACGCCCGCCGCCGCTCGGGGTCCTCATGCAGCACTGGCCCATTGCGGGTGTAGCGAAGCGTGAGGTCCACTTCTTTGATCGTGCCGTCGTCCTGGCGGACGCGCGTCTTCTCACGGCGGACAGTCATCTTCTCCCAGCCGCTTGGCGTCCGGTACCGCTCCGGGTCTTCCGGATGCGTTTCTTCGACGACCAAATCGGCCTGGTCAGTGCCGACGATCGTAAAGCCCCAGGCGATGCGTTCATTGTGGCCGATCGCCACGCCGGGTAGCGCCGGCTCGCCGCTGCCGATCACGTTCCAGCCGGGCGCGTTGAGGTGCACCAGGTAGCGCAGCGCGGGCAGGGCAAGCGTGCGGTGCGGATCGCTGGCCATCATTGGCTTGCCCGACACCGAGCGATGCCCCATGACCGCCCAGTTGTTACTTTCGCCGCTGCCGATCGGCTCCATAAACCGAATCGCCGCTGTGACGGCGCCGTAGCCCTTGAGCACGCTGCGATCGATGCCCAGCAGATCCAGCCCATCGGCCGGCTCAAAATCCACCTGCGGATCGGTCGGCATCAGTTGCCGGGCTTTTTCCAGCCCCACGGCGGCCACCAGTTGTGCCCGAGTCACCTCGCGCGAGAGGTTAAGCGCCACCGGCAACGAAGCCATCCGGCCGAGCACGTCCTCAGGCTGCCAGCGACTGGGGCGGAAATTGAGAATCTGAAATTCGATCGGCAGGTTATCGCCCATCTGATCGATGCACGCATTGATGCCAGCCGTGAACGCGGTGGCAATCTCGCGAGTATCGGGGGCATAGCTAGTCCATTCGGCCTCCATGTCGCCCCGGAAGCGTGTGAGCCGGGCGAAATGGTCACGGACCAGAGCCTGGGGGCCGAGGATTTCGGCCGTTTCGCCTACCGCGATCCGCCGCCACAGGTCGATCTGGAACAGTCGATCCTGCGCGGCGACGAAGCCTTGGGCAAAGAACAGGTCGTGCTGGTTCTTGGCGTAGATATGCGGGATGCCCCAGCGGTCGCGCAGCACCTCGACGGGTTCTTTCAATCCCGGCAGTTGAACGGTGCCGTCGACTTGCGCGAGCGCTTGCTTGGCCCGCTGGAGCAATTGCTGGGCGTCACCGGCGGGCTGATCGTTCATAGGCGGCGAAGTCTGGCGGGCAGACGGCTGAGCGGGCGCAGCCGCCGGTTGAGGCTCCGCGGCATCAGCGGTATTGCTGGGCAACACGACCGCGATGGTAACCAGCACCCCGAACAAGTCAAACAAGCGTGCGCGTTTCACAAGGCAACCCTGTTCTGGCGGAGCAATGCAACCGGCCCGCCCAAGCAGCAGGGCGGGGGGTTGGTGGGAACCTCCAATGGTAAGTCGCCCTGCGCGGGAAACAACCATTTTGGGGGCGAGCGGCGAAATGCCGCCGCTTGGTGACTCCCCCCTAAACGTGCTCTACCAGAACCAGCATGAAGGGCGGCACGGCGCGCACGTGTAGCGTGCCGTGCCGCAAGGTTGCCACGTGAAGCGTGTTACTTCTTGGCCTTCAGTTCGGCCAGGAAGGCGTCAACGGCTTCCAACCGGGTGCGCAGTTCGGCCAGGGCATCGCGCTCGCCCTGGACGACGTTTGCCGGGGCCCGGCTGACAAAGCTCTCGTTGGCCAGCTTCTTCTCTTTGCCTGTGATGAGGCCCAGCAGTTTCTCGCGTTCCTTCTCGTTCTTGGCGATTTCGGCATCGACGTCGATCAGGCCAGCCAGGTCCACAAAGACCTCGAGCGTGCCCAAGGTGAAGCTGCCGCTGGGGCTGGGCACGGCCACGTCGGGGCCCCAGCCTTGTGCCTTGGCGCCGGCCATCGTTTCGAAGTACGGCGTCATCGGTTGCAGCAACTGAGCCGTGGCCGCATCGCACCGAACGACGAACTCGATGGCCTGCCGCGGCGGGATGTTCTGCCGGCCGCGAATGTCGCGGACGCCACGCAGCACATCCTGAAACGCCTGGAACTGTGCTTCAATCTGGGCATCCTGCCTGGCCGTATCGGCCTGCGGCCAGGTGGCCAGCATCACGCTCTCGACCGCAAATTCCACCTGCGAGAGGCCGCGTTTCGGCGCCACTTCGCCCAGCCGCTGCCAGACTTCCTCGGCCAGGAACGGCATGAACGGATGCAGCAGCCGCAGCAGCGTATCGAGCGTGTAGCACAACACGCGCTGCGCCACCGGCCGCAACTGTTCGTTGTTCAGCCGGTACTTGAGCATCTCGAGGAAGAAGCTGCAGAACTCGTCCCACGCAAAGTCGTACAGGCTGCGGGCCGAATCGGCAAAACGGTACTCGGCCAACGCCTCGGTGACGGCCTTGGTCACGTTGGCCAGCCGGCTCAGCACCCAGCGATCCTCGACCAGCAGTTGGTCCTCGGTTACCGGGGCGGGCGTGTAGCCGTCGAGGTTCATCAGCGCAAACCGCGAGGCGTTCCACAACTTGTTGCAGAAGTTGCGGCCCAGCTCAAAGCGTTCGCTCAAAACGGCCGCCCGCGGCAGTTCCTTGTCCTCAGGCTTGTCGGCCCATTGCGTGGCGAAGTCCTTGCCGCACTTATCGCAACGGATGCGCGGCCGCTCGCGGTTTTCCTTGGTTTGTTCGATGCTGCCGCCGCAGTGCGGGCATTCGAACTCCACCGGCATCCGCACGTCCTGCGTTTCGGTCGTGAGGTACGCCAGGCCAAACCGCAAGGCATCGGCGCCAAACTTGGCAATCACGTTCAGCGGATCGACGCCGTTGCCCTTGCTCTTGGACATCGTCTCGCCGTAGCCGTCGAGAATCTTCGGATGGATGAAGACCTCGCGGAACGGCACCTCGCCCATGTTGTGCAGGCCCGAGATCACCATCCGCGCCACCCACAGCGAGATGATATCACGGCCGGTGCTGAGCACGCTGGTGGGGTAGTAGTACTTGAGCTCGGCCGTTTGCTCCGGCCAGCCCAGTGTGGAGTGCGGCCAGAGCTGGCTGCTGAACCAGGTATCGAGCACGTCGGGATCTTGCCGCAGCTTGCGGACGGTGCCGTCCTTGGCCCGCACGGCGTCATCGGCCAGGTCTTCATCGCGTGAGCAGACGAGCCAGGCGGTACCGGTTTCATCGCGGGTGAAGCAGACATCGTCGCGGCCGGCGAACGCAGCTTGCAGTTCGTCCTCGGTGGCGCCTTCGCAGTACCAGATGGGAATGCGATGGCCCCACCAAAGCTGTCGGCTGATGCACCAGTCGCGTTTCTCGCCCAGCCAGTCCAGGTAGGTTTTGGCGTAGCGAGCAGGCGTGATCTTCACCCGGCCGTTGGTGACAACATCCATAGCCATCTGAGCCAGGCCGGGCGTGCCATCGGGATTGTCGCCCATGCGGACGAACCATTGATCGTTGAGCCGCGGTTCGATCGGCGTCTTGGAGCGATCGGAGTGAGCCAGGTCGATCACGCGGTCTTCGACCAGTTCCAGCAGATCGCACTCGCGGAGGTCTTCGACGACTTTCTGCCGGGCCTGCGGAATCGTCAGCCCCGCGTACGGGCCGGCGTTCTCGTTCAGCGTGCCGTCGTTGTTGAGGATGTCGATCATCGGCAGGTTTTGCCGCAGACCGACTTCGTAGTCGTTGGGGTCGTGGCCCGGCGTGATCTTCACGCAGCCGCTGCCCATCTCAGGCTTGGCCCATTCGTCGCAGATCAGCGGGATCTCACGATTCAACAGCGGCAGCCGCAGCTTGCGACCGTCGCGAGCCATATCGCGAAGCTGCTCCAGGTGCCGCAGCATGGTGAGCTTGCGCTGTTCCAGTTCATCGACCTCGGCGGCCAGCTCACGGCTACCCTTGCCTTTGGCTTTCTCGTGCAGCTCGGCAATGGCGGCATCGAGCGCCGCGGCCGGGTCCGGGTGGACGGCAACCGCCGTATCGCCCAGCAGCGTTTCGGGCCGGGTGGTGGCCACGGTCAAGAAGAGCGGCTCGCCCGGCTTGGGATCGATCACTTCGTAGCGAATGTGATAGAAGTGGCCGGGCACCTGCTCGTAGAAGATTTCGTCGTCGGCTACGGCCGTCTGGAGCTGGGTATCCCAGTTGACCAACCGCTTGCCGCGGTAAATCAGCCCGGCCTTGAACCAGCTGAAGAACGTGTACCGGACGGCCCGGGCACAAATGTCATCGAGCGTAAAGCGGGTGCGATCCCAGTCGCAGCTACAGCCCATCTCTTTGAGCTGGCCGAGAATGCGGGCTTCGTACTCGTCTTTCCATTTCCAGATACGCTCCACGAGCGCTTCGCGGCCCAGGTCGTGGCGATTCTTGCCTTCCTCGGTGAGCAGTCGCCGCTCGACCACCGCCTGCGTGGCGATACCGGCATGGTCGGTGCCGGGCATCCACAGCACGTTGTAGCCCTGCATCCGCTTCTGGCGGGCCAGGATGTCCTGCAGCGTGTTGTTCAGCGCGTGGCCCAGGTGCAAGGCGCCCGTCACGTTCGGCGGCGGGATAACCATGCAAAACGGCTCGCGGCTGTCATCCGGCTCGCTGTGAAAGTAGCGGCGTTCTTCCCAGAACCGATACCAGCGGTCCTGCGCGGCGAGATGGTCGTACTGCTTGGGAAGTTCTGACATGGCTTGCTTGCACTAATGCGCCTTCGGGCTCGCTGCTCGAAGCTGGTGGCAGCAGCCCGGTACCTGGGTTTGCGAAAGTCGATATCTTACCACCGCCGGGCGGGCGCAACAGGTGGCTTATTGAGACGGCGACCGTCGTTGGTAGCAGCCCGGCGCCGAACACGTCAAACCCCGCGATTTCGCCAGCCAACGGCGTTTACCGCTGGGCCTGCGAGGCGACGGGTTCTTGCGCGGCCTGCGCGCCATCGCCCGCGGCTGCGCCGTGGTGGGCAGTGTGATCCGAACGCTGGAGCATGTACTCGAAGCTGTCGGACAATGCGATCCAACTGGCCTCGATGACGTTCTCGCTGACGCCCACGGTGCCCCACACGTCGTGTTGATCGCCGCTTTCGATGATCACGCGGACGTTGGCGGCCGTGGCGGCCTCGGAGTTGATGACCCGCACCTTGTAATCGATCAGATGCATCTGCGCCAGTTGCGGGTAGTCTTCTAGCAACGCCTTACGCAAGGCACGGTCCAGGGCGTTCACCGGGCCATCGCCCTCGGCCACTTCGTGCCGCACCTTGTCGCCCACCTGCACTTTGACGGTGGCCTCGGTGGTCATCTCGCCATGTCGATCCAGTTCCACGCTCACGTGGTAGCCCAATGCCTTGAAGTGCGGCCGCAGCGTGCCGGCGCACTCTTTGACCAGCAGCTCGAATGAGCCTTCGGCGGCTTCGTACTGGTAACCGCGTGCTTCGCGGGCGACCACTTCTTGCAGGATGCGGTCCATCAACTGCTGATCGTGCTGCAGGTTGTACCGCGTAGTGAGCGCCACGATGTTGGAACGGCCAGACAGTTCGCTCACCAGAATCCGCCGCTCATTGCCCACCTGCTCGGGAGCAATGTGCTCGTAGCTGCTGGTGGCACGGTTCACGGCGTGGACGTGCATGCCGCCCTTGTGCGCGAAGGCGCTTTCGCCCACGAACGGCTGGTTCGTGCGCCGGTTGAGGTTGGCCAATTCGTACACGTAGCGTGAAAGCTCGGTGAGCTTGGCGATGCTCTCGGGCCGCAGCACCTCGTAGCCCTGTTTCTTGAGGGCCAGGTTGGCCGCCACGGTGATCAGGTCGGCATTGCCGCAGCGTTCGCCAAAGCCGTTGATCGTGCCCTGCACCTGGAGGGCGCCCACGTCGACGGCAGCCAGGCTGTTGGCCGCGGCCAGGCCGCAGTCGTTGTGACAGTGGATGCCGACCGGCACGCCCACGGCCTTGGCCGCCGCGGCGGTGATGGCCGCGATTTCCTCTGGCATGCTGCCGCCGTTGGTATCGCACAGCACCACGAGCCGGGCACCAGCCTTGGCAGCGGCCTGAAGCGTCTTGGCGGCGTACTCGGCGTTGGACTTCCAGCCGTCGAAAAAGTGCTCGGCGTCGTAGAGGACTTCCAAGCCGTTGTGGCGGAGGAACTCGACGCTTTCGGAGATCATCGCCAGGTTTTCTTCCAGCGATACCCGCAGCACGTGCTCCACTTGGAAGTCGGACGTCTTGCCCACCAGCGTGATCACCCGGGCCTTGGACTCCACCAGGGCTTTCATGCCGGGGTCGTCTTCCACGCGGACGCCGCGGCGACGGGTCATGCCAAAGGCAGCCACCTTGGCATGCTCCAGGTTGAGGTCGGCCGCCCGGCGGAAGTACTCGGCGTCCTTGGGGTTAGAGAGCGGGTAGCCGCCTTCAATGTAGTCAAAGCCCAGCGAATCGAGCCGCTTGGTCAGCAGCACCTTGTCCTGCACGGAGAAGTTGACGCCCTCGCCTTGAGTGCCGTCGCGGAGCGTGGTGTCGTAAAGTTCGATGCGTCGCATGGTCGATGCCGGGGGCTTGGAGAGTGAGTGGGTTGTCCGGTGCGTGTGGCGGCTTTCGTGGGGGGTGACCAGTGCCGGAAAAACAAAAAAACCCTGGGGCCGAAACGACCTCAGGGTTGGTGTGGTTTGCAAAACGTGACCGCTCCCCCCTAAGGCCGAGCCTCCTGGGTAATCACCGCAATAATAATCACGATGTTGCGGGGGAACTGCATCTCAATCGCCGGGTGAAGGTTGGGCTGCCGGGGCAATAGGTGCAGAAGGTTGGCAGCCTCTTTAGAGATTAGGTTGTATGCGGCCGAGTGTCAATCGGGGTGCCGCAACGCCTGGTGGTGATTCGCCCAGTGGTATCGATTGCGCAAGGCTCTGGAGCGATTCTTAGCCAGTCGGCTCGCCCCGCGGCGCTACGCTCCGGCCGCCGCTTTCCGCTGAGCGTGGGCACGCGGCGAATCCACCCGTACCGCGTACGACTTGGGAACGATTTGCCGGCCAAAGATGCGGGCATACGCCTGGGTCAACTCCGCCCCGAAGAAGAAAATCACGGCCGAGTAGTACACCCACAGCAGCAGCACGACCATCGAACCGGCGGTCCCATACGCACTGCCGACGCTGCTGTACGCCAAGTATCGCGAGATCGCGAACTTGCCGATGGCAAACAGCAGAGCCGTCATCGAGGCGCCCACCAGCACGTCGGACCAGCGAATATGGGCGTCTGGCAGAACCTTGTAGATCAGGGCAAACAGCACAACATGCGTCACCAGCGTGACACCAAAGTCGATGAACGGCAGCGACAGCCCCAGCGAGCCGAGAATGATCGGCAGCGCCGTACTGACTGCCAGCGAGAGGATGAGCAAGAACGCAATGCCCAGGATCATGCCAAAGGACAACAGCCGCGTCTTAATCCAGATCCATAGTCCCTTTTTGCCGGTTGCGACGACCTCGATCTCCCAGATCTGATTGAGCGAGCTTTGTAACTGGGCAAATACCGTGGCGGCACCAAACAGCAGCACCGCGATGCCGAGAATGGCTGAAACGATGCCGGCTCCCTGGTGGGTTTCGGCGTTTTCGATCACCGCTTGAACCGCCGTGGCGGCTTCCGGGCTGACTTCGGCTTTGACCTGGTCGACGACGCCTTGCTGGGTTTCCGGTCCCAGGAAGCCGGCGATGGTGATCAGCAGCACCATCAGCGGGGCAAGCGATAGCGCCGAGTAATATGACAGCGCCGCCGCCAGCGTCATTGCGCCGTCTTCCATGAAATCGACGGCTGCCGACTTCATCACGCGCCAAATATCGCGAAACGCCATCGCTTACCCCGTACTGGATGAACCGTCGAGAAGAACTGGAGCGCCAAGGATTACAACCACAGACACGCGCCGCGGGCAAATTGATCGCACCGCCGCGCGTGCCCGGGGGAACCTGTGGCACCAACTGCGTCTAGGGCTCGGCAACGAGCCAATAAGCCTTACATCCGCTGGGAAATGGCGTCCGGCATCATTTTGGCCAGGGCTTCCCAAGTTTTATGGCTGAACTCGGCCACGCGGCCGCGCTGCGGCTCCGACTCCGTGAACAAGCTGGTCAGCATGTAGCCCAGGAGGAAGCCGGCCCCAAACGTGACCAACATCGCCGAGGTGGGATACTCCTGGATGCAATGTTCGGCCGATTCCATTGCCTGGGTCATGGAACCGCCTTCCTCTTCGTGCATTTCAGATTCGGCCGGCATGTTCATACGGGACGAGTAGGACACGGGGGTTCCTCCTTATGCTGTGGTGAATGGCCGCCGGCACGCGAACAACCATGCGGACCGGCGAGCTTACCGGGGACAAACGCCTTCCAGCCCGGTACTGGTTACGAAGCCAGCCCAGCCACTGGTGGCCAGCCGCTTCGGCGAGCTTGGACATGCAGCTTACGTGCCAAGGCATAGCGGGAGCGCGGAAGCCCCGTACAAGGCTCGCCCTGCACGATGCGGGCGATACAGGCGGCACTGACAGCGGCTACGCCAAACTGGCGTAGGAGGAACCAGAAAGAAGAAATGCACAGGGCAGGGGCGGTGCGGCGGCCGCGCTACCAGTGCGTGGTTACTTCACGCCCCTACGGCGCTGCCCAACAGCCAAATGAAGAGGGTGACGATGACCACCGTCAGCGTATTCAAGGTGGCGCCGGCCAACACCATGTCGCGCATGCGGATACAGCCGGAGGCGTACACAATGGCGTTGGGCGGAGTGGCCACGGGCAACATGAACGCGCAACTGGCGGCCAGCGTGGCCGGCACCATCAGCACGGCGGGCGGCACGCCCAGCTCGGTGGCCGCGCCGCCTAGGATTGGCAGAATCATCTGCACGCTGGCCAGGTTGCTGGTGACTTCGGTGAGCCAGGTCATGCCGAATGCCATCACCGCCGCCATGCCCAGGGGCGGCAGTCCTTCGACCGTTCCGGCCAGTTTCTGCCCGACGTAGGTAGAAAGCCCCGAACTTTGCATCGATTCGGCCAGCGCCATCCCGCCGCCAAACAGCAGCAAAATCCCCCAGGGCACCCGCGCGGTGGCTTGCCAGGTGAGCAGTGGCCGCCGCTCCTTTCCACCGGCGGGCAGCAAGAAGCAAACCAGGCCCATCAAGATGGCCACCGTACTGTCGTCGACGCCGAAGCCTTTGGCATCCAGCCCCAAGGCGGGCCCCCAGCCCCAATCTTCGACCGGCTCGCGGAAGATCCACAACAGAGCCGTCGCGGCGAAGATGCCGGCCATCCGCCATTCCGACGTCCGCATCGGTCCCAGGCTTGCGAGTTCCTTGGCAATCACGTCGTGACCGCCCATGATGCCGGTCCGCTGTACGCGGAACAGCCAAACCAGCGTGAGCCAGCAAACCAGCAGGAACGTGGCCGAGAGCGGTACGGCCAGCACCATCCAGCCGCCGAACGAGATCTCTGGCAAGTCCGGGTATGTTTCGCTGTAAAAACTGCGGAAGAAGATGTTGGGCGGCGTGCCGATCAGCGTGGCCACCCCGCCGATGCTAGACGCATAGGCAATGCTCAGCATGAGCGCCGCCCCAAACCCGTGCGGCGATTTGCCCTCGGGCGCCGCCCGATCGGCTTGCAGCACGACGCTGGTGGCGATCGGCAGCATCATCAGCGCAGTGGCCGTGTTCGAGAGCCACATCGAGAGCAGCCCGGTCGCGAGCATGAACCCCAGCACGATCAGCCGAGGGTTGTCGCCCATCAGCTTGACGATGTGCAAAGCCACGCGGCGGTGCAGGCCGCTCTCTTCGATTGCCAGGGCGACCAGGAACCCGCCCAAGAACAGAAAGATCATCCGGTCGCCGTAGGAAACGGCCGTTTGGGCCGGCGTGGCGATTCCCAGGGCGGGAAACAGGGCCAGCGGAATCAAGGCGGTGGCGGCCAGCGGCAGGGCCTCGGTCATCCACCAGGCGGCCATCAAGGCGGTCACGCCTGCCATGCGGTTCAGGCCCGGCTCGCCGCTGCCCAGCGGTTGCCAGCCGATCAGCCAGACCGCCAGCACGACACCGATAACCAATCCGGCCTTGCCAGCCAGCGATCGCTCCACCACCGGCGAACGGCCCTGACTACAAGCACGGTCCGATTTCGAGGGGCTGGGATTCTCGTCGGTCACAGCGGCAGGCTCTCAATGGGAGGTGGTGCAGGGCAGGGGGGCGAGCAAGCAGAAGGCGGCATGATAGCACGCCCGGCGGGCCTCGCCCACATTCGGTTCAAGCGCAAAAAATGGATTGTAACGACTTTTTGCCCATCACCGTGAGCGGGCACGGCATGGCGGGAACTCGTCACGCCTGCCGGGTACCGCCGAGCCGGCTGGGAAACGGCCGCCAACCTCGGCCAAATTCCCCAATCCAAAAACTTCACCTGCGCATAGCGGCAACTTATACTGGCATTCGAACGATGGCTTGCCCTGGCCATTTTGTCGCCCGATATGCGGCACCCCCACGCGGTGCCTGATAGCGGGGACCGATTGCCGGGAGCAGGCGCGGACTCGCGCCATTAGCCCATGTCAGTAAAGCGGTTATTGCTGCCGAGCATTTCCCCACGCCGCCTTTTCCGAACCGTTCGCGAGCCCTTTGCTATGCCAGTACGCCAGATCCGTTGGGTGCCGGGTGCCTGCTCGATGCTGTGCGCTTGGGCCGTTGCCGCCGCGGGGCTGCTGTCCCCAGCTGCCGCCCAAGAGCCTGCCGACAACGCCGCGGCCAACAATGCGCAAGGTGTTCGCGCGATCGCCCCGGGCATCATTCACACCATTCCCCCGGAGAACGATCCGGAAGAAACCGTCAGCCGGCACGATATTGTCGAGCTGCTGAACGTGAACCCGAAGTTTGGCGAGCGCGAGGGGAGTTCGCCCAACCTGGCCTCCGACGTCCGCTATACCCACAACGTGTGGGGGCTGGAGTTCCGCTTCAAGCCGGTGCGGCTGATCGAGGTCAATGTGCCTAATGCGGATGGGCACCTGGAGCGGAAGCTCATCTGGTACCTGCTGTACAACGTGAAGAACACCAGCGGCGAGCCGGTGACGTTCATCCCGCGGATGTACCTGCGGTCGCACGATTCCAAGGTCCGCACTTGGGTGCCCGACACCCTCAATCCGCTTGCGGTCAAGGCGATCAACCAACGTGAGGACGCCAACCGCAAAATGTACGACAGCGTCACGATTTCCGAGCAGCCGATCCCGCCGGCCGAGGAAGGCGCCGATAACGAGGTCTGGGGCATTGCCACCTTTGAGGGCGTGGACCCCGAGTCCGACGAATTCTCCATCTACATCCAGGGTCTGACCAACGCCTACAAGATGGAGATCGAAGACGGCAAGCGGAAGTACCGCCGTAAGACGCTTAAAATCAACTTTTGGCGGCCCGGCGACGAATTCTTCCCCGATGAGCGCGAAATCCGCTACGGCGTGCCCGGCAAGGTTGACTACGAGTGGGTCTACCTGTAACTTTAGTAGCTTCCCTGCCTTGGGTTAGACGCTAGCGATCGACGGGCGGCTCTGGCACCTTACTGCCAGCCGCTGCGTTTTTCGCGTTTCAGGTCGGGCCAATAGCGCGGCGCGCCTCATATGCCGCAGCTAGCCGGCACCCTGGCTGCGAGGGGGGAACGGAAGCAATCCCTCCTGAACCGCGCCAGACGCGCCCCGGCCGCCAGCCGCAGGCAGTCACCGAACAAACAGCACGAGGAGATCGCAGTCATGGCACATAAGAAGGGTCAAGGCTCCAGCCGCAACGGTCGTGATTCGAACGCGCAGCGCCGCGGCGTGAAGAAGTACGGCGGAGAGCAGGTGAAGCCCGGCAACATCATCGTCCGCCAGGTTGGCAACAGCTTCCACCCCGGCCGTGGCGTGGGCCAAGGCAACGACTTCACCCTGTTCGCTCTGATCGAAGGTTACGTGAAGTTCGATCGCGGCGGCCGCCGGGTGAGCGTCGTCGACTCGCGCAACTAGGTTACGAGGGCCGCGGCCAGCCGCCGGGCCGGTAAACGCCGATTCCTGGCGTCGCACCGGCTTTGCTGGCACTGCCACCATGGCCCCCGTACCGTCCAATGCATACATTCGCCCACGGGATGGCCAACGCCATCCCGTTTTCTTTGGTAGCCCCGTGTCTATGATTGCGCGAAGTGTAGCGGCCCGCGGTGCCCTCGGCCCAGCCGGGGCAAGCCGCGCCACCTGTCGCGTCCGTTGTCTTTCCTTGGGAATTGTGCTGGCATGTTTGTCGATCGCGTCGAAATCGAGGTAGAAGCCGGCCGTGGCGGCGACGGTTGCCTGAGCTTTCGCCGCGAAAAGTATGTGCCCAAGGGCGGCCCCGATGGCGGTGACGGCGGCCGCGGGGGCAGCATCATCCTGCGGGCGGAGGAAGGCGTTAACAGCCTCGCTCAGCTCACCATGAAACGCCGCTGGACCGCTGAAAACGGCCAGCCCGGCCAGGGCTCCAACAAGCACGGCCGCGACGCCAAAGACGTGGTGCTGCTGGTTTCGCCCGGCACCGTCGTCCGCGATGCCGCAGGCGGCTTCGTCATTAAGGACCTGGCCAAGCCCGGCGACGAAGTCGTGGTCGCCCGCGGCGGCAACGGCGGCAAGGGCAACACCCGTTTCAAGAGCGCCACCAACCGGGCTCCGCGGCAGACCACGCCCGGTGAAGAAGGCGAACGCCGCACGCTGGTGCTCGAGTTGAAGGTGATCGCCGACGTGGGCCTGATCGGCAAGCCCAACGCTGGCAAGAGCACGCTGCTCAGCCGGCTATCGCGGGCTCGGCCCCAGATCGCCGATTACCCCTTCACCACCAAATACCCGAACCTCGGCCGGGTGCTGATCGACATGCACCGCTCGTTCGTCCTGGCCGATATCCCGGGCCTGGTCGAAGGCGCCCACGCCGGCGTCGGACTGGGGCACGAGTTCCTTCGCCACGTCCAGCGAGCTGGCATCTTGATCCACCTGGTGGAACCGATGCCGATGGACGGCACCGAGCCGCTGGAGAACTACCGGGCCATTCGCGATGAACTGCGGCAGTACGACGCCAGCCTGGTCGAGCGGCCCGAAGTGGTCGTCGTCACCAAGGCCGACCTGCCTGAAGCCGAAACCGTTCGCCAGCAGCTTCAAGATACGCTCCAGAAGGAAGTGTTGTTGATTTCGGCGGTCACCGGGCAAGGCTTCAACCAGCTACTGCAGCGGGTGGCCCAGCTCCTGGAAGAGCGCGACAATCCCCAGTAGGTCGCGCCGCACGTGCTGCCGCGGCTGGCGCAGTCTTCGACAACCCCAAGACTGCGCATCCCGGAAAGTTGCCCGCCGGGTACTCAGAGGAAGTGGGATACATGGCCCTGAAACGTCTGGTCGTTGGATTCGCTTCCAGCCGCGAGCAGGCCGATGCGGCCGCCGAAACGCTTATTCACCTGGGTCTGGCCGCCCGAGTGACAGAGCGCACGGGCGAAGCTGGCGCCCCCTTCGCCGTGGCGTATTACGCCCGCAACGGCCGCGAAGCGGCCCGCTTGGAGCAGGTATTTGAAATGCTCCAGATCGAGGGCGAGGTGATGTATGAGCCTCTGCCCGACGATCATCGCCTGATCCGCGTCTACAGCACGCAGCATCGGCCCGGGGCCGCCGATTTTCTGGCCAACCTGCTGGAACGCGCAGGGCTGCACGTCGTGCGTGGTCACCACGAACTGCTCGTGCCGCGCAGCCAGGAAGCCGACGCCCTGAATGTGATTCGGCAGTTTGAACAGTCTTCGCCCGATAAACGCCGCGGCCTGTTCAACCTGCTAGGTAATGAACCGCTCGTCGAGGACAGCGAGCCCAGCCAGGATAACGAGCCGGCAGTGGCTCCCAGCGGCGCTGGGGTCACCGATTGGGAAAACATCGCCCTGGTGCCAAGCCAGGTGCCGCAAGGGGACGACGCGGCGATGGTTAGCCCGACCGTCGGCAGCTTGCCCGAGGCCTGGCCGTGTTGCCCCAATTGCCGCCGACCGCGTGAATCGAGCTGCCCGATGTGCGGCGAAACCGGCTACCATTTCCCGGCTGCCGAGTTGGTGCCCGAGGAGTTTAAGAACCGTCGCCCGGTGCCGGCCGAAGTGGCCGAGGCTCCCTGGCCGGTGCTGTGCCCTGTTTGCGATTGGCTGTTCGAGCCGGAGTTTTATCGGCGCTGCCCTTGGTGCGCGCACGACTTCGGCCACGGGCGCGAGATCACCGTCAAGAGCCGCAAGGATTTCGAGCCGCTGAACCCGCGAATCGTGCTGGGGCTGGTGCTGACGATTGCCGTGGTCGTCGGCGTGTTGCTGTATCTGGTCGCGGTTGCCAGACAGCGCGGTCCCAAGGTACGGCCGGTTCGCGTCGAGCTTGAGGGCGTGCGGATGGTCACCGCCGCACCGTACGAGCCGGATGCCATTTCTTAACCAGGGCAGGGGACCAAGCGGCTCCAAGGATTAATGCAGTGCCGTTTCGCGTTGAGACGGTTCGCCACGATTCTGGGGCACGTCCGCCGTGCCGCGATCGGCATCTCCCCGAATCGTTGGCAAGACACCAGCCAGCAGCCGTCCCAAGGGAGCCGTGCTTTCGAATCGCATCAGCACAATCCGGGCGACGGCCATGATTGGCACGGCCAGCACCATGCCGATGGGACCCCATAGCAGTCCCCAGAAGGCCAGCGAAAGCAGGATGGTAACCGGGTGCAGGTCGAGGCCTTCGCCCACCAGCTTCGGCTGGAGCGTGTTGCCGACGATGATCTGTAGCGCTCCCGGGATGGCAACCACGCCGACGATTTCCGCCACGCTGTCGTACTGGCCCACGGCAATCGGCAGCGGCGCCAGGGTGGCGATGACGGAACCGACGGAAGGGACGAACGTCAGCAGAAAGGCAATCAGGCCAAACACCGGCGCCAGTTCCAGGCCGAACCAGGCCAGGATGCCCCACACCGCCAGGCCCATCATCGCCGCCAAAAGCACCATGGTCCCCAGGTAGCGGCGAATCCGTACGTCGATCTCGTGGTAAAAGCCACGGCGAATCTGGTGCGGGTGGCGCCCGGCCAGCAGAAACGTGACGAACACCACGACCAGGAAACTCTGCACCAACACATTGAGCGCGGTGCCAAAGGTCTGAGAGATGAGGCCGGGCAGTTGGCTTCGCAGCGTATCGACCAGGCCGCGTTCGTCGAGGTCGATGCCGATCCGTTCCACGGTTTCAATCGACTGCCGCATCAACACGGCGAAGTTATCGCTGTACTTGCCGGCCGTGGCAATCACTTGCTGACTGGCCAGGGTCAGCATCGCGGCGACCAAGGTGTGCGCGACCAACACCAGCACCAGGGCCACCACCACGGCTACAGCCTGAGGAAACCGCAGCCTGACCACCTGATAATCGACCAGCGGCGCCACCAGCGAGGCGATGAAGATCGCCAGCACAAACGGCACCATCACGTCCTTGGTAAAGTACAGTGCCGCCGATGCGGCAACGGTCGCCAGAATCATCAGCGAGCCGGTTACCAGCCACGCTTGTTCGTTTCGTAAGTTCGACATCGGCTCTCTCACCGGCCTGGGGGCCCGCACCGCCAAGTGATTGCATTGTCACCGGCGGGAGTGTTTCATCAAGTCTAGTTCGCCAGCGCAATGCGGCGGAACCAGCAGACCAATCCGACGCGAGCCTTCACTTAACCCTGCTACCCCAAAACTTGGTATGCCGTTACGCGCATTCTTTTGGCTACTGGCCGTTGCCACACTGACTTGGCTCTCGGCGGCTCAGGCTACCGCCGCCGAGCCGCCATTGCCGCCGCTCCCCAAGGCGGTCACAGCGCCCAAGGACAATCCCACCACGGCCGCCAAGGTGGCGCTGGGCAAGCAGTTATTCTTCGACAAGCGGCTCTCGGGCGATAACACCATGAGCTGCGCAAGCTGCCATCAACCCGAGCGAGGTTTTGCCGACGGGCTAGCGCGCTCTCGCGGCGCCGGTGGCAAACAACTCGGCCGCAACACGCCTACCGTGCTGAACACCGCGCTCTTTGAAAAACTGTTCTGGGACGGCCGTGCGCAATCGCTCGAGGAGCAGGCACTACAGCCGATCACCAGCCCTGACGAAATGAACCAGGATCTGGACGCGCTGGAGCGCGAACTGGCGGCCGTGCCTGGCTACCAGAAACAGTTTCAAGCAGTGTTCGGAACCGGCGTTACCCGGCAGGGCATTGCCCAGGCTCTGGCTGCCTTCCAGCGGACATTGCTCAGCGGGCCTTCGCCGGTCGATCGCTATCTGGCCGGCGATGCATCGGCTCTCTCGCCGCAGGCCCGACGCGGCCTGGAACTGTTTGTGGGCGATGCAGGCTGCATTCAGTGTCACAGTGGCCCGCTGCTCAGCGACGGCAAGTTTTATCGCGTAGGCCCGACGTTCACAGACCGCGGCCTGGCAACGGTCAGCGGCGGCAAAGGCGACGTTTACAAGTTTCGCACGCCCTCGCTTCGCAACATCGCTGAGACCGCGCCCTATATGCACGATGGTTCGTTGGCCACGCTCACCGACGTGGTCACGTACTACTACCGCGGCATTCCCTTCACCGCCCCAGGTGGACATGCCCTGGATGTGGCGCCGCTTTCGGACCGCAGCTTTGCTGAGATCCCGGATCTGGTGGCGTTTCTGCAAGCGCTCAGCGGCAAAGTGCCCAAGATCGAGCCGCCCACGCTGCCGTAAGCAGTCCATTTGGCGTGGCTCGGGTCGCGGCGCAGTGCTCGAACGGACGTGCCGCGACATGCGCGCATAAAAAAAGATCATGGCAGGTCGATCCGTCGAACTGCCATGATCTCTATCCTGAAACGGGACCCGAAGGCCCCGCCCTCCCGGCAACTTCAGCGTTGCAATGATAGTATCGTCCGTAGCGTGCGAATCTCTCCAGATGAATCGTCCGAGTTTCGCCGAAGAGCCCTGAAATGCCGTAAGTAACAAAGCTTACATCTCTGATGGATCGAACGCGCGGCGAAAGAAGTTCGCACGCAGCCCCCACCCAACAGTGGCAACGGCATGATCAGCGCCCGCACCATGAGCGTACACGCCGAAGCGCGCACCGTGAGCGCATCAACACGCTCAAGCTCTGAAGCCTGGCTAGCCGCTGATGAGCAGTCGGTCATGCGGCAAGGTGCACTACCTTAAGCGGCGGTGCGTTTCTCGTTGGAAGCGCCGTGGGCAACGGCGGAGCTTTCCAGCGTCGCAGGCTTGCGGACGGACTCGTCAGCTTTGTTGGCCGCGAATCCCTTGTCTTGCCCAGGCTTGCCGATGCCCTTCTGGATCTGATACTCGCGATAGGCTTCCACCACCTCGCCGGGCTCGCCTTGCATCCGCAGCTGGCCACGGTCGAGCCAGATGGCCCGGTTGCAGAGGTTCTGAATGGCGGCCAGGTCGTGGCTGACCAACACCACCAGCTCGGCCCGATCGCAGAGCTCATGAATCCGCTTCTTGGCCTTGGCCTGAAACGCGAGGTCGCCGGCGGACAACGATTCGTCGACCAGCAGAATCTCAGGCTCGACGGCCGTGGCCACCGAGAACGCCAGACGGACCAGCATGCCCGCCGAATAATGGCGGATCGGACCGTTGAGGAAGTCGCCCAGTTCGGTGAACTCGGCAATGGCCGGTGCTTTGGCGCGGATGCTCTTGGGCGTTTCGCCTTGCAGCAGTCCGCGGAACTGGATGTTCTCCCAGCCGTTGGACTCCATTTCGAAGCCCAGGTTGATGTCGAACAGCGAGCTGATGCGGCCGTTGACGACCACGCGGCCCGAGGTCACCGGGTATACGCCGGCCAGCAACTTGAGAAAGGTACTCTTGCCGGCGCCGTTGTGCCCCACCACGCCGAGCCGCGTGCCCGCATCAATGTTGAGATTGATGTTCTGCAGCGCGCGGACTTCCATCGGCGGGTTCTTCGAGCGGCGGAACAACTGCTTGATGACATAGTCCTTCAATCCCACGCCGGCAGTCCGCCGGATGTGGAACGTGAGAGAAGCGTTCTCCAAGCGAATATAAGCCATGGGATGACACCGTCGATTGCAGTTGTCGCCGTATTGCGTTCGCCCGCTGCCGCTTGCCTTGGCGCGGGCGAGGATGGAACCAGTTCAGGACCCAAACACCAGTCCGACCGGCTTAAAGTTTGAAGATCAGCGTCCGCTGCCGGCTGAAGAACACCGCGTAGGCCACCAGCGCCACCAGGGCAATAGTGCCGCTCGCCACGCCCAACCGCCACATGCCCGGCAATTCGCCATACAGAATCGGGGCACGCAGCAGTTCCAGGGCATTGGCCAAGGGGTTGATGTCAACCAGCCAGTCCAGCTTCCGCTGGGAGAGCAGTTCCTTGGTGTAGATCACCGGCGTCATATAAAACACGATGCTCAGGCCCACCTCGGCCAGGTGCAGCGTGTCCGGGAAGTAAACATTCGCCACGCTGGCAATCATCGCCAGGGCAAGCCCCAGCACAAAGATCAGCAGCAGCACCGGCACCAGCACTGGTAAGGCCGGCAGGTTGCGAAATCCGATCAGCACCCACACGATCAGGATGCTGACGCCCAGCGACAGCAGGAAATGAAACCCGCTGCCCAGGACGACGCGTAGCGGATAGATCAGCATCGGCTGCGGCTGCTGGCGGATGTAGGCTTCCGACATCTGGAAGGCCCGGCAGCCTTGCAGCACGCAGTTGGAAATAAACTGCCAGAACGACAACCCGATCAGCAGGTACGCGCCGTAAGTCTTGACGTCGATGCCGAACAGGGTGCTGAACACTACGCACAGCACGCAGGTCATGGCCAGCGGCTGCAGCAGCGACCAGCCAATCCCCAGCGCCGAACGCCGGTACCGGCTTCGCAGGTCCATCCGCACCAGCGACATCCAGAAATAACGCGAGCGCCAAATGCCGTTCAGGTATTCCGAAGCCCTGATTCTGGTGTCGGGCGAGTTCACCACTTCCATGTCGGTGGCACTTCGTCTGGCTAGGGGGTCGTCGAAACTACTGTTGTCTCTTTATCGTATGACAGCGCGGGCGGATCGTAGTTGAAATCCGCCCTGGCAGGCAAGAGCTATGTTCCGCCGCAAGCAGCCAGTACTGGCAGCAGCCGCAGCAGCCGTCCCCCAACGATGGTGAAAGCAGGCTTACGCTAGCACCTGCAAGCGTTGCCAATCAGGGGCGATTCAGCCGCTGCTCGCCCTCTGAAACCGCGGGCCGGCTGGCTTCTTGAGCCTCGATTTGCCGCACGGCGCGGTCTGCCGCCAGTCGGGCTGCGCGCAATTGCTCCGTAGTGGCAGGCAATCGGCGGCCGCGCTGGAGTGCTGGCATGATGCGGCTGTCGGCCCGGCCAATGCGTGCTAGCGCTTCCGCCGATAGCACGTAATACGGCAGTCCTTCGCCATTCAATTCTTTCTCGGCCTGGATCAGCAACGGCGCCAGCAAACCGATAGCTTCCTCGCTGCCAATTTGCCCCAATGCTCGAATGGCCTCGCTGCGCGTGTGCACGTTGTACTTCAGCGGCAGCATCCGCCGGGTTGGCAGAAACGGGTCCACGCCGTGGATGCCGCGTCCGCCGCGAACCACCGATTCCAAGGCCGGCACGGCTTCCTTGGCCGCGCTGCCGAGGCTGCCAAGGGCCTGAACGGCTTCGCTGCGATTCTGGGGCAGCACATCCGAAGCTAGCACGGCTAGCAGCTTTTGCACGGCCTGATCCTGGGAAACCTGGACCTGCCCAAGAGCCCAGACGGCTCCGCGCCGCACTTGCGGCTCAACGTCATCGGCGGCGGCAATCAGCCGCTCAACCCACGCGGCTTGGTCGGGACGCAGCTTGCCCAGTTCATAGGCAGCCCGCTCGCGAACCTTCGCTTCCTGGTGGCCCAGTTCCTGAAGGAAGCGCGCTGCGGTTTCATCATCGCAGGCTTTGGCCAGGCTGCCGCCCCAACAACTCGCGATGATAGCCAGCAGTGCAAACGTACCGGCGCGGAGTCGCCTGCCGCGCATTCTGCCGAATTGCCCGGATGCCATTGTCTGCCCCTTTCCGCGAACAACGCTGCGGCCAGGGCGCAAGAAGCGCAGTCGGCTCAGCCGCCTCGCGATGCCTTGGCCGTCTGCTCAGCTTGCTGGCGCACTTGTTCCACGATCAAGCGTTCCAGGTCGGGTGCCCAGGTGGTCGGCAAGCCGTAGTAGGTCATCGAGCTGGCACCTTCGTAGCCGCCTTCGCGGAGCACGCGCCGCGAAGGGATATAGGCCATCACGTCGTTGGCGTAGCCGGCCACCCAGGTGGCAGGTCCCAACGCGTCTTTCAACTCCAGCGAATAGTCCACCACCACTTCGCCGCCCAGGATCACCCAGGTAAGCTTGGGCCCCAGCCGCCAGGTTTGCACCGGGTAGGGGTAGGTGGACGGCAACTGTCCCTTGTCGTCCAGTTGCTTAAGCAGCAGATCCGCCCGCTGGGCAATGAAGCGGTTGCTGGACTGCTTGTCGGCTTCCAGTTGATTGCGGCTGGGCAGATCGCTCAGCGGCAGATCAATTTCGCGATAGACGGCCGAAAGCGTCCCTTCCAGCGGCTGCAGTTCGCCCGAAAGCGTTTCGGCCACGGCGTCGGCCAGTTGCTTGCCGTACTTCTGAGCCAATTCCACCGTCCGTCGAGGCAGCGGATTCTGGTCAGCACCGCAGCCCGCCCAGAATAGCGCCACAGCGCCCGGATAACGCTTCTGCAGTTCAATCTGGGCGAAGCCCGGATAATCGCCCGACCATTGATAGAAGCTCAGCACCGTCGCATGGCAGGCATAGCCAAAGACGATGGCCTTGAGCGATGCATCCTTGTCAGCGTTGGTGATGCGCAGCACCGGCACGGCGTAATCGTTGGGGCCTTTCAGTTGCCCGGCCTCACGCAACTGCGGCACTTGCGGCTCAGGGTTTTCGCGGCGATTCACGGCGAAGTCGGTACGGCCTTCGCCCCAGGCCAGCTCGCACGGCTCCAGATCGGCTACGGCCGCATCAACAGCCGCCACGATCGCCCGCTTGAGCTGCTCGGTGTAATCGTCGACCTGCTTCCACTGGGCATCGTTCAGAAAGTACATCACGCCCAGGTTCCGGCCGACCACCGGGCCGGTGTGCGTGTGCGACGTGAACAGAGCGATCTGCGAGAGGTCCCAGCCATGCTTGCGGCAGAGCTGCTGCCGCACGGCCAGCGAGGTATCGCGGTCGATGCCCACCAGATCCAACCCCACGGCGGCTAATTGCTTGCCTTGGGGATCCTGGATCACCACGGCCTTAGCCCACAGGTCGGTTAGCTTGCCTTCGGCGGGCCGGTCGCGGCCGCCGTAGCCGGACATCCACATGGATTCCTGCGGCGTGATGTTCTGGGTGCCGACGCCAGCCTTCCAAAGAGGCTTGGAACCATCGGCCGCCGAGGTGATGCCGGGAGCCCATACTCCGGCTACCAAAACGAACCATGCCACCAGCGATTGCCGTGGGAAGAAACCTGGCATAACAGCACGCGTCCAAAACTGGAGCAGAGATCCTTGGCCCATTGAGAACGATGCCAGACGGCTCAAACAGGCTGCGGAGATGCCATGCCACTTTAGGCATCGGCAGGCCCCGCACGCCCCGCCGTCAACCGCCCCAGCATTTGGGGGCAGTCGACCGTCTGGCGCCGGCCATTCTAGCCACCCGGCTCGCGGGGTTCCAAACTTTCGTGGAACAAGCGCGGGGGGCGGTGTGTCTCAATGATGTGAAGGATCGCGCACGCTGTAGCGCACGTTGCTACGCAAGGCTGGCTAAAGCACGCTCGGTGAAGCGGCTGGTAGCTGGTTGAAAGCGACGTGGAAACTAGGCGGCCTGGAGATTCGCCGAGGCCGCGGCTTCGCGGCCCAGGTTCACCGTGCCCAGCATCTCGCCTTCGGGGCCGTAGAATTGCAGCAGCTTGACGCTGATCATCCACATGGCGAAGAATTCGCCCGCCCGATACGAACGGCCATAATACGTGCCGTCGCGGACGATCACCGTTTCGCGCATGTCCTCCAGTTGGGCCGAATCCAAGCCTAAATGCGCGAAGGCATCGAGAACCACCTGGCGGATTTCCTGCGGTGCATGTCGGGCGTCCATGGTCACCCCTCCTTGGGCAATCTAAGGGCGGGCCAGTTGCGCTGCGGACGAAACATGGCAGATTCCGCAGCCGGCCAACAGGCCGATCGTTCTTGCAGGCGGTGCGGCCGGGCTTCCTCCCGGCATCAACCGCCAGGTCGGGTGTCGCACCTGCAATCGGTGCAGGCACTTCCTCCCGACTAAAGCATCGTGTGCAAGCGACAGCAATCTTGCTGCAATCTGGGCCAGACGGCAGGCTTTGCCTAACGGGAAGCCGCCTTCCGTGGGTTGTACCGATTGTCAGGCCTGAGCCGATTGCAGCGGCGGACCGTCGGCGGCCAAGGTGGCCGCGGGGGTTATTGTTGCCCGTGGGCCCAGAACGTCAAGGGCCTCCAGCTTGGCAACCAGTTCGGCTTCGGCCTGTTCGGTCAAGTTTGCCAGCGGCAGCCGCACCGGACCGCAATTCACGCCCAGCATCCGCATTGCCACCTTCGAGGCAGCCAGGAAGCCGTACGGCTCGAGTGTGCGGACCAGCACCACCGATTGGTGTTGGAGCCGCCGCGCCGTCGCCTGGTCGCCCGCCTGCCAGGCATCAAGCATCTGACGGTAGAGCGGGGTCGCAAAGTTGTAGGTGCTGCCCACGGCCGATTGCACGCCTAGCGCCATCGCCGCCAGCAGCATCTCATCGCTGCCAAAGAAGAACTCCATCTCCTCGCCGCCCACGGCCAGGCACTCTTGCAGCTGCACCAGGTCGTTGCTGCTGTACTTGAGGCCCGCCCAATTGGGAATCCGCTGCCGTGCCTGTTCGATGAGCTTCGGCATGCTGAGCGCCACGCCGGTCATCGAAGGAATGTGGTAGTAGTAGAACGGCAGCTCGGGAGCGGCTCCGGCAATCGCCGCGCAGCAGCCCACCAGTTCGTCCACGCCGGGCGGTTTGAAATACATCGGCGCCAGGGCGGAGATGCCGTCGCACCCGATTTGTGCTGCCTGTTTGGCCAGGGCTACCGCATCGGCCAGGCAGTTATGTCCCACGTGGACGATGACCCGTAGCGGCGTCCCGGCGGCGGCATCCACCCAGCGCGTGGCCAGCAGCATCCGCTCTTCGACGGTGAGCGAGTGCGATTCGCCGGTGGTGCCTGCCACGAAGACGCCCGCCACACCAGCCCGCTGCAGTAACTCAGCCTGAGCAGCGACGGCGTCGAGGTTCAGTCGCCCGTCGGTAAAAAACGGCGTGTGAACCGCCGCAATCAAGCCGCGATTGCGATCTGCCATGGTCAACCTCGCTGCACGGGTGCGTGGGAGTAAAAGGTGAATCCTTGAAAGCTACGTCGCCGGGCGGCCAATCCGCCGGCCCTATTCATCATGGCTTGTGCCACGCCGCCGCGAAACAAGCAGGCGGCAATCAACGCCACCAGGGCCCGTTACAACCGCCTGCGACAATCGCACCAGACCGCACGATTGATACGGTTTGCCGCCGGCCGCATCATCTGCCAACGCTTACCGGTACGCCCTGGCCATTCGGCTGGCCAGGTACTGGCTGAGCACCACGTCCAGCGGCTGATCGGTCGGCATCAACACATAGTCGCCGCCGACTTCCAGGCAGGCTCGCCGCACGTCCTCCTGGTACTTGCCGAACTGCTCCAGGTATGCCTTGCGAAGTGCCCGGGCATCCACGGAAACATCGGGCAAACCTTCCAGCCCCAGGAACAGCGACGGCTGCCGGAACGGGAACTCCAGTTCGTCGCGGTCCAGCACATGAAACAGCACCACGTCGTGCCGGCGGTGCCGCAGGTGCTTGAGGCCAGCGGACAGGGCGGCCACGTCGTCGAACAGGTCGCTGAACACCAGCACCACGCCGCGTTTGGTGAACCGCTCGGCCAGGTGGTGCAGGATCGCGCCCGCGGTGGTCTTGCCTTGCGGCTGCGTGTGCTCCAAAAGGTGCACCAGTTCTTTGAAATGGCTTGGCGTGCTGGCCGGCCGCGCGAGTGCCCGCACTTCGCTATCAAACGTCGCCAAGCCCGCGCTGTCCTGGTGACGAATTACCAGGTAGGCCAAGCTCGCGGCCGCCGTCTTGGCGTACTCCAGCTTGGAGAGTGCTGCCCGTTCGCCTTGGTACAGCATGCTCTCGCTGGCGTCTAACAGCAGGTACGCCACGAGGTTGGTTTCCTGCTCGTACTGTTTGAGATAGATCTTGTCCGAGCGGCCGTACACCTTCCAGTCGACGTAGCGCAGATCATCGCCGGGCACATACTCGCGATGCTGCGCAAACTCGATGGAAAAGCCGTGGTAAGGACTGCGATGCAAACCCGACACGTACCCTTCGACCACGTGCCGGGCTCGCAGTTCCAAGCCCGACAGCTTAGCCAGCGTCCGCGGATCGAAATAGCTCGGGGAGTTCTCCACGGTCGGCTGCGTCCTCGGGAGTGATGGGGATGATCGCCGCCAGGCGTCGCACGATCTCGTCGGGTTTGACGTTGTCGGCCTCGGCGTTGAAGTTGGTCATGATGCGGTGCCGCAGTACCGGCTGGGCGACGGCCAGCACGTCGTCGCTGCTCGCGTAATACCGGCCATGCAGCACAGCCCGGGCTTTGGCTCCCAGTACCAGGTATTGGCTTGCCCGGGGCCCCGCGCCCCAGCGAACGTAGTTGCGCACAAAGTCGGGAGCATCGGGCTGATCGGGCCGCGAACGCCGGGCAAACTGCAGCGCGTACCGCGCCACGTGATCGGCAATCGGCACTCGCCGCACGATCTTCTGAAGTGCCAGAATCTCCTCCGCTCCCAGAGTCGGCTGGATCTTCGCCTCGACGTCGGCCGTCGTTTGCTTAACGATCTGCAACTCTTCGTCTTCGCTCGGATAATCGATCCGCACGTTGAACATGAAGCGGTCGAGCTGCGCCTCGGGCAGGGGATAGGTGCCTTCCTGCTCAATGGGGTTCTGCGTCGCCAGCACAAAGAACGGCTCGGCCAGCTTGTGCTTGTCGCCGCCCACCGTCACCTGATGCTCTTGCATCGCTTCCAGCAGCGCCGCCTGGGTCTTGGGTGGGGTGCGGTTGATCTCGTCGGCCAGGATGATGTTGCCGAAGATCGGCCCCGGCAGAAATTTGAACTCGCGCACGCCGCTTTGGCGGTCCTCTTGAATCACCTCGGTGCCGGTGATGTCCGAGGGCATCAGGTCCGGCGTGAACTGGATGCGGCTGAACTTCAAATTGAGCGCATCGGCCAGGCTGCGGATCATCAGCGTTTTGGCCAAACCTGGCACGCCGACCAGCAGGCAATGCCCCTTGGCGAACAGGCCGATCAAGATCTGCTCGATCACGCCTTCCTGGCCGACGATCACCTTGCTCAATTCGGCCACGATCCGGCCGTACGCTTCGTGAAGCTGCCGTACGGCTTGAACGTCGTCTTGGGGTACGGTCATGCGGATGCTCAAGCAGGAAGTAGTTTAGCCGAGCGGCTACAAGCCGCACTCATCGTCGCTCGGCAGTAATGTTTGCTACGTGTGCTTCTTAAAGTTCCACCAGCGACCAGCAGGGCCGGCCGTATACGTATCGCTTCATTTACCCTCGGGCAGACGGAAAGCCCACAGGGTTTCGCTGCCGGCAATCAACAAGTACCCGCCGGCCACCACCAGGTTGCCGCCTTGCGCCTGACGCAGCTCCAAACGGATCGGCTGGCGAACCGGGGCACCGCTGGCCGCATCGAGCACGAAGATTTCTTCGCGCGTCGGCCAATAAATGGTTCCATTGACCAGTACGCCGCGGCCAAAACCGTTGGGCAAATGGTTCTCAGCCGGGAATTCATACTCCAGCCGGCCGCCTTGCATGTCGAAGCCATACACTTTGTCGCCGCTGGCGATCAGCCGCCCGTCAGCCACGCCCAACAGGTGTACGGCGTCGCCGCGGTGCGCCGACTCCCACAGCAGCATGCCGGTGGTAGCATCCAAAGCCAGGATGGCAGGCGTATCGGCCGGGGCGACAAACAAACGCCCTTGGTGATACACGGCCGGGTTCAAGTCGCGGTAATAGTGGGCCGGCTTTTCGTTGGGGTCGAGCGGCGAGGTCGGTTCCGCCCGGCGATACCGTGCCAGCCAACGGATCTTGCCGTCGGCGGTATCCACCGCGGCCACCGCCCCCAGGTTGGTGTTGTAGTACAGCGTGCCGCGATGCAGCGTGAGCAGGTTGTGCGTGGCTTCGTCGACGGCGCCGGCCCCCGGCGTGGCCGCCGAGCAGATGGGCGTCCGCCACAGCAATTGGCCGCTGTCGGCATCAAAGCAGCCGATGTGCGCATGGCTGCGAATGCCGCTCCGCCGCAGGGCCACGTACACGCGAGCCCCATCGCTCAGCGGCGCGCCCTCGAGTGACCACTCGGCCGTTTCGGGTGTGTACTCCCAGAGCAATGCCCCTTGTGCCGATAGGTCCAGGCAAATCAAATGGTTCTCGCCCCGCAGCGGCAAACGCCGCGTGCTAATGTGTGCCGTCAGCGGCGAACCAACCCGGGCGTACAGCCGATTGCCGTGTACCGTAACCGTGAAGCGCGGCACGCCGAGGATGCTTTGTAACCGAGCGCCGGTCCGTTCGATGGTGGCGGTGCGATAAATCTCGCCTGCCGGCCGTCCCGAGCCGGCTGCCCACAGCGGCTTGCCGGTCGCCAGGTTGAAGCCAAACACCTGGTGCTCGGTCGCGAAGAAAACCTGCTGCCCGGCCACGGCCGGATGGTAACTGAGCAGGGCTCGCACGTCCTCGGCCACGCGCCGCGGGCGAAGATCCAACCGAGTGGCGACTTCAGGGTCGGGCAGCGTTACCTTCGGCAACGGAACCTGCCAGGCCACGCCCGAGATGTCGATATTGCCGCGTGCCACGGCATCGCGCTGCGGGTTCCGGGCGAAGGTCAGCCAATCGTGCGATTGCGGCGGCGCAGTCCATTCGCGGCTTTCCGCCAACAAATCGCTCAGAATCTCGGCCAGGTTACCTTCGCGGGCAGCCAGCCGGCCGGTGGCATCGGGATACTGCTGCCGGAATCGTTCCAGCTCGGCCTCGGCTCGGGCGTGCGCGCCATCCACCAACGAAGCCAGCACCAGGCGGGCTGCCACCTCGGCGGCCGGAATGCTGGAATCGGGATAGAAGGTCAGTTGCAGCCAGCCGTGCGCCGTCCACAACCGCTTGAGGGCTTGCGTGACATCAGCCGGGCGCGGTTCCTCGCGCAGGCGGTACATGGCTACAGGGCCCTGCTGGTCGCGGCGATACCAGTCGTCGAGCAATTGAGCTTCGCCGGGCCGCAGGGGCGCACGGTTGCGGATCTCCTCGAACGTATCGGCATCGATCGCGTCCCAGGCCGCATCGGGCACCGGCAACAGCCGCAACCAGGCAGCCCGGGCGGCGGCCGGATCGCCAGCCTCGAGGGCCAGTTCGCCGGCGGCGAGCAAAGCATCGTCGCCCACGCTGCTGGCGAAGAACTCATCAAGCAATCGCTGCAACGTGACCGCGTCGCGGTTGGCCACGGCGGTTTGATACATCCGTTCGGCCAGCGGGTCCACGCGCCGGCGATACAGTTCCAGGGCCTCGGGCGGCAGGGCGGAAAATAACCGCTGCACGTGCTGTTGCAGCGGCACGTAGCGAGTAGCATTGGCGTCGCCCAGCGGAATCCCGCGGACCGCCAGCAGAGCGTTTCCGTCTTCGGCCATCAGCCGCCGCAGGGTTTCAATGCCTTCGTCCCATTGCGAGGCCGCCAGGTATTCCATCGCCTGCTGCAAATGGGCGCGGGCTTCGGCATCGGCCTCGGGCACGGAAACTTCGGAAGAAAGCTCCACCCGCTGAAACGGCGCATCCAGCGGGAAGAACGCCCCGCGCTGTTGGGCCCAAGCGGCCGGCGTAACCACCCAAGCAAGCAGCACCGCCAGCACTGCCCAGGTTGCCCGATTGCAACGGCTCGGCGGGTGCCACGTCCTGCCACGCGCCGCGGCAGTGCGGCAAGCGAAGCGGGCGAGGGAACGTACAAGCCGAGCCATAGACGCCAGTTCCGGCCAGGAAAGAAACGGTCGAAAGGTGCGTAACAGTTGCCAGCCCAATCCGCCCTCGGCAAGAATGGCAACATGTGCTACCACCAGCCAAGGTCGCTTGGGCATGTTCCAGTATAGGCGGGTGCCGATGGGGGAGAAAGCAGGCGATACGCGGCCGCTGCCGCCCGCAGCCCCCAACCAACGGGGCGGTTCTGCCCGATTTGCCGCATTCATGTCCTCAACACAGCTAGCAGAGGCCGAAACCTTTTCTGGCTCCCCCAGGTACAGTCTCTCAGCGGCGGCCGTGCAGGTTGTCGCCGCAGCCGTCGAAATCCGGCCAAGAGAGGGCAGGGGGCCGCGTCTCGTGTGTTTCCATTTCGCCACATCCCAGGTCAATCCGATGGATCGCCACCCGTTGCCGTACCGCCGTGGTTTGTGTCGCGCCGCCAGTTGGATTGCCGTCTTGGCATGGATCATCACCGCGACCAGTTTCACAGGCACGGTTCAAGCCGCCGAGGGCGGCGCGCCTGCCAGCCGCTTGGGACGCCAGGTTGACTTCAACCTCCGCGATCATCGCGGCCGGCAACACACCTTGGCTGAATACAAGGATGCCAAGCTGGTGGTGCTGGCGTTCCTGGGCACCGAATGTCCCCTGGTCAAGTTGTACGGGCCGCGGCTGGCCCAATTGCACGAAACTTTTGCCGACCAGGGCGTGGTCTTTCTGGGGGTAAATTCCAACCAGCACGACTCCATCACCGAGATCGCGGCTTACGCCCGGCAGCACCAGATACCGTTTCCCATCCTCAAAGACGTTGGCAATCGCCTGGCCGACGAACTGGGAGCCCAGCGGACGCCGGAAGTCTTTGTGCTCGATAGCCAGCGGCGCGTGGCGTACCACGGCCGCATCGACGATCAGTACGGGATCGGCTACGCCCGCAACGAACCGCAGCGCGAGGAGTTGAAAGAGGCGATCGAGCAACTGCTGACTGGCAAGCCGGTCGCGCGGCCGGAAACCACGCCGGTAGGCTGCTTCATCGCCCGGGTTCATCGGCCCAAGGCCGATGCCGACGTGACGTATGCCCAGCACATCGCCCCGCTGCTGAACCGCCGCTGCGTGGAATGTCATCGGCAGGGCGACATCGCCCCCTTTGCGCTCACCGATTACGCGGAAGTGGCCGGCTGGGCCGAAACCATCGCCGAGGTAGTACGCGAGGGCCGTATGCCACCCTGGCATGCGAACCCCGAGCATGGCAAGTTCGCCAATGACCGCGCGCTTACTGACGAAGAAAAACAATTGATCCAGCGCTGGGTCGATGCCGGTGCTCCAGCTGGCAACCTGGACCTGGTGCCTGCCCCGCCGGAATTCGCCGGCGGCTGGAGCCTCAAGCAGTCGCCGGATGTGATCATTCCGATGGCCGACAAGCCGTTCGAGGTGCCGGCCACGGGCGCGGTGCGTTACCAGTACTTTGTGGTCGAAACGGGATTGAAGGAAGACCGCTGGATCAAGGCTTCGGAAGTGCTGCCTGGCAACCGCGCGGTGGTGCATCACGTGCTGGTGTTCGTGCAGCCGCCGGGCGAGAAAGGCCCCATCGGCGTCGACGGCTTCCTGGCTTCATACGTGCCGGGCCTGCGGCCGCCGGTCTATCCCGAAGGTATGGCCAAGCGTCTGCCGGGCGGCAGCAAGCTGATCTTTCAGGTGCATTACACGCCGATCGGCACGCCGCAAACCGACATTTGCAAGCTGGGGCTGGTCTTTGCCGACGAAAAGGACGTGCGCCACGAGGTCATCACCGCCAGCGCCGTGCAGCGGTCGCTGGTGATTCAGCCGGGGCTGGCCGATCAGGCGTTCGAGGCCGTCTCCAAGCCGGCGCCCGTCGAGCTGCAGGTGCTCTCGTTCATGCCGCACATGCACCTCCGCGGCCAGGCGTTCCGGTACGAAGCCGTGCTACCCGACGGACGCCGCGAGATACTGCTCGATGTTCCCCGCTACGACTTCAACTGGCAAACCGAATACGTGCTGGCCGAGCCGCTGCGGCTGCCTGCCGGAGCCCGGATTGCATGCCGAGGCGTGTACGACAACTCGCCGGAAAACCTCAACAATCCCGATCCCAAGGCCACGGTCCATTGGGGAGATCAAACTTGGGACGAGATGCTGGTGGGCTACTTCAACATTGCCGTTAGTCGCCCGCTGGCCCAGTTGGGCCGCGCTGCCAAGGAAGAGGGCGCCGGGCAGTTTCAGGGCGTCGTCCTCGATCGGCTCTTCAAGCAACTGGACCGCAATGGCAACGGGGCCATCGAAGCCGACGAAGCTCCCGGCCGGCTCCGACCGGTCTTCCAACTGTTGGATACCGACCGCGATGGCCAGCTTTCGCGAGAAGAGTTTGAAGGCGTGAAGAAGTTCCGCGAATGACGTCGCGAACCCTGGCACGCGGCTTAGCCGGCCGCCCCGGGATCGAAGAAAACGCTACCAGTCACGTAGACGGCGTACATCGTTAGCAGCAGCAGACCTTCAGCGCGGCTGATGCGCGACTGCGTGATGGAGAGCGGCACCAACAGCACGGTGACGATGCCCATGAACGCCAGGTCGAACCCGCCGCGTCCTGCCGGCACGGCCACCGGGGCCACGGTCGCGGTGATGCCAAGTACAAACAGCAGATTGAACAGGTTCGAACCGACCACGTTGCCCATCGCCATGTCGGTATAACCTTTGGCCGCGGCTACGGCCGAGGCGAAGATCTCGGGCAAACTGGTCGCCACGGCCACCACCGTCAGACCGATCAGGGCTTCGCTCATGCCGAGCGAGCGTGCCAGGCCTACGGCGCCCACTTCGGTCAACTTGCCGCCCAGGAACAGGCAAGCGAGCCCCGCGGCGATCAACAGCGTGGCGGCAAACGGGTGCAGGTGCGCCTCTTCCTCGACCGCTTCTTCGGCTTCCATGGTGAGGGCGTCTTTTTGCCCTTTGCGAGCCAGGCGATACCAGGCGATCAGAAAGCCCACAAAGACCGTCAGCAGAATCACGCCATGCAGCCAGCCGAAGGCGAACTGCGTGCCGCCGTCGGGCGTGTGCAGATATGGCGGCATATAAGCCAGCGCGATGGCAAGACCGCTCACGACGATCAGGTACGGCAGTTCCTTGCGCACAACACGGCTGGCAATCACCAGCGGCTTGACCAACGCGCTGATGCCCAGCACCAGGCACATGTTGGCAATGTTGGAGCCGATCACGTTGCCAAAGCAGAGGGCCGTGTTATCGTTCAGCGCGGCCACCACGTTGAAGGCCAGTTCCGGTGCGCTGGTGCCAAAGGCAACCACGGTCAGCCCGATCAGCAGCGTCGAAAGCCCCAGGCGGACAGCCACGTTCACGGCACCGCGCACCAGCCAGTTGCCGCCGTAGAGCAGCAGCACCACACCGACCCCGAGCACCAACAAACTCGGCAAGCGGTTCAACCACGTGTCAATGGTGTCCAACACGGCGGATCACACGGCAAGGGGTGCGAGATACAAAACACGCCCTGGGACGCTAGGCGTCAGACATGCCCTGGCAATCGGAGAAAGCCGGGCGGATCAAGAAGCGTCGCTGGCCAGCGTCAGCCAGGTGCCGGCCCAGACCACGGGCGAATCGTCCACCGAGTAGCCCGGCAGAGCCTGGCGAGGGTGTGCAATGATGCTGCCCACAAACAGCCTCGACGCGCCAGGCTGCAAGGGGATGCGGCCGGTCGAAACGAGCGTCACGGCCGCGGGTGCCTCGGCCGCCGGGTTTTGCACCAGCGTGGCCGGCGAGGGCGCTTCCACTTGAGCCACCTCAGGCGTGGGCGTGGCGGCACTCGGCAATTGGCTTTCCAGCGGCGCGCCGCTGGGAACAGGGGCCGGACCAGCCGGAGCGGCATTGCCGGGCACGGGCATCAACTGCACGCGGGTCAAGTGCCACGGGCCCGACGACGAGCTGCCGACCACTTGCCCGGCAAGCACAATACCAGGGCTTGCCGCGGGATTGGTGGCCACCGCCGCGGTGGCGAGACGCGCCTGGGCCAAACTGTTGATGGCGGCCAGCTGCTGCGGCCGCTCGGTCACCCGCCGCAGCACGGTATGCACCGCCTCGCGACGAGCAAGCACCTGCGGCTCATTCACGTCGACAAACGTCGCTACCTGGGCCAGGCGGCAAAGCAGTTCGTATAGCTCGCTCGTCACCACGACCTCGCCGCCCGGTGCGCTGGTCGCCCGGTTGGCCTCGGTCAGAACGTCGGCCAGTTCCTGGGACGAGAAGCTCGGCATGGTGCCCTGGGGGGGCGCCGGCTGCTCGGTCGGCGGTTGTGTGGCGACGGTGGGAACCTCCGTGCCCGGCATCAATTGGCCTTGCTTGTCATTGGCCGGCTTGCGGGGACGCTTGGGCGACTGTTTGCCGCGTGGGCTTTCGATGGTGATGGGACCACCACCCGGCGGAGGCGCGGGGAAATCGTCGGAATCGCTCTGCGAGCGGTTATGGTCCACAAATGGCAGCGGCAGGTTGATGAAGTGGAACCGCGGGCCGCCAAAGAAGTTCAGCAACCAATAGCCCAGGTACAGCCCGACAAACCCGCTGATCACCACGCCGATCGCCAGCGACAACATGCTGGGACCTTGGTTCTTGCGCTGGCGGACGGCCTTGGCCGACATGCTGTCCTTGTTGGGCGTCGATTCCGAGGTCCCGGTATCAGACTTACTCAAGCCAGCCCAGGGCGAATCACTTTCGTCGGCCTTGCTCTTGGACTTATCGTCCTCGGCGGCTTCTTTTTTTTCGTCCGAGGCTTTGGACTCGCCGCTTGCCGAAGCGGTAGCGGCGGCTTCGGCGGCTGCCGCCGCGGCCGCAATGTCGCCCACGCCCGAGGAACCACTCTCGCTAGTCGCGGCTTCCTTCTGGGCCGCAGCAGGTGCAGCCTCGGCGGCGGGCGAAGTGGTCGTTGAGGAACTGGCGGCAGGTGCGGCGCTAGCAGGCGTGTTCTCGATCGGCTCGCCGTCCTCGTTCAACAGCACCGGCTTGAGAATAAAAGCCGCTTCGCAATGGGGGCAAACCACGCCCTCGATAAACTCGTCGGGGAGTTCCAGGCTCTCGTGGCAAGCAGGGCACTCAACTACAGCAGACATCCTTTACTCCACGGTCGCTGCAAACGGAGGGAGCAGTCGATCGAACGCCAGCAAGGTCAACTTGGAGGAGATTGCCGGGCCCTCACCAATATAGGACACCAGCCGCAGAGTACCGCATCGCCACCCTGATTGCCCCAGGACTGGACAGACAGGTCAGTCTACCATCGCCGCGCGGCTGCCGACAGAAGCAAACTACCAGGGGCACACCCTAGTGGGGGTTGGCCAAGTGAGGCTACCGGCCGGCGCAACACGGACGATGGTGGCGCATTAAACGCTGCTAGCGGTGCTCAGCAGCCGGGGTAGCTCCCTGAGCGAGCGGATAATCCAGCCCGGCGCCGGATAGT
>Ga0182737_1000820_pt1 | contig 36511 bp, 33 predicted proteins | sample eDN5th30CBELigOP_FD_128878 | JGI IMG/M metagenome (GOLD analysis project Ga0182737, IMG submission 128878) | Enriched Organic Plus compost microbial communities from Emeryville, California, USA - eDNA 5th pass 30_C BE-Lig OP (version 2) (version 2) ... | reverse complement strand
TTCCTGCAGACGAAGTACGTCGGCCAGAAGCGCTTCAGCCTCGAGGGCGGCGAGTCGCTCATCCCGCTGCTGGACGAGGTCCTGCGCGGTGCCGCGGATGCGGGCCTCGACGGCGCCGCGATCGGCATGGCGCACCGCGGCCGCCTGAACGTGCTCACCAACATCGCGGGCAAGACCTATGGCCAGGTCTTCCAGGAGTTCGAGGGCACCACCCTCCCGGGCAACAAGCGCGGCTCCGGCGATGTGAAGTACCACCTGGGCACCGAGGGCACGTTCGTCTCCGACTCGGGCACCGAACTGCCGGTGCTCCTGGCGGCGAACCCCTCGCACCTGGAGACAGTCGACGGCGTGCTCGAGGGCATCGTCCGCGCCAAGCAGGACCGCAAGCCCATCGGCACCTTCACCTGGCTGCCGATCCTCATCCACGGCGACGCCGCCTTCGCGGGCCAGGGCGTCGTGGTCGAGACCCTGCAGATGTCGCAGCTGCGCGGCTACCGCACCGGCGGCACCGTGCACGTGGTCGTCAACAACCAACTCGGCTTCACGACCCTGCCGGTCGACGGCCGCAGCTCGGTGTACGCGACCGACGTCGCCAAGACCATCCAGGCACCGGTGCTGCACGTGAACGGCGACGACCCCGAGGCCGTCGTGCGTGCCGCGGAGCTCGCCTTCCGCTACCGCCAGGAGTTCCACCGCGACATCGTCATCGACCTCGTCTGCTACCGCCGACGCGGCCACAACGAGGGCGACGACCCGTCGATGACCCAGCCGCTGATGACCAACCTCATCGAGGCCAAGCGCTCCGTGCGCCGCCTGTACACCGAGGCCCTCGTCGGCCGCGGTGACATCACCGAGGAGGAGTACGAGCAGGCCAAGCGGGACTTCCAGGAGCGCCTGGAGATCGCCTTCACCGAGACGCACGCGGCGGAGACCGGGACCACCGACGTCGTCGACCCGGGCGCCGAGCCCGAGGCCGCCGGCGCGCCGGAGACCACCGGCGTCCCCCTCGAGGTCGTGCACCTCATCGGCGACGCATTCGTCAACAAGCCCGAGGGCTTCACCGTCCACACCAAGCTGCAGCAGCTGCTCGAAAAGCGCCACGCGATGAGCCGCAACGGCGGCATCGACTGGGCGTTCGGCGAGCTGCTCGCCTTCGGTTCGCTCGTGCTGGAGGGCACCCCGGTGCGCCTGGCCGGCCAGGACGCCCGCCGTGGCACCTTCGTGCAGCGCCATGCGGTGTTCCACGACCGCGCCAACGGTCAGGAGTGGCTGCCGCTGACGAACCTGTCGGAGAACCAGGGCCGCTTCTTCGTCTACGACTCGCTGCTCAGCGAGTACGCGGCGATGGCGTTCGAGTACGGCTACTCGGTGGAGCGTCCCGAGGCACTCGTGCTGTGGGAGGCGCAGTTCGGCGACTTCGTCGACGGCGCGCAGACGGTCATCGACACCTACCTCTCCTCCGCCGACCAGAAGTGGGGCCAGCAGTCGAGCGTCGTGCTGCTGCTCCCGCACGGCTACGAGGGCGCCGGCCCCGACCACTCGTCCGCCCGCATCGAGCGCTTCCTGCAGCTGTGCGCGCAGGACAACATGATCGTGGCGCGTCCCTCGACCCCGGCGCAGCACTTCCACCTGCTCCGCCGTCAGGCCTACGCCCGGCCGCGCAAGCCGCTCGTCGTCTTCACGCCGAAGGCGATGCTGCGACTGCGCGACGCGACCAGCCCGGTCGAGGCGTTCACGCAGGGTGCGTTCGAGCCGGTGATCGACGACGAGCGGAACCTCGACCGGAATGCGGTGACCCGAGTGCTGCTGCACTCGGGCAAGATCCACTGGGACCTCCGCTCCGAGCTGGACAAGCACCCGAACGAGCGCATCGCGCTGGTCCGCCTGGAGCAGTACTACCCGGCCCCGGTCGACGAGCTGAACGCGATCATCGACAGCTACCCGAACGCCGAGCTGGTGTGGGTCCAGGAGGAGCCGGAGAACCAGGGCGCCTGGCCGTTCATCGCGCTCGAGGTCGTGAAGTACCTGCACGGCCGCACCATCCGCGTGGTCTCGCGCGCCGCATCCGCCTCCACGGCGGCGGGTTCCGCGAAGACCCACGCGATCGAGCACGCCGCGCTCATGGAGCAGGCGCTGTCGATGTGATCGAGCGCTGTCAGTGGTGGCTGGCCTGCGCCTCGCGCAGGCGCCGCAGCACCTGGTCGCGGAGCTGCTCGGGCGCGCTCTCCCGGCAGGCGCGCGCGACGACCTCGGTGAGGGTGCGCGCGACGAGTGCCTCCTCCCGGCACTCCACGCAGGTCTCCAGATGCTCCCGAATGTCGGCGTGCTTCGTGTTGCACACCTCGTTGCGCAGGTACTCCTCGAGGTCGCGCCGGGCCTTGTCACAACCGCAATCGGTCATTTCGTACTCCTGGGTGCAGGCGGGGTGATCCCCCGCTCCTGGGCGTATTCGGCGAGCAGTTCACGAAGCATCCGCCTGCCACGGTGCAGACGGCTCATGACCGTGCCGATGGGGGTTTTCATGATGTCCGCGATCTCCTGATACGCGAAGCCCTCCACGTCCGCCAGGTACACCGCCAGGCGGAAATCCTCCGGAATCGCCTGCAGCGCGTCCTTGACCGCCGAGGCGGGCATGCGGTCGATCGCCTCGGCCTCGGCCGAGCGGGACCGCATCGCGGTGGCCGACTCGGCGCCGCCGAGCTGCCAGTCCTCCAGGTCGTCGATCGCGCTCTGGTACGGCTCGCGCTGCTTCTTCCGGTAGGTGTTGATGTACGAATTCGTGAGGATGCGGTACAGCCACGCCTTCAGGTTCGTGCCCTGCGTGAAGCTGTCCCAGGAGGCGAACGCCTTCACGAACGTCTCCTGCACGAGGTCGGCCGCGTCCGCGGGGTTGCGCGTCATCCGCATGGCCGCCGCGTACAGCTGGTCCATGAACGGGAGCGCCTGCTCCTCGAACTGCGTACGCGCGTCGGCCTGCTCGTCCATCAGGCGCCAGTCTACGTCCGGCGCGAGCGGCGACAGCACGACGGATGACATCCGCATCCCTCCTCCGGCGGGGCACCCGGTTGCGCCCCTCGGTAGGGTGGAACCGATGAGCACTCAGCGGTATTCCCCCCGGGCCTGGTCGGCCCCCGTGGTCGAGCGCCCCGTGACCGCGACCGTGGCCGTGCCCGGCTCGAAGTCGCTGACCAACCGCGAACTCGTGCTCGCGGCCATCGCGGACGGTCCTGGCACCATCCACGCCCCGCTCCACTCCGACGACTCCGCCCGCATGATCGCCGCGCTGCAGGCGCTCGGGGTGCGGATCGAGCGGGTGCCCGGTGAGGGCCGGTTCGGCGACGACCTGCATGTGACCCCGCCCGCGCGCTTCGCCGCGGGCGGCACCGTCGACTGCGGCCAGGCGGGCACCGTGATGCGCTTCGTGACCCCGCTCACCGGCCTCGCAAGCGGCGACGTCACGGTCACCGCCCACGCGAGCGCCCTGCACCGGCCGATGGGCGAGATGATCCGCGCCCTCCGCCAGGTCGGCGTCGACATCGACGACGGCGGCACCTGGTCGCTGCCCTTCACCGTGCGCGGCCGCGGCCGCGTCGTCGGCGGCGAGGTCGAGATCGACGCGAGCGCGTCGAGCCAGTTCGTCTCCGGCCTGCTGCTGGCCGCCGCCCGTTACGACGTCGGCTTGCGCCTGCGCCACCGCGGCGCGCGCCTGCCCAGCATCCCCCACATCGACATGACCGTCGACGCGCTCAGCCGTCGCGGCGTACACGTGGAGCGCCCCGCCGCCGGCGAATGGCTCGTGCCGCCGACGGTGCCGCACGGCAAGGACGTCACGATCGAACCCGACCTCTCCAACGCCGCCCCCTTCCTCGCTGCGGCCGTGGTCACGGGTGGGTCGGTCTCGGTGACCGGCTGGCCGGCGCACTCCACGCAGCCCGGCGTGCAGCTGCCGCAGCTGCTCGGCGCGTTCGGTGCGCACGCCTCACGCCGCCACGGCGCCCTGACCGTGACCGCGGGCGACACCGTCTCGGCGGTCGACCTCGATCTGTCCGCCGTGGGCGAGCTGACCCCCACGCTCGTGGGCCTGGCGCTCTTCGCCGACGGCCCGTCCACCTTCACCGGCATCGGGCACATCCGCGGTCACGAAACCGACCGGATCGCCGCGCTCGTCGAGAACATCCGCGCGATCGGCGGCGAGGCGCAGGAGCTTCCCGACGGCATCCGTGTGCGGCCCCGGCCCCTCTCGGGCGGGCGATGGCGTGCGTTCCACGACCACCGCCTCGCGACGACGGGCGCGCTGGTCGGCCTGCGCGTGCCGGGCGTCGAGGTCGACGACATCGGCACGACCGCGAAGACGATGCCCGAGTTCCCCGAGCTGTGGGCCGACATGCTGGGCGAACAGGAGTGCACCGCCGCGTGAGCTGGCTGGCACCGGACGACGAGGACGACGAGCCGGACTTCGACGAGTCGGCCGTCCGCGTGCGCCCGAACCCGAAGGCCAACCGTCCGCGGACCAAGCGCCGTCCCGCGCACGCGGATGCGCAGATCGTCCGGGTGCTCGGGGTCGACCGCGGCCGGTACACCGTGCTGGTCGACGAGGACGGGCCCGAGGAGCGCGAGGTCACCGCGGTGCGCGCCCGTGAGCTCCGCAAGCAGCCGATCGTCACCGGCGACCGCGCGCGGGTCGTGGGCGACCTCTCCGGCGCCGAGGGCACCCTCGGCCGCATCGTCGGCATCGAGCCGCGCACCACCCTCCTGCGCCGCAGCGCCGACGACACGGACAACGTCGAACGCGTCGTCGTCGCCAACGCCGACCAGATGCTCATCGTCGTCGCCGCAGCGGACCCGGAGCCGCGCCCGCGCCTGGTCGACCGCTACCTCATCGCGGCGCTGGACGCCGGCATCCGCCCCATGCTCGTGGTCACCAAGACCGACCTCGCCGACCCGGCCGAGTTCCTCACGCACTTCGACGGCATCGACCTGCAGGTGTTCACCTCCCGGCGCGGCGAGATGCCCGTCGAGCGGATCGGTGCCGAGCTCGTCGGGCACGCCACGGTCTTCGTCGGCCACTCCGGCGTCGGCAAGTCCACACTCGTGAACGCGCTCGTGCCCGGCGCGGGCCGTGCGACCGGACATGTGAACGAGGTCACCGGACGCGGCCGCCACACCTCCTCGTCGACCGTCTCGCTCCGCTACCGCGGCGAGGGCGGCTCGGGCTGGGTCATCGACACCCCCGGTGTGCGCTCCTTCGGGCTCGGCCACGTCGACCCGGCCAACATCCTCAAGGCGTTCACTGACCTCGCCGTCGCGGCCGAGGAATGCCCGCGCGGCTGCACGCACCTGCCGGACGCGCCGGACTGCGCGATCATCGAGGCCGTCGAGGCGGGGCGTCTCGGTCCGACCGGCGCAGGCCGCCTGGACTCGCTCCAGCGCCTGCTGGCGACCTTCGCCGCCCGCGAGCAGGGCCACGGACGCATGACGCCATAGGCTGGGGAGCATGACCGTTCAGCCCGGAGACACCGCACCCGACTTCACCCTCCTCGACCAGGACGAGCAGCCGGTCTCGCTCCACGACCTGCGCGGCGGAAGCGTCATCCTGTACTTCTACCCGGCCGCCATGACCCCCGGCTGCACGACCCAAGCGTGCGACTTCCGCGACAGCCTGTCCTCGCTCACCGCCGCCGGCTACACCGTCCTGGGCGTCTCGCGGGACACTCCGGCCAAGCTCCGCGAGTTCCGCGAGCGCGACGGGCTGACCTTCCCGCTGCTGTCGGACCCTGACCACGCGGTGCACGCCGCCTACGGCGCCTGGGGCGACAAGATGAACTACGGCAAGAAGATCGAGGGCGTGCTGCGTTCCACCTTCGTCATCGACCCGGAGGGCGTGGTCGTCCTCGCCCAGGTCAACGTGAAGGCGACCGGTCACGTCGCCCGGCTGCGCAAGCAGCTCGGCATCGACGCCTGATCCCTCGCCGGTTCACTTCCCGACGCCGCGGCCGTCCTCGGTCGCGGCGTCGTCCTTCGCCCGCTGGGTACGCCCCGCACGTGCGACCGCCAGGAACAGCAGCACCAGGATGAGCAGCGCCGGCACCGCGAGTGCGATCCCGATGACGGGGTGGGCGTATGCGCCGGTGGCCGCACCGCCCGCGACGGCGAGCACCAGCAGCTGCGTCACGATGCCGCCGGAGCGCCCCCACCCCTGGTCGCGCAGCGTCCCGAGCCCGAACGCCAGCACGGCGGCGGCGCCCACGACGGTGAGCACGAGGAGGGCGATCGCACTCGTGACGGATTCGGTGTCGCCGAGGATGAGCTCGACGATCTGCCAGATCGCGAGGGCGACGACGCCCACGCCCTCCAGGGTCACCAGGACGCCCGCGATCCGGTCTGCCGGCCCCGTGCTCATGCTCACTCCGATCGGATGCCGACGCGCGTCGGCGCTGCGGAAGGCCCGAACGCGCAGAAATTGATCAGCACTCGAACCTTGTCAAGTTGGGTGACGTTGTGGGACGATAGAGCACGTCGTGTGCTCCCACAGCGACGTGGGGCGGGCTCAGGCGCCCGCACACCGAACAGAGTATCGGACCTCTTGCCGCGCTCTGAAAATGAACCCACCCTGATCTTCGTACCCTGAGGAGCACAACCATGGATTGGCGCGACAAGGCCGCCTGCTTGACGGTCGACCCGGAACTCTTCTTCCCCGTCGGCAACACGGGCCCCGCGGTCGACCAGATCGAGAAGGCCAAGGCGGTCTGCGCGCGGTGCACCGTCACCGAGATCTGCCTGCAGTACGCCCTGGAATCCGGCCAGGACTCGGGCGTGTGGGGCGGCCTGTCCGAGGACGAGCGTCGCGCCCTCAAGCGTCGCGCGGCCCGCGCCCGCCGCGCCTCCTGAGCCGGGGTCCGCTCCCCCGTCGACGTCACGCCGGCGCCCTTCCGGGCGACCGGCGTTCGTCGTGTCTCAGACCGGTTCGCGGTCGATGTAGCGCAGCGGGATGTCGATCGTGACCTCCGTACCGCTGCCCATGACGGTGTGCCAGTCGATCGTCCCGCCGAGCTCCCCCTGGATGAGCGTGCGCACGATCTGCGTGCCGAGCCCTCGCCCGACCTGACCCTCCGGCAGTCCCACCCCGGTGTCGCGCACCCGCACCTCGAGGTTCTCGGCGGTGCGGTTCGCGCTGATCTCGACCTCGCCCTCCTGGCCTGCCAGACCGTGCTCGACCGCGTTGGTCACGAGCTCGGTGAGCGCGAGCGCGAGCGGCGTCGCATACTCGCTCGGGAGCGTCCCGAAGGTGCCGGTCTTCAGCGTCTTCGCCCGGGTGTTCGGGGCGGCGGCGACCTCCGCGGCCAGCTTCAGCACCCGCGAGAACACGTCGTCGAAATCGACGTTCTGGGTCAGCCCCTCGGAGAGCGTGTCGTGCACCACCGCGATCGCCGCGACGCGTCGGGTCGCGTGGGTGAGGGCCTCGCGCGCCTCCTCCGAGTGGGTGCGGCGGGCTTGGATCCGCAGCAGTGACGCGACCGTCTGCAGGTTGTTCTTCACCCGATGGTGGATCTCCCGGATGGTCGCGTCCTTGGTGATGAGCTCCTGGTCACGGTGACGCAGCTCCGTCACGTCGCGGCAGAGCACGATCGCGCCGATCCGGGTGCCGTGGTCGCGGAGCGGGACCGCCCGCAGCGACACCGTGACACCACGCGCCTCCACGTCGGTGCGCCACGGCGCACGACCGGTGGCGACCACCGGCAGCGACTCGTCGAACTGTCGCTTCTCCGGGAGGATCTGGGTGATCACCTCGACCAGCGGCTCGCCCTCGAGCTCGTCGTCGAAGCCCATCCGGTTGAACGCGGACAGCGCGTTCGGACTCGCGAACGTGGTGATGCCGTCGACGTCCAGTCGGATGAGGCCGTCGGATGCGCGCGGGGCGCCGCGGCGCGGCGCGGTCGGGGCGGACAGGTCCGGGAACTCCCCCGAGGCGACCATGCCGAACAGGTCGTCCGCGCAGTCGTTGAAGGTGATCTGCTGCCGCGACGGGGTGCGGGCCTCGCCGAGGTTCGTGTGCCGGGTGAGGACGCCCAGGACGCGGGCGGGCTGGTCCCCGCGGGCGGGCTCGCGCACGATCGGCACGGCACGCACGCGCGTGGGGGTCTCCTCGAACCAATCCGGTGAGGCGGAATCGACGATGCGGGCGCTGTGGAAGGCCTCCCGCACCTGCGCCCGCCACTGCGGACGCACCTTGTCACCGACGATGTCGCGATAGAACAGGGTCGCGGCGCCGCTCGGCCGGGTGTGCGCGACCGCAATGAAGGAATCGTCGGGGGTCGGCACCCAGATCACGATGTCCGCGAAGGCGAGGTCGGCGAGCAGCTGCCCGTCACCGGCGAGCCGGTGCAGCCATTCCACATCGGCCGGATCGGAGAATCCCTGGGCGTACACGAGGTCCGAGAGCGTCGACACGGACCAAGCCTACGTGACGGTCCGGGCGGCCCTCGGCCCGGACCGGGTGCGGCGGAGGGCGCCCGCCCGTGCGGTCCCGCGCCGGGTCGCCCCCGCCCCCGGGTCCGAGGCTGGCAGCACCTCCGCGGCGAGTCGGCGGACCGCGGCCACCAGCGCAGCGCGGGCCGCGACCTCCGCGACCGGGCGCGCGGCCAGGCGCGCCGCATCCGTCCCACGGACGTCCTCCGGGAGGAACCCCACCTCCGTGATGCCGGTGTAACGCTCGAGGGCGCGCCGGATCTGGCCGCGCGGGTCGAAGCCCACGGCGCCCGCCCGCAACCGGTTCACGGCCACCGTCAGCCCGGCGCCGCCCGCCGCCGCACGCAGGTCACCGTGGGCGCGGATGAACCGCGACACCCCGATCGGATCGGCGGAGACCACGGCGACCACATGGTCGGCGCTCTCCAGTGCCGCCAGGGTCGCAGCGTTCCGGCGCGGACCGTCCACGAGGTCGGAGACGATCTCCTCGTCCCGTTCCAGGGACGCCGCGACGTCCACGACCGTGACCGGCGCCCAGTCACGGCAGGCGGCGAGGGCGGCGACGACCCGCCGCCGGGACAGCTCAGGCCAGCGCGAGGGACGGTTGATCCCGGTGAGCACGTCGACATCGCGGCCCGGCATGCCGAGCGGCACGCTGATCCGGGCGAGTTCCGCCGCATCCAGTCCGCCGAGTTCGGCCTGCCTGCAGGCGGCCGGGAAGCCGGGCCCCTCGTCGGGGAGGCCGAGCGCCTGCGCGACCGAGGGAGCGTGCGCGTCGGCGTCGACGAGCGCAGCCCGACCGTGCAGCCGCGCGAGTTCCGCGGCCAGTTCGATCGCCACCGTCGTCCGCCCGGGGGCGCCGTGCGTCCCCCAGACCGCGATCGTCACCGGGGCGGTCACCGGGGCGGCCGTCTCCCCCGGCCGCCACCGCAGGATGCGGTCGGCGAGCCGTCGCGGCGGCGCCGGCGGCAGTGGCTCGCCGAGGCCGAACGAGGTGGCGAGGCGGACCGCGCCCGCATCCGCCCCGATCGGGACGATGCGGGTCCCGGCCCGGTCCGCTGCGTCGACCGTCGCGGCGTTGAGCGCCCGGTGGACGGCGGGCACCACGAGCAGGTCCACGCCCTCGAGCGGTGGGACCACGTCCTCCGGCGAGGTCTCCGCCTGCACCCCGCGCGCCGCGAGCGCACGGGCCAGTTCGGATGCGCCCGGCTCGGGGAGCATGAGGACGGCGACCGTCACGGCACGGCCCCCGCGACCGGGACGACGGAGAGCAGCGACTCGGCCGCGAGCGCCTCGAGGAGCGCCGGGACATCGGCGCGCAGGACCACGAGCTCGAGCGACGGCCCGCGGGCGGAGACGATCGCGTCGTCGGCGACCAGGCGGGCCACCGTCGCGTCCGCGATGAGCACCCGCGGGGTCGCGAAGCCGCCCTCGGGGTCCGGCGGCGCGGCCCACACCTCCACCCTGGCACCGGCGTCGACGGCGGCGGGGACCGCGGTCGCCGACGGGACGACGACCGTGGTGGTGCGCGCCGCCTCGGCGGGGCCCAGCGCGTCGGCGGGCACGAGTTCACCGGCGGGGACCGTGCGCAGCACCACCGCGTCCTCCCTCTCCGCTCCCGGGGCGGCATACCGCTCCGCCGCACCACCCAGCGCCGCTTGCGCGACCGTGAAGTCGGACGCGGCCACCGCCTCGCCCGCCACGAGCGTCCGGGCGGCGACGAGGACGGGAGTGGTCTGTCTCGCCGCGGCGACGACGAACCACACGCCGGCGACCGAGGCCAGGACGATCACGATCCCGATGACGAACCGCGGGTCGACCCAGACGGATCGGGCACGCGGTCGGGGCGTCGAGCTGGACATGCCGACCATGGTCGCCGAGGTCCACCGGCGGCGTCGTACGTTATCCACAACGCCGCCGCGGCACCCCCGTCGCAGGCCGCCGTCGTGCCGATAATTGGGCCATGCCCGAGTCGAGCCCGTTCGCGGGGCGTCATGTGTCCCCCGCCGAAGTGGCGGAGGCGCTGGGCGTCTCGGTCGAGGAGGTGCTCGCGCTCGTGCACGACGGCCGGCTGCGGGGCGCCCGGCTCGGCTCGCCGGCGCAGTGGCGGATCGAGGAGGCGAGCGTGGTGCACTACCTCGACGACCAGGCCGAGGAGGCGCGGCGGATCGCGCTGTGGCGCCAGTCCAACGCCGCGAGCTTCCCCGAGCTGTGGGGCCACGGCCCGGTCCGGAACCCCGACTGAGGCCGGCAGTCAGCGGTCACGGTGCGCCGGGACCTCGACCCAGGCGGTGGCCGCGCACGGGATCAGCCGGAAGCCGGTGACCTCCCCGGCCCGTCGCGGCGTCCCGGGCTCGTGCACGGCCAGGTCGAGGTGGTCGGCGCCGGCACGGTCGATCGTGCCGGCGAGCACGTGCCCGTCCACCCGGTGGATGCGGACCGGGTCGCGTCTGCGGGCGAGGTCGCGCAGGACGAAGGTGAACGGCATCCGTTCGGCCAGCGAAGCGGGTGCTGCAGGCGTCTCACGCGCGCTGCGCAGCAGGTCGGGCTCGGCCATCCGGATGCCGAGCAGCGCCTCGATCCGCACGAGCGCGGCACCCCCGTGCATCAGACCGAGCCCCAGCCAGTCCTCGCCCACCGCGTCCAGCGTCCCGTCCACGGCGGACCCGCCGGCAAGGTCCAGCCGGAGCGTCGCGCCCGCGAGCGTCGGCACCTGCAGTCGGGAGCGGAGCGCGAGCCGCGCGAGTCGGAGCCGCTCGGCCTCGGTGTCGAGCGCCGCGCGCTCGGCCTCCCACTCGGAGGCGAACTGGTCCTGCAGATCTTCGAAGAGCCGCTCCCACCGCATCGGCCGACATTAAGGCAGTCCGGGGGCGCCGATGAGAAGTTCTCCACAAACCCCGCGACCCGTCTCGGTGCGTGCTCTACTGACCGTGCTCACGAATCCCCCCAACGAGTGAGGCAGCATGGCACATCTGCAGGCACACGTCGCCACCGCGGCGAGGCCCACACGACGAACTGCGGCGGCGGACTTCTTCGCCCCGCAGCCCACTTCCACCTCGGATCTCCCCGATCCGGCTCCCCTCCTGCGCAACCTCACGCAGGGCGTGCTGGAATCGCTCGCCGGCGTCCGCGATCTGGATCAACTCGCCCGTTGGCTGACCGAGGAGGCCTACCGCGGCCTGCTCACCCGGGTGAATCTCGCGATCCGCGCCCGCAGCGCGCGCGGCGTCCCCGCCGCCCGTCCGGTGCACACCATCCTGCGCGTCCGCCACTCCTGCCCCGCCGACGGCGTCGTCGAAGCGGTGGTCGTGGTCGCCGGACCTGCGCGGACCCGGGCCCTCGCCATCCGGCTCGAGGGGTTCGACCACCGCTGGCGCGCCACCTCGCTCGCGCTCCTCTGACCGGTTCCGCGCTCCCGCGTCGACGGCTCAGCCGCCCGCGTCGATGAGTTCCAGCAGTCCCTTCAGCGCCGCCTCGATCTCGTCGTGGTCGTATTGCCCCGCACGGTGCTCCCCCGCGATGACGCCGGAGCGCCGCACCTTCCGGAAGTCCCCGAACGGGAACGAGTACGCCTGCTTTGTCTCCGGGTTCTCGTCCGGGTCGACGCCCAGGTGCCAGTGCGCGTAGGCGGTCCACCCCTCCCGCTCGATGAAGTGGTTCTCCTCGTCCGGTGTCGGCGCCGTCGCGGACCAGGCGTCGCGCTCGTCTCGGACCACCTTCCCCTCCCGCACGAGCGCACGCGCGTGCCGGAGGGCCGCTTCGTTGAGTTCGATCGCCATGGCCCGGATGCTACGCCGCGCCGTCCGCGCCGCGGAACCGCTTGACGGTCAGGCGGGGGTCACTTCTGCCTGTAGGACGCGAGGAAGTTGCCGAGCCGCTCGATGGCCTCGCCGATGACCCGTGCCTCGGGCAGGGTCACCACCCGCAGGTGGTCGGGGGTCGGCCAGTTGAACCCGGTGCCGGGCACGAGGAGGATGTGCTCGGCCACGAGCAGGTCGCGCACGAGCTTCTGGTCGTCGTGGATCTCGTGCACGTTCGGGTCGAGGCGCGGGAACGCGTACAGCGCGCCCTGCGGCTTGACGCAGCTCACGCCGGGGATCGCTTCCAGGCCCGCCCACGCGACGTCGCGCTGCTCGTGCAGCCGTCCGTTCGGGGCGATGAGCGCGTCGATCGACTGCACCCCGGACAGCGCTGCCTGCACCGCGTGCTGGGCCGGGACGTTGGGGCACAGGCGGGTGGAGGCGAGGAGGGTGATGCCCTCGATGAACCCGGCGGCATGCGACTTCGGCCCGGTGATCACGAGCCAGCCGGAGCGGTACCCCGCGACCCGATAGGTCTTGGAGAGGCCGTTGAAGGTCAGGCAGAGGAGGTCGGGCGCGAGGGTCGCGAGCGGGATGTGCTCCGCGCCGTCGAAGAGGATGCGGTCGTAGATCTCGTCCGAGAGCAGCAGCAGCGAGTGCTCGCGGGCCAGGTCGACGATCTGCTGCAGCACCTCGCGGCTGTAGACCGCGCCGGTGGGGTTGTTCGGGTTGATCACGACGATCGCCTTGGTGCGCTCGGTGATCTTCGCACGGATGTCCTCGATGTCGGGCTCCCAGCCCTGCGCCTCGTCGCAGAGGTAGTGCACCGGGGTGCCGCCCCCGAGACTCGTCATCGCGGTCCACAGCGGGTAGTCCGGGGCCGGGATGAGGACCTCGTCGCCCTCGTCGAGGAGCGCCTGCATCACCATCGTGATGAGCTCGGACACCCCGTTGCCGAGGTACACGTCCTCGGGGCCGAAGTGCGGGAAGCCGGGCACCTGCTCGTAGCGGGAGACGACCGCGCGGCGGGCGGAGAGGATGCCCTTGCTGTCGCTGTAGCCGTGGGCGGTGGGCACCGCCGCGATCATGTCTCGGACGATCTGGTAGGGCGACTCGAACCCGAAGGACGCGGGGTTGCCGGTGTTGAGCTTGAGGATCGTGTGGCCTTCGGCCTCCAGCCGGTCGGCCTCGACGAGCGCCTCCCCCCGGATCTCGTAGAGGACGTTCTTCAACTTGCTGGACTGGTCGAGGGGTCGAAGCGGGCTCACCGGTTCAGGATAGCCCCGCCCCCGCACGGCCAATCGCCGACCGCTGGCCTCCCGCATCCGCCCGGTCCCCACACGGAAGGACCGCGAGACTGCATCTGCCGCACGAGACTGCGTCCATTGTCGGCAGTCTCGTGGCGCAGAAGCAGTCTCGCGGTCCTCGGCGGGTGGTCAGGCGCGGCGCCGGCGGGCGCGGGCTGCTGCGACCACCTGGAAGACGAGCACCGCGGCGATGGCGATGAGGAACACGGCGGAGGCGATGACGTTCGCCTGCGGCGGGATGCCGCGCTGGGCCGCGACGTACACGTACACCGGGAAGGTCTGCACCGTACCCGAGGTGAAGTACGTGATGATGAAGTCGTCGAAGCTCAGGCTGAACGACAGCAGGGCCGCGGCGATGATGCCAGGGAGCAGCAGCGGGAAGGTGATCCGCCAGAACACCTGGGTCGGCGAGCCGTACAGGTCGCGCCCCGCCTCCTCCAGCGCCGGGTCGAGCGAGAGCACGCGGGCGCGCACCGTCACCACCACGAAGCTCAGGCAGAACATCGTGTGGGCGATGATGATCGTCCCCAGCCCCTTGCTGATGCCGGCGGTGAGGAACTGCGCCGCAAGGCCCGCACCGATGACGACCTCGGGGGTGGCCATGGGCAGGAACAGCAGCACGCTGATCGCCGAGCGCGCACGGAACCGGTAGCGCACCAGCGCGATCGCGATGGCGGTGCCGAGGGCCGTGGCGAGCACGGTCGAGACGCCGCCGACGATGAGGCTGTTGCCGAAGGCGACGCAGACGTCGGCCTGCGAGCACACGTTGAGCCAGTTGTCGAACGTGAACCCGTTCCAGGAGATGTTCGACCGGTTCGCGGCGTTGAAGGAGAACACGAACGTGTACACGATCGGGATCAGCAGCAGCACGAACGCGATCGTCACGTAGGTCGGCAGCAGCCAGCGGCCGAGGCCGATCTTCGGGCGCACCGGGTTGGGGCGCGCGAACGGCGCGGTTGCGGTGGAGGCCTCGATGGTGGTCACAGCAGGTCGTCCGTCCCCGAGCGGCGCACGTAGACACTCACGATCACGACGATCACGGCCATGAGCAGGATGCTGAGTGCCGCCGCCTGCGGATAGTTCACGGTGATGAGGAATTTCGACTGGATGACGTTGCCGATCATCGCGGTCGACGAGCTTCCGAGGAACGACTGGCTCGCGTTGACGTAGTCGCCCGTGGCGGGGATGAACGTCAGCAGCGTGCCGGAGACGATGCCCGGGAGCGACAGCGGCAGCGTGATCCGGAAGAACGTCTGCCGCGGGCTCGCGTACAGGTCGCTGCCCGCCTCGAGCAGGCGCTTGTCCAGCCGGTCGAGCGTCGCGAACAGCGGCAGGGTCATGAACGGGATGAAGTTGTACGTCAGACCGAACACGACCGAGAACGCGGTGCCGGTGATGTGGTCCTGCGGCCCCATCAGCCCGATGAAGTGCAGAACCGACACGACCGGCCCCTCGTCGGAGAGGATCTGCTTCCAGGCGAGGGTCCGCAGCAGGAAGGAGATGAAGAACGGCGCGATCACGAGCACCAGCAGCAGGTTCCGCAGCAGCGTCCGCTCCCGGATCCGCACGCCGATGTAATAGGCGATCGGGTACCCGATGAGCAGGGCGAACACGGTCGCCAGCAGCGCGAACCAGAACGAGCGCAGGAACTGCGGCCAGTACGCGGCGATGACGTCGACGTAGTTCTCCCAGCGGAAGCCGTAGTCGAACACGCCGTACTGGTCCGGGACGTTGATCCCGAACGAGGTCATCAGCAGCGAGATGAACGGGACCAGGAAGAACAGCGCCAGGTACGCCAGACCCGGGGTCAGCAGCGCCAGCGCGATGAGCCCGCCGCGGCGGCGTTCCGGCGCGGCGCCGGAGGAACCCGCACCGGCGGGTGCGAGGGCGGTCAGCGCCATGGTTACGCCGCCTCCCCCGCGGTGACGGGGTCGGGCGCCAGGTCGGGGTCGGCGACCGCGTCGCGCGCGTCGGCCTCCAGGCCGAACGTGTGCTCACGCTGCCCGGCGATCCACACCTCGTCCCCCTCGGAGAACACCGCCCCGTAGACGAGGTTCTGGGAGAACACCGAGATGGTGCCGACGCCGGGGATCTCGACGAGGTACTGCGTGCTCACGCCGGTGAACGACACATCGGTGATGCGGCCGGGGCCGAGGACGTTGTGGTCGCCGTCGCGGGCGGGCTCAGCGGCGTGGAGCATGAGCTTCTCCGGGCGGACGCCGACCGTGATCCGGCCGCTGCGGACGACCGAGCGGTCGACCGGGACCAGCACGACGCCACCGGCGGTGCGCACGGTGAGCATGCCGTTCGCCTCGGACTCGACGGTGCCGGGCACGAGGTTCGACTGGCCGAGGAAGGTCGCGACGAAGCCGGTGCGCGGGCGCTCGTAGAGCTCCTGCGGACTGCCGAGCTGCTCGATGCGGCCCTTGTTCATCACCGCGACGGTGTCGGCCATGGTCATGGCCTCCTCCTGGTCGTGGGTGACGTGGAGGAACGTGAGGCCGACCTCGCTCTGGATCGACTTCAGCTCGACCTGCATCTGGCGGCGCAGCTTCAGGTCGAGGGCGCCGAGCGGCTCGTCCAGCAGGAGGAGCGCGGGGCGGTTCACGACCGCGCGGGCCAGCGCCACGCGCTGCTGCTGACCGCCGGAGAGCTGCGTGGGCCGCCGGTCGGCGACGTGGTCGAGCTCGACCAGGCGCAGCGCCTCGTGCGCCTTCGCGGTCGCGTCGGCGACCTTGCGGCGCTTCAGACCGAATGCCACGTTCTCGATCACCGTCATGTGCGGGAACAGCGCGTAGCTCTGGAACACCGTGTTGACCGGGCGTTTGTGAGGCGCGAGCGAGGTCACGTCCTTGCCGCCGATGAGCACCTGGCCGGCGCTCGGCTGCTCGAGTCCGGCGACCAGGCGCAGCGTGGTCGTCTTGCCGCATCCGGACGGACCGAGCAGGGCGAAGAACGACCCAGCCGGGATGACCAGGTCGAGCTCCTCGATGGCGGTGAAGCCCGGGAACTCCTTGCGGATGCCGCGCAGCTCGAGATCGGCGCCGGCGGCACCGAAGTCGGTGGCCGCGTTCATGCGCCCAGCCCGACCGCTTCGAACTCGCCGTTGTAGCGCTGCTGCTCCTCGGGCGTGAGCTCACGGAACATGAACGCCTTCGACATCGTCTCGGCGTCGGGGAAGATGAGCTGGTTGTCGACCATCTCCGGGTCGATCTCGGCCATCGCCTCCTGCGCACCGGCGACCGGGGTGATGTAGTTCACCCAGGCGGCGACCTCGGCGGCCACCTCCGGCTGGTAGTAGTAGTCGATCAGCTTCTCGGCGTTCGTCTTCTGGGACGAGCCGATCGGGATGAGGAAGTTGTCGCTCCACAGGGTGCCGCCGGACTCGGGCAGCGCGAAGCCGAACTTGTCGCCGACCTCGGCGTTGATCGCGGTGATGTCGCCGGACCACACGATCGCGGCGAGGGTGTCCTCGTTCTTGAGGTCGTCGGCGTAGGAGTTGCCCTTGATGTTGCGGATCTGGCCGTCCGAGACCTGCTTGGCGAAGACGTCGATCGCGTTCTGGAACTCGGTGTCGCCCCAGGAGTCGCTGGAGATGTCGACGCCCTGGCTGAGCATGATGAGGCCGATCGTGTCGCGCATCTCGCTGAGCACGCCGATGCGGCCCTTCAGCTCCGGGTTCCACAGGTCATCGACCGTGCGCAGGCCGTTCGGCAGCTTCTCCTTGTTCCAGGCGATGCCGGCGAAGCCCGACTGCCACGGCACGGTGTACGTGCGGCCGGGGTCGAAGCCGGGGTTCTGCAGCCGCGGCACGAGGTTCTTCACGACGTTCGGCATGTTCGCCTTGTCGAGCTCCTGCGCGTAGCCGTTCTGAATCCAGATGGCGGCCATCCAGTCGGTCAGGCAGACCGTGTCGGCGCCGATGTCCTGGCCGAGTGCGAGCTGGTCGCGGACCTTGGCGAAGTAGGTGTTGTTGTCGTCGACGGCGACGTCGTACTTCACGTTCAGGCCGGTGTCGGCCATGAACGCCTCGAGCGTCGGGTGGTTGCCGTCGTCGTCCTCGTCGAGGTAGAACGCCCAGTTGGCCCAGGTGAGGTTCTTCTCGGTGTCGGAGAGGTCCTGCGCGGCCTCGGCGGATGCGGCGGTGCCACCGCCGACGCGGCCGGAGCAGGCCGCGAGGAACGCGGCCATCGAGAGGCCGGTGCCTGCGACGAAACCGCGGCGGGTGAGCTTGGATGCTCGGGCCTGCGCGATGAGGGCACGGACCATGGGGTCGGCGGGAAGGGGTCCTCGGGGCATCGGGATCTCCTCGAGTCGAGAGCGGACGGGTGCCAGGTGGTCCGATCCTGGCACAGCGTCCGGGCATCGCGCTACGTGATCCGTTGCCGGAAACATGGATTTCACATGGAAACCTCAAAGCGATCTGCCGAAAAGGCCGTTTCCGCAGTACCGTGGGGCGACCGTCGACTCAGGACTGGAGGCGCAGTGCCCACACGCAGCCCGCTGGACGAGACCTCGAAGCGGATCATCGAGCAGCTGCAGGAGAACGGCAGACGCTCGTACGCGGACATCGGCAAGGCCGTCGGCCTCAGTGAGGGCGCGGTGCGGCAACGCGTGCAGCGACTGACCGCATCCGGCATCATGCAGGTCGTCGCGGTCACCGATCCGTTGCAGCTCGGCTTCCAGCGTCAGGCGATGGTGGGCGTCCGCGTCTCCGGCGACGTCCGCGCCGTCGCGGCGGAGCTCGAACGGATCGAGGCGGTCGACTACCTGGTGCTCACCGCGGGCAGCTTCGACATCATGCTCGAGGTCGTCTGCGCCTCCGACGCCGACCTGCTGGAACTGCTCAACACCCGCATCCGCACGCTCCCCGGGGTCCTCTCCTCGGAGACGTTCGTCTACCTGGAACTGCGCAAGCAGTCCTACGACTGGGGGACGGGCGCGTAGCGCCGGGCCGTCACTTCTTCTTGGCCCGGCGCTGCGCCCGGTTCATCGCCGCGGGCGCCTGCTGCGCGGGCGCCGTCTTCTGACCGAACGCGCCGCGCGGCGCCTCGGCGGCGGGCTGCTGCGGCGGGGCGAACGCCGCGGCGGCCGCCTGCTGGGCCCGTCCGGTCGCGGCCTTCTTCACCTGGCCGCGGTCGTTGCGCACCTCGACGTCGCCGTCCTCGCTCGGGGCCGAGTACTCCAGGTTGGTCGCCTCGGCGGTCGGGGCGGTGAGGCCCTTCGCCTCGACCTCGGTGCCGGCCTCGCCCTGGCGGCGCACCTCGACCTCGAGGTTGAAGAGGAATCCGACCGACTCCTCCTTGATCTGCCCCATCATGGCCTGGAACATCTCGTAGCCCTCGCGCTGGTACTCGATGAGCGGGTCGCGCTGGGCCATCGCCCGCAGGCCGATGCCGTCCTTGAGGTAGTCCATCTCGTAGAGGTGGTCGCGCCAGCGGCGGTCGAGCACCTGCAGCACGACGCGGCGCTCCAGCTCGCGCATGGCCTCGGCGCCCAGCTGCTCCTCGCGCTTGGCGTAGGCGATCTTCGCGTCGCTGACGAGCTCGCGCTTGAGGCCCTCGACCGTGACGCGCCCCTTCTCCCCCGCCTCGGCGATGACCTCGTCGATCGTGACGCCCACCGGGTAGACGGTCTTCAGCTCCGACCACAGCGCGTCGAAGTCCCAGCTGTCGGTGCGGCCGCTGCCGGTCTTATCGGTCACGATCGCGTCGATCGCGTCCTCGATGAAGTGCTGCACCCGGTCGGCGATGTCGTCGCCCTGCAGGATGTGGCGGCGGTCGGTGTAGATCGCCTCGCGCTGCCGGTTGAGGACATCGTCGTACTTCAGCACGTTCTTGCGCATCTCGGCGTTGCGCGCCTCGACCTGCGCCTGCGCGCTCTTGATGGCACGGCTGACCATGCCGGATTCGATCGCGACGTCGTCGGGGAAGTTCGTGCGGGCGAGGATCGCCTCGGCGGCGCCGGACTGGAACAGGCGCATGAGGTCGTCGGTCAGCGACAGGTAGAACCGGCTCTCGCCCGGGTCGCCCTGACGGCCGGAGCGACCGCGCAGCTGGTTGTCGATGCGGCGGGACTCGTGTCGCTCGGTGCCGAGCACGTACAGGCCGCCGGCCTCGCGGACCTTCTCGGCCTCGGCCTCGACCTCGGCCTTGACCCGGTCGTAGACCTCTTCCCAGGCGGCCTCGTACTCCTCCGGGGTCTCGACGGGATCCAGGCCCTTGGCCTTCATCTCCTGCACCGCGAGGAACTCGGCGTTGCCACCGAGCATGATGTCGGTACCGCGGCCGGCCATGTTCGTCGCGACGGTGACCGCGCCGAGCTTGCCCGCGCGGGCGACGATCTCCGCCTCGCGCGCGTGGTTCTTCGCGTTCAGGACCTCGTGGCGGATGCCCTTCTTCGCGAGCAGCCGCGAGAGGTACTCGCTCTTCTCGACGCTGACGGTGCCGACGAGCACCGGCTGGCCAGCGGCGTGGCGGGCGGCGATGTCCTCGACCACCTGGGCGAACTTCGCCTGCTCGTTCTTGTAGACGAGGTCGGGCTGATCCTTGCGGATCATCGGGCGGTTCGTCGGGATCGGGACCACGCCGAGCTTGTACGTGGACATGAACTCGGCCGCCTCGGTCTCGGCGGTGCCGGTCATGCCGGAGAGCTTGTCGTACAGGCGGAAGTAGTTCTGGAGCGTGATGGTCGCGAGGGTCTGGTTCTCGGCCTTGACCGGCACGCCCTCCTTGGCCTCGATCGCCTGGTGGATGCCCTCGTTGTAGCGACGACCGACGAGGATGCGGCCGGTGTGCTCGTCGACGATCATGACCTCGTCGTTCATCACGACGTAGTCGGTGTCGCGCTTGAACAGCGCGATCGCCTTGATCGAGTTGTTCAGGAAGGAGATGAGCGGGGTGTTCGCCGACTCGTACAGGTTGTCGATGCCGAGGTAGTCCTCGACCTTCTCGATGCCCGGTTCGAGTACGCCGACGGTGCGCTTCTTCTCGTCGACCTCGTAGTCGACGCCGGGCTCGAGCATCCGCGCGATCTTCGCGAACTCGGTGAACCAGCGGTTCGCCTCGCCGGAGGAGGGGCCGGAGATGATGAGCGGCGTGCGGGCCTCGTCGATGAGGATGGAGTCGACCTCGTCGACGATCGCGAAGAAGTGCCCGCGCTGGACGAGGTCTTCCTTACGCCAGGCCATGTTGTCGCGGAGGTAGTCGAAGCCGAACTCGTTGTTGGTGCCGTAGGTGATGTCGGCCTCGTACTGCTGACGGCGCAGCGGCGGCGCCTGCCCGGACACGATCGTGCCGGTGGTCATGCCGAGCGCGCGGTAGACGCGGCCCATGAGCTCGGACTGGTAGCTCGCGAGGAAGTCGTTGACGGTGATGACGTGGACGCCCTTGCCCGCGATGGCGTTGAGGTAGGCGGCGAAGGTCGCGGTCAGGGTCTTGCCCTCACCGGTCTTCATCTCGGCGATGTTGCCGAGGTGGAGCGCGGCGCCACCCATGATCTGCACGTCGTACGGCCGCTGGCCCAGGGTGCGCTTGGCGGCCTCGCGGACCGCGGCGAAGGCCTCCGGCAGCAGCTGGTCGAGCGTCTCCCCCGCGTCGTAGCGGCGGCGCAGCTCCGCCGTCTCGCCCCGCAGCTCCTCGTCGCTGAGCTTCGCGTAGTCGTCCTCGAGTGCGCCGACGGCCTTCACGACCTGCTGGAGGCGGCGCAGGACGCGCCCTTCGCCGGCACGGAGCAGTCTCTCGAGAGGGTTGGCCACAGGGGATCTCCATCCATCGGTCGGCGCGGGCACGCCGTCGCGCGCCCGGGTACCGGGCACACCGCCCCATGTTATCCACCCGTGACCTGCGAAGGCACCGGATGCCGGGCGCGTTCGCTACGGGCGAGTCCGCGCGGCGGAGGGCGACACTATGCTCGGTACACATATTCCCGGTATTGCGAGGAGAGGCATGTCCGTCCGCCACAGCCTGCTCGCGCTGCTCACCCTCGGGCCCTGCTACGGCTATCAGCTGCGGGCCGAGTACGCCCGGCGCACCGGCGCCGCCCGCGCGCTGAACGTGGGACAGATCTACAACACCCTCGAACGGCTCGAGCGCGACGGCTTCGTCGTCACAGCGGAGACCGACGCGCAGGGCCACGTCTACTACCGCATCACCGACGCCGGGCGCGCGGAGAGCGAGCGGTGGTTGCGCACTCCCTCCCCCGGCCTCGACCTCGACGGGCTCGCCGCCAAGATCGCCCTCGCCGCCTCGCTGCCCGGCGCCGACGCGTTCGCCGCGATCGACGCCGAGCGCGTGGCCGCCCCCGCGCCCGCGGACCCGGCCGATGCGCCGCCGCACGACGTCACGACGTTGGCCGGTGCCCTCGCCGCATCCGCCTCCGCCGCCGCGGTGGACGCCCGGCTGGCGTGGCTGGATGCGGCGGAACGGATGCTGCGCGAGCACCCGGTCGAACCGCTGCCGCTGGCACCGTCCCGCCCCCGGCGCGGACGCCCCGCACGGGCCGTCGGGACCGCGCCCGGGCATCCCGCGCCCGCCTAGGATCGAACCCATGGCTGGACTGTGGGGCAGACGCAAGCGGGAACGACAGGCGGAGCTCGACGCGCAGGACGCCGACCTCGCGCGCCGCGCGCAGCAGAGTCTCGTCGCGGTGGACGAGCGCATCCGCACCACCGCCCAGGAGCTCGCCTTCGCGGACGCCGAGCTCGGTGAGAAGGCGACCGCCGGCGTCCGCGAGGCCCTCGACGCGGTCCGCACGCACCTCGCCGAAGCGTTCCACCTGCACCAGCTCAACCACGACGAGATCCCGGACACCCCGGAGGAGCTGCGCACCCGCAACGCGCGGATCGTGCAGCTGTGCGAATGGGCGGACGACCTGCTCGACGACCGCACCGCGGCGCTCGAGGACCAGATCGCCCGGGTGCGCCGTGCGCCCGAGGTGCTCGCCGCCGTCCGCGTCGACGCGCAGCGCCTGCGGGAGCGGATCCCCGGCGCACGCGCGATCGTGGCGCGGCTGGCCGGCCGCTATGCGGACAGCGCCCTGCGCCACGTCGCCCGGAACCCGGACGAGGCCGAGCAGGTGCTCGGATTCGCCGAGCACAGCGCGGACGTGTCCGAGCGCCGCCGCGCCGCCGGCCGGGGCGAGGAGGCGAACCTCGCACTGGAGGCGGCCACCGAGTCGGTGCGCCGGGCCGAGGGCATGCTCGACGCGGTCGAGGACTTCGAGATCGAGGCCCTCCGAGCCGAGTCCACGCTCGCCGACGTCATCGCCGACTCCCGCGGCGACCTCGTCGCCGTCCGCGACGTGCCCCGCACCCCGGAGGTGACCGCCGCCGCGGCCCGCCTCGAGGAGGCGCTCGCCTCCCTCACCCCCGCCGGCGGCCGCAACGACCCCTTCGCCGAGCTCTCACGCCTGCGGGAGGCGAACGGCGCACTCGACGCCGCGGTCGCGAAGGCCCGTGCCCGTGCGGAACGCCCGCTGCCGAGCCCGGAGGCGGTGCGGCACGCGATCGACGAGGCGGAGCGGCAGATCGCCGTGGCCCGGAGCCTCATCGACGGACACCGCGGGTGGATCGGCGCCGACGCACGCACCCGGCTCGCCGAGGCGATGCGCGTGCGCGACGACATCGACCGGCTCCCGCCGGTGGACGACTCCCGCGAGCGGGCCCTGCCGATGGCCAGGCGCGCGAGCGAACTGGCGGCTGAGGCACTGCGCCTCGCGCAGCGCGACATCGACGCCGCACGCCCCCGCGACGACGACTGGGGCGGCGGATGGGGCGGCCGGCGACGCGGCCCGAGCGGCGGCGACATCATGGGCGGCATCATCGGCGGTGCACTGCTGGGCGGCCTCATCGGCGACCTCTTCGACTGAGCCCGGTCGACTGGGCCCCGCACCGGCCCGGACATGACGGAGGGGGAGCCTCCCGGCTCCCCCTCCGCGGGTCTGGTCAGACCGCGACGGCGGCGGGCTGCGCCGCCGTGCTCAGCGAGATGACACCGTAGTCCCAGCCCTTGCGGCGGTACACGACGCTCGGGTGGTCGGTGCGGGCGTCGATGAACAGGAAGAAGTCGTGGCCGACCAGCTCCATGCGGTCGACCGCCTCCTCGACGGTCATCCACTCCGGCTCGAACGTCTTCGTGCGGATGACGACGGGGCTGTAGTCGGCTTCCTCCTCGGCGCCGGTGAGCACCGGCACCTCCCCCGTCGCGACGGCGGCCAGCACGTCGGCGGATGCGGGCTTGACGTCGATCCCGGCGAGTTCGCCCGTCCCCTTCTCGTAGTGGGCCTTCCGGGGGTGGTTCCGCGCGTCGATGCGCTTCTCCTTGGCACGGCGGATCTGCTCGCACATCTTGTCGACGGCGAGGTCCAGCGCGGTGAACTTGTCTTCGGCGACGGCCTCGGCCCGGACCACCGGGATGCCCTTGCCGGTGATCGTGAGTTCGACGGTCGCGTCCTCCTGGCGGCCGTTGCGGTACGCGCGGCGGGTGACCTTGATGTCGAGCCGCTCGGCACGTGGGGCGATGTTCGCGATGCGCGTGGACTTCTCCTCGACCACGGTGCGGAACCGCTCGGAGATACCGACGCCCACACCGACGATGCTGGTTTCCATCCTTGCCTCCTTGTCCGGTCCACCCGGTTCAAGGGCGGACCTTGTCGCCTTGGTGTGCCCACCGTATCCCCTGACCGGGGAACTGTCACGGGTCGGTTTCAGCCCCCGACGAAGCTCCCGGGAACCGCAGCGGCGTCGCGGCGACGGTGACCGCACCGCGCACCTCGGCACCGGCCTCCCGCAGAGCGCGACAGGCCTCGGCGAGCGTCGCGCCGGTCGTCACGACGTCGTCGACGACGACCACCGGCGGGCCGGGCGGCACGCCGGCTGCGAGGCTGCCGTGAACGTTCGCGAGCCGGTCGTCGCGGCCGAGCAGCCGCTGGTCCGCGACCCGCCGGGACGGCCGGAGCAGACGCACCGGCACCAACCCGCCGCGGCGCATGAGCAGCTCGACCGGGCGCACTCCCCGGCGCCGGAACGCGGCCCGGGAGGAGGGCACCGGCACGAGCCGCACGGCGTCGCCGTATCCTGCGGCAGCGGCGGCGAGCGCCGCGCCGAGCGGGCGGGCGAGCGCGGCACGCCCCTCCTCCTTGTACGCCCGCAGCACCCGAGCCGGCACCCCCTCGAACCGCAGGGCGCTGCGCACCGCGAGACCGCCGGGCAGCAGCCGCACCGTCGGGTCCGGAACGAGCGTGCGGGCGCACGCCGGGCACAGCGTCTCGTCCGCGGCGCCGCAGCCTGCGCAGGAGACCGGCAGCACGAGCGCGAGCGCGTCGCGCAGCGCCTGGGCGAGGGTAGCGTCCCACATCCGCCGATCCTCACCCGCGCGCACCGTCGCACGGCGTCGCTCCCGGGCCGTGGTGGAGGCCGGCGCGTCAGCGTGGCGCTGGGGAGGATCAGTCGGGCGAGCCCTGCTGGGTCGCGAGCACGCTCACGTCGTGCGCGGTCTGCACCCAGGTGGACGACCGGCGCACGTACAGGCCGCCGTCTGCGACGAGCACCCGGGCGCTGCCGGCGATGTTCGCACCGGCGACGCTGCGCACCCCCGCCGGCACCGCGTACGTCTCGGCCACGCCGCCGACGGTGACCTGCACGTAGACCGGGTCGTCGCCGCCGACGACCGCACCGACCGCCGCGTCGTCCAGCCACGTCACGTCCAGCCCCTCCCCCGGGAGCACCTGCAGCACCTGCGGTTCCCCGAGCGAGACCGGCACCCCGCGCCCGTCGCGTGCCACCCCCGCGACCGCGACGACCCAGCGACCGCCGAAGGCGAGCACGGCCGCGAGCCTCGTGCCGTCGCGACTGATCTGCATGGCCTCGATGCGGGAGGCGCCCGGCCACGCGTCGGCGGGCGCCAGCACGTCGCCGCCCGCTGTGGTGACCCGCACCTCCGATGGGGCGGTGGCGGGCACGCTCCACACCGCGCCGGACGGGTCGATCGTCGGATCGACCAGTCCCGCGCGGTCGTCGAGCACGGCGACCGCGCCGTCCGCCGCCGCCCGCGCCACCGATCCACCGGCGAGCCGGACGGCCGCCACCTCGCGGTCGGGTGCGGTCTGCACCGCGACGGGCTGGAGCTGCTCGATCACCGGGGAGAGGCCGGGGATCGGCGACACCTCCCCCGACACCAGGAACCCGAAGCCGTCGGCCGTGCCGACCAGGGCCCGGGCGTCGACCTTGGTGGATGCGGTGGGCACCCGCGCGGCATCCAGCACCGCGCCTTCGACGAGCAGCTGCACCGCGGTCACACCCGCCGTTGCGAGGCTCGCTGACAGCTGCGTGTACATGCGGTCGAGGGTGAGGTCGTCCACCGACAGCGCTTGTTCGCTGAGCTCCGCCTGCGCGACGCCGGTGCCGCTCACGGGCACCGCGGGGATGAGCTCGACCTCCTCCGGGAACGCCGTGACCACGGCGTCGGCGAGCCACGCCGAGGGCTGCCCGTTCACGAGCGCGGAGGCGATGCGGCCGGCGGCGTTCAGGGTCGGGAACCACCGTACGTCCGGGACGAGGTAGCGCCAGCCCGGGTCGAAGTACATGACCTGGTAGTCGCGGAACACACTCTCGAAGAGGTCCTCGTCCATGAGCAGACCCGACGGCGCCTCGACGATGCGCCACTGCCCGTCCTCCTGCTGCTCGAGCCGGTACGTGAACGACGTCGACCCCTCCTCCGCGATCGCGTAGGCACCCGACTCGTCGACCGTGGCGACCGGGGTGGTCTGCACCGTGATGAAGGTGCCGTCGTCGGAGACCGTGTACTCCCGGTCGGCGAACACGTCGACGACGACGCCCGCCTGCGGTGTCCATTCGTCGCGGAAGGCCGGCGCGAGGAAGGACTGCGCGATCGCCCACCCGTCCTCGGGGCTGGAGGCGGCGGTGATGAACCCGTTCACGATCTGCTGCGGCGTGGCGCCGCGCTGCGGGCCGTCGGGGCGGAAGTCCAGCGCGGGCCGGTCCTCGGGCGCGGCGGCGGTGCGCCCCGCCTGCACCGGGCCGGAGGTCGGCAGGCCCGCGCATGCGGCGAGCGAGCACGCCAGCACCGCGCCGGCGAGCGCCGTCAGGAACCGCCTCATGCGTCCTCCCTCCCCGCATCGGCGGGCACGCCGATCGGCTGGGTCAGCCCGAGTTCCTCGATGGCCGAGTCCCGCGGGTCCACCGGGATGGGCGAGACGAGCGGGTCGATGCCGGCACGTCTGGGCAGCACGAGCACGAAGTTGCTGCCCCGGCCGGGCTCGGACCACACCGCGATCGTGCCGCCGTGCAGCCGTGCGTCCCCGAGGGAGATGGCCAGGCCCAACCCGGTGCCGCCGATCGTGCGCTTGCGGGAGGGGTCGGCACGCCAGAACCGGTCGAAGACCCGCTCGGTGTCCTCGGGCCGCATGCCCATGCCGAAGTCGCGCACACCGATCGCGACCGCGTCCTGGTCGCTGTCCACGGTGACCACGATGGGCTTGCCCTCGCCGTGCTCGATCGCGTTGCCGAGCAGGTTCCGCACGACCCGCCGCACCCGGCGGGGGTCGATGTCGACCGCGGAGTAGCCGCCCGGCGCCACCACGCGCACCTCGCTGCCGCGCTGGGCGGCGAGCTCCCGCATCGAGGCGACCACGTCCTCGGCGAGGTGGGCGAGGCTCGTCGGCTCGATCTCCAGCTGCACCGAGCCGGCGTCGTACCGGCTGATCTCCAGCAGGTCGCCCAGGAGCACTTCGAAGCGCTGCACCTGCGCGTGCAGGAGTTCTGCGGCACGACCGGCGACGGGGTCGAGCTCGGTGCGGTGGTCGTTGATGACGTCGGCGGCGAGGCGGATGGTGGTCAGCGGGGTGCGCAGCTCGTGCGAGACGTCCGAGACGAACCGCTGCTGCACGAGCGAGAGGTCGGCGAGCTCCTTGATCTGCGCCTGGATGCTGTCGGCCATGGCGTTGAAGGAGCGCCCGAGGGTGGCGAGTTCGTCCTCGCCCTCGATGTCGACGCGGACGTCGAGGCGGCCGGCGGCGAGCTGGGCGCTGGTCTGCGCGGCGGCGGCGATCGGTGCGGTCACCGATCTGACCACGATCCAGGTGATCGCCCCGATGATGAGCACGAGCGCGACCCCGACGAACCAGAGCGTGCCCTGCACGAACCCGAGCGTCTGCGCGGCGGCCGCGAGGTCGTACGCGATGTAGAGCTCGTAGGCGCCGACGCCGGGCACGTTGACCTGCTGGCCGACGACGATGCCCGGCACCCGCGCACCGCGGTCGTCGGTGAGCCCGATGGACTGCCACCATTGCAGGTCGGTGGCTGCGGCGACCTTCTCCCGCAGTTCGTCGGTGATCTCGCGGTCCCAGTCGCCACCGAGGGAGAACGGCACCGGCGCGTTCGCACTCGGGCTGGTGTCGACCCGGAACATCGCGATCCGGTCGGAGCTGGAGAGCCGGTTCAGGGCCGAGGCGACGGAGGTGAAGACGCTGCGGGCCTGGGCCGTGTCGCTCTGCACCGAGGAGTCGAGCGTCTCCTGCGCTGCGGTGGTCGCGCGTGCGGCGTCGTCGAGCGCTTCCACCCGCCGGGACTGGAACAGATCGTTCTGGATGGCCAGCGCCATCCACACGCACGCGACGAGGATCGCGAGGCTCGAGCACAGCACGGTCACCACGACCGTGCGGAAGCGCAGCGAGTGCAGCCACAGGCCGGCGAGCTGTTCCGGCCACCGGCGCCACGCCCGCAGCCACCGCAGGAAGGCGGCGCGGCGGCGCAGGGCCGTGGTCATGGCCTCACACCACGGCGCCGGCGCGGTAGCCGACGCCGCGCACCGTGGTCACGATCCTGGGGTTGTCGGGGTCGGGTTCGACCTTCGCGCGCAGTCGCTGGACGTGCACGTTCACCAGCCGCGTGTCGGCCTTGTAGTGATAGCCCCACACCTGCTCGAGCAGCATCTCGCGGGAGAAGACCTGCTGCGGCTTGGAGGCGAGCGCCACGAGCAGCTCGAACTCGAGCGGGGTGAGCGCGATGACGTGGTCCCCGCGGCGCACCTCGTGCGCGAGCACGTCGACCGTGAGGTCGCCGATGCGCATCACCTCCCCGGGGCCGGTCTTGGCCGGGCGCAGGCGGGTGCGGATGCGGGCGACGAGTTCTTTCGGGTTGAAGGGCTTGACGATGTAGTCGTCGGCCCCGGATTCCAGCCCGCGCACCACGTCGGCGGTGTCGGTGCGGGCGGTGAGCATGATGATCGGCACGCCCGACTCGGCGCGGATGCGGGTGCAGATCTCGATCCCGTCCATGCCGGGCAGCATGAGATCGAGCAGGATGAGGTCCGGCCGGTGCACACGGAACGCCTCGAGCGCGGCGTCGCCGTCCGCGCAGAACACGGCCTCGAAGCCCTCCGCTTCGAGCACGATCCCGATCATCTCTGCGAGCGCCGTGTCGTCGTCGACCACGAGGATCCGTGCTGTCATCTCACGCGTCTTCCTTCACGTCGTCACGCCCGCTCCCGTCGGATCCGGGGCGGGCGACACACCCGCCTGCCAGCGTAGTCCACGACCCCCTCGGCGCACCGCCACCGCTCCGCCGGACGCGGAACGGCCCGCCCCCGGGTGCGGGGACGGGCCGTTCCGACCGCGGCGCGGTCTTACTTCAGGTCGAAGCGGTCGAGCTCGGTGACCTTGCCCCATGCGGCGACGAAGTCGCGCACGAACTTCTCCTTCGCGTCGTCCGAGGCGTAGACCTCGGCGAGCGCGCGGAGCTCCGAGTTGGAGGCGAACAGCAGGTCGACGCGGGTGCCCACGCCCACCGGCTCACCGGTCTCGTCCTTCGTGCCGGAGAAGGCCTGCTTGGCCGGGTCCAGCGGCTTCCAGGTGTTGCCGAGCTCGAGCAGGTTGACGAAGAAGTCGTTCGTCAGCACGCCCTTGCGGTCGGTGAACACGCCGAAGTCGGAGCCGTCCCAGTTGGCTCCCAGCACGCGCAGACCGCCGACGAGCACGGTCATCTCGGGCGCGCTGAGGGTCAGCAGGTTGGCCTTGTCGATGAGCTGGTGCTCCTGGGGCAGGCTCGCCTTCTCCGAGTAGTAGTTGCGGAACCCGTCGGCGACCGGCTCGAGGTAGGCGAACGAGTCGACGTCGGTCTGCTCCTGCGAGGCGTCGGTGCGGCCCGGGTGGAACGGGACCTCGATCTCGACGCCGGCGTCCGCGGCGGCCTTCTCGACCGCGGCGTTGCCGGCGAGCACGATGAGGTCGGCCAGGGACACCTTCTTGCCGTCGGTGCGGCCCTCGTTGAAGGACGCCCGCACGCGCTCCAGGGTCTCCAGGACCGTGGCGAGCTGGGCGGGGTTGTTGACCTCCCAGTTCTTCTGCGGCTCGAGCCGGATGCGGGCGCCGTTGACGCCGCCGCGCTTGTCGCTGCCGCGGAAGGACGAGGCGGCGGCCCAGGTGGTGGACACGAGCTGGGAGACGGTCAGACCGCTCTCCAGGATCGCGGCCTTGAGGGCCGCGGCGTCCGCCGCGTCGATGAGCTCGTGGTCGACGGCCGGCACCGGGTCCTGCCAGATGAGGTCCTCGGCGGGCACCTCGGGACCGAGGTAGCGGGCCTTGGGCCCCATGTCGCGGTGGGTCAGCTTGAACCAGGCCCGGGCGAACGCGTCGGCGAACGCCTGCGGGTCGTCCTTGAACTTGCGCGAGATCTTGTCGTACTCGGGGTCCATGCGCAGCGCGAGGTCGCTGGTGAGCATGCGGGGCTCACGCTTGCCGTCGGAGTGCGCGAGCGGGACCATGTCCGCGCCCATCCCGTTCTTCGGACGCCACTGGTGGGCGCCGGCCGGGCTCTTGAACAGCTCCCACTCGTACGCGTACAGGATGTGGAAGAACTCGTTGTCCCAGCGGGTCGGGTGGTAGGTCCAGGTGACCTCCAGGCCCGAGGTGATGGTGTCATCGCCCTTGCCGGTGCCGTAGTTGTTCTTCCAGCCGAGGCCCTGCATCTCGAGGTCCGCCGACTCCGGGTTGCCCTCGAGGTTGGTGTCGGGGGCGGCGCCGTGCGTCTTGCCGAAGGTGTGGCCACCGGCGATGAGCGCGACGGTCTCCTCGTCGTCCATGCCCATGCGGCCGAAGGTCTCGCGGATGTCGCGGGCCGAGGCGACCGGGTCGGGGTTGCCGTTGGGCCCCTCCGGGTTGACGTAGATGAGGCCCATCTGCACGGCGGCGAGCGGACCCTGCAGCTCACGGTCGCCGCGGTAGCGCTCGTCGCCCAGCCAGGTGGTCTCCGGACCCCAGTACACGTCGTCGTCCGGCTCCCACACGTCGGCACGGCCGCCGCCGAAGCCGAAGGTCTCGAAGCCCATGGACTCCAGCGCGACGTTGCCGGCGAGGATCATGAGGTCGGCCCAGGAGAGGCTCTGACCGTACTTCTTCTTGACCGGCCAGAGCAGGCGGCGGGCCTTGTCGAGGTTGACGTTGTCGGGCCAGCTGTTCAGCGGCGCGAAGCGCTGCATGCCGGCGCCGCCGCCACCGCGGCCGTCGGTGGCGCGGTAGGTGCCGGCGGAGTGCCAGGCCATGCGGATGATGAGCGGGCCGTAGTGGCCGAAGTCGGCGGGCCACCAGGGCTGCGAGGTGGTGAGGACCTCCTTGATGTCCTGCTTCACCGCTGCCAGGTCGAGCTGCTCGAAGGCGGCCTTGTAGTCGAAGTCCTCACCGAGCGGGTTGGCCACGGCGGGGTTCTTCGCGAGCACCTTGAGGTTGAGCTGGTTCGGCCACCACACCTTGTTGGCCGAACCTGTGGTGGGGTGCGGCTGCTGGCCGACCCACGCCGGCGCGGGCGCGCTGGCGCCGTTCATCACGGGGCACTTGCCGAGTGCGTCCTCGTTCGAACGCGGGCGGTCCTCGCCGTCGGCACGCTCGTCGACCGGGGTGTCGATCGGGGTGACGGCCTGGTCGATGGGCGTCGGGTCGTCCCCGATCTGGGACACGACGTCGTCCTTGTCGGTCATGGTTGTCCTTCCGTGGTGGTGGGTGGGTTCGGGTTCAGGCTTCGGCGGCGCAGTCGGCGCACAGGCCCCAGAAGGTGACCTCGGCGGCGTGGATGCGGTACCCGTTGGTCGAGGAGGGCTCCAGGCACGGCGCCTCGCCGACGACGCAGTCCACGTCCTCGACGCGCCCGCACGTGCTGCACACGAGGTGGTGGTGGTTGTCGTCGACACGCATCTCGTACCGACCGGGCTGCCCCGCCGGTTCGATGCGCCGGGCGAGCCCCGCGGCGACGAAATCGCCGAGGGCGTTGTAGACGGACTGCCGCGTGGGGGCGTCGAGCCCGCCGCGGACGGCGTCGAACACCTGGTCGGCGCTCGCGTGCGGGTGCGCGTGGAGTGCGTCGTAGACGGCGCGGCGGGTGCCGGTGACCCGAAGGCCGGCGGCGCGGATCGCCTCCTCGGCGTCGGCCAGCGTCGTCTGCTCCATGCCAGGAAGTCTAGTCGGTTGTTTTGATCTGATCAAAACAACCGGTGCGCGGGCGTGTCAGCCGCGCAGCGCCTCGTGCCGCACCACGATCCACCCCTTCGGCACCGAGAGCCGTTCGGCGTGCATCGCGCACAGATCGTGGGCGTGGGGATCGCCCGCACGGCCCAGCGGCCCCAGCGCCGCCATCTGATCGCCGTAGTCGTACGTCAGTGTCGCGACCGCCTCACGCGCACACCCCACTTTGGCGCAGACCCTCTCACCCATCGGCACCACGGTATCGCCGTCGACCGGCACCGCCGCGGCGCCGCGCCGAAGGCTGCCCGGCTCCGCCAGAGGCCCGCCTAGGATGGGCACATGATGCGGCGCAGGATGCGGACGAGCACCCCGCCGGCCCGCCCGGCCCGGCACGGCCGGCACGGCCGCGAGGGGCGCAGCCCCGTCGTCCGCCCGCCGCTGCCGCCGCTGGAGACGCGCGTCGACCGCTTCGATCTCGCGGTCGGCAGCACGGCGGAATTCCTGCGGGGCGCCTGGCCGGAGTTGCGCGACGTGCGCTTCGAGATCGCCGACATGCCGCCGGCGGCGGACGAGGACGGCATCCCGCGCTGGAGCGTGTCCACCGCCGAGCGACGCATCGTCATGTACCGGCTGCCGATCGAGCGGCTCGGGCATCTGCATCGCGACGACGAGCTGCACCGCCGCATGATGGTGGAAAGCTGCGTCTTCCGCGCGGCCGCGGAGTACCTGGACCGGGACCCGTGGGACCTCGGTCCGGAGCGCTTCCGGTTCCTCTGATCCGGACGCGTCAGGGGTAGACGGTGAGCACGGCCGCGTCCGCGTCGGCGGGCTGGACCGGGTACCCGGCGAGGGCGTCGGCCGCCTCGAAGAGGACGCTCGCGTGCACGGTCCCCTCGGTGTGCAGCCGGTAGACGCCCCCGGCGGACACCTCGACCAGCGCCGTGTCGCCGGCGTCGACCTCGACGTCCTCACCCCGACCGCCGCGCAACGGCTCGACGGTGACGACCGCGTCCGTCGCCGCGGTGACCGCAAGGCGGGGTGCCGGGCCCTCCGGCACCGCGAACAGCGTCGTCCCCTCGAGCCGGGGAGCGCCCGCGTACCAGGCGAAGTCCGCGTGCTCGCCGAACCCGGTGGTCTGCCAGGTGGCGGCGACGACGGGCGAGTCGGCCGTCACCGTGACCGTGTACACGCCCGCGGCGAGGTCGCTGAGACCGGCCTCGGCGGGGACGCCGGCCGTCAGCGGCACCTCCGCCTCGGCGACGACGTCCCCGCGCGCGCCGGTGACCGCGACCCGCGCGGTCGCATCGACCGTCGCGGAGAGGATGCGGACGCGGGTCGTCGCGCCCGCCTCCGCGACCGCGACCGCGCCGTCGGTGACGGTCACGCCCGGGATGACGACGGTCTCCGCTGCCGCCGCCGAGGGACCGGTCTGATCGACACCACCCGGCAGCAGCGTCCGGGTGATGCTGGACTGCAGCGCGGCCGTGACCGCGGCGCCCTCCGCGGTCACACGGACGACGGGAGCCTCCTCGCCGACGCCGATCGCCGCGAGCGGGACGAGTTTGCGGGTACCGGGCGCGACGACGATGCCGCGCGCTGACGCGGGGGTCTCCGGGCCCGCCGCCGCGTACATGGTGAGCTGGACGGTCGCGGGCTCCTCGCCGGGGTTCCCGAGCACGATGACGTCGGCCGCGCCGGTCGTGGTCGCGCCGCCGACGAGCCACGACTCCATCGCCGGTGCGCGGCAGGCGGAGGCGGCGAAGCCGCGGAGGTCGGCCGCTTCGACGGATGCGGAGCCGGCCGCCGCGACATCGGTGCGGACCCCGTCGGTCGGGGGCGCGGTCAGCACCTCGGCACCGGCGTCGCCCTCGACGGCGGGCGACGCGACGAGGGTCGCGGACCGGGCGTCCGCGCCGTCCGTCCCGGAGACGACCTCCTGCGGCGCGGCGAGCTCAAGCTGGGACGCGTCGGCGACGTTGCGGCCGAGCGCGAGCAGGCCGCCGGTGCACACCGCATCCGTGTCGGCCGGGGCGGGGGTGACCTCGACGGCCGCCGCCTCGGTCGACACCGTCGGCCAGGGGGCGGCGATCCCGAGCCCCACCACGAAGACGGTCCCGGCGGCGATCGCGGCGCCGACCACGAGCCGGGTGCTCGTCGCCGCCCATTGCAGGACACTGCGGCGGGTGGTCATCGTTCCTCCTCACGGACGCGCGGCCCCACGATGCGGGAGGTGCGCCGGGCCTGCCGGCGGGATGCCGCAGTCGGCACGGACAGCAGCAGTGCGACGGCCACGACGACGCACTGTCCGACGACGACCAGGCGTGCGAGGTTCTGCGCCGCGACTCCGGGGACGGGGCGGTCCGCGACCTCGGTCGAGACCCGCCACAGTGCGCCCTTCGGGGTCTCCCCCACGCCCTCGAACCCGTCGCGGGCGTCGAGGGAGGTGAGCGCGGACAGGCGCACGGCGCGGGCCTGGTCCGTGTCAGCCGAGCCCGCGAGGACGACGAAGCCGATGCCCAGGTCGGCGACCCGGTCGACGACGTCGGTCGCGGTGGGGGTGACGAGGTCGGCGACCAGCTGTGCGAGCTCCCGCTCCGCCTCGGTCGGCACCGTGCGGGTCTCGATCACGGTCGTCTCGCCGGTGAGGGTGTCACTGGCCCCCCAGACGACCCGGGCGGCGACGGCGCCGTCGGCACGCGGCGTGAGCACGAGGGTGCCGACGTCGGCGTCACCCCGGCCCTGTGCTGCGACGTACGCGGGGAGGGTGGAGGCCGGCCCGTTGCGCAGGGCCGACTGATCGCGCACGGTGGCGGTGAAGGCGGGGAGCACGGCGACGGCACCGGTGACCATGAGGACGGCGACCGCGACGGCGCGGAGCCGCCGGTGCGAGGGCGCGAAGCCGGCGTCCAGCGCGACGGTCGCCGCGGCGACCACACCGAGCCAGGTCAGGCTGAGCGCCGGACCGGTCCAGACCGCGACCGGTGTCGCCGAGGCGTCGTGCGCGACGGCGACGCCGGAGACGGCGAAGGCGGTGGCGAGCCCGAGCAGGGAGACGACCAGCAGGACGGCGGCGACCATCCACCGCGGGGTCAGCAGGGCGCACAGCGCCGCGATCAGGAGCGGCACCAGCAGGACGGCGGCGCTCCAGACCGGCAGCGGAAGCGCCCACGCCTCCTGGAGGTCGGCGAGGAAGCGGTCCCATCCGCCGTAGGAGGCGGTGGGGAAACCGGTGGCCATGGCGAGACGACCGGCGGCGTCCGCCGAGCCCCCCGTCGCGACGGCGGGCCCCGGGTCGGCCAGCAGCCCCCACAGGTCGCCGTCGTGCAGCTGCGCCCACGCCACGGGGGCGAACAGCGCGATGGCGGGCACGACGACCCACACGATGTGGCCGACCCCGGTCCCGCCGCGGGCGACCACCGTGAGCATGACGGCGAGGGCCCACAGCAGCACGAGCGCCGGCGCCAGCGACGGTGCGCAGGCGGCGACGGCGGCCAGCAGCAGCGAGGCCGCGCCGGCGGCCGCCCACGACCGGTGCGCCACGGCACCGGCGGAGAACAGCCACGGCAGCAGCAGGTGGGCGATCACCGCCGCGGGCCGCCCGTCGACGAGCGAGACCCAGAACGTGGGGGCAAGCGCCCAGAGGACGGCGGCGCAGTTGCGCAGCAGCGACCGGTTGGTCACCCTCGTCGCGGCGAACCACCCGCCGACCACGGCCAGCGGCAGCGCGAGCAGCCACAGGAGCACGAGCGCGCGCGAAGGCTCCCACGGCATGAGCGAGCCGATGAGCGCGATGACCGCGGCGAACGGGTCGGCGGGCCCGAACTCCCCGATACCGACCGCCCGCACCCCGAACGCCGCGTCCTGCCAGAGCGCGGCGACGGTGGCCGCCAGCGGCGCGAGCGCGCCGCCGCCGAGCACCGGCCAGGCCAGCAGCGCCGGGAAGGCGGCGACCGAGGCGACGAACGCGGCCAGCACGATCCACGCCGCGCCGCCGGTGAAGAACCGCAGCTCCTCGCGCACCGGCCGACCCGCCGCATCCCGGTCGCCGTCGGCGTCCAGGCGTTGACGCAGTTGCGTCCCGGTGATCCGCAGCGGCGCGAGCTGCGCCCAGCCGGTCGTGCGGGCTCGGCGGATGCGGCCGCGCGAGCGCGCGACGGCGCCCCACCGCCAGAACGCGACGATGCTCGCGCGCCACTCCGGCAGCACCCGCGAGGGCTGCTTCGCCACGAGCGCGGCCGCGGCACGCCACGGGGCGAGGACGAGCAGCGAGAGCCAGTGCAGCGGGACGACGGCGGCCGGCGCGTAGGCGAGCCGGCGGTGCAGCTGCGCAAGGCGCATGGCGTACGCGTTGCGGCTGCGACGACGGCGGGTCGTCGGCGCTGGCAGGCCCATGACCCCGTCGCCGGCGACGGCGACCACGGCGGCCGGGACGACGCTCACGCGATGCCCGGACAGGTGCGCCCGGACGCC
>Ga0182737_1000815_pt1 | contig 36697 bp, 29 predicted proteins | sample eDN5th30CBELigOP_FD_128878 | JGI IMG/M metagenome (GOLD analysis project Ga0182737, IMG submission 128878) | Enriched Organic Plus compost microbial communities from Emeryville, California, USA - eDNA 5th pass 30_C BE-Lig OP (version 2) (version 2) ... | reverse complement strand
AAGTTTTTCCAACCCATCAGGCAACTCTGCGTGCCAGCTTCCTGCAATACGTGCGCCATAAGCCCGGATACGGGCATCTTTGGATGTCAGCAGACGCATTAACAGTTCAGGCCGCACAGCATCGTGTGCTACGTAAATTCCGCAAAGCTCCATCAGCACTTTATCATCGTCCTCTGACAACTGCTTTATATATTGGTCAGCTGCTGGAAGGACAGCCTCAGACGGCATGTTGAAAAGCAACCGCTTTGCCTGATAGCGAGTCCATCGCTCAGGAGATTTTAGTTGTTCCAGCAGTTCAGGAGCATTCATTTTTGAAAACTCCGGCTGTTTGACCTGAGGAAAACCTTTTGCGCTCACACGCCAGATACGCCCATGTTTGCGATCCCGTCTTGGGTCTGCATAGCTTGCCTGGTAATGACCAATCACAGGATTAAACCAGTCCGCCAGGTAGATCGCACCATCAGGGCCCACGCTGACATCTACTGGGCGGAATGCGTCACTTTTAGAGCGAAGCAGCTTGGGCAACTGCTCTGATTTAAAACCGGAATCGTTATCTATGAGTCGGTGCAGTTCAACCACGCTGCCGAAGTATCCGCCAATCAACGCTGTTCCCTGAATATTTTCCGGTAGCGCTTTGGTCCCAATGAAATCAAGGCTCGTTGTTTTTGGGCTGGTCTCAAAAAGTGGCCCTACATGATGATATTCATCAGGCGCTGGATTATTTGTCAGGCCTGGGCTGGTCCAGTAACCGTAGGGGCGGTCGCCAGATTTATGGAAAGGTTGATTGTAGTCATCAAAGGCAACCCCCCAGCAATTATGACCTGCCTTTCCCCCGTTAAAAAATGATTCCAATTTTTGAGTGCGCGGATTCATGCGCCAGACCCCTGATTTCTCCAGAATCGCCAACCCCCATGGCGTTTCAATACGTGAGAATGCATGCAAGCCCTGAGTCAACCAAAGGTGACCATCTGGCCCCCAGGAAATGGAGTTCACCAACTGGTGCGTATCACCGATACCGAAACCAGCAAAAATCGTTTTAACGACATCCGCACGTCCGTCGTTGTCGGTGTCTTTGAGGTGAAGCAGACGGTCAAAATCACAAACATAAAGTCCGCCCTGACCAAACTCCAGCCCTTGTACCATGGTTAGATTCTCAGCAAAGCGCCAGGATTTGTCTGCCTTTCCATCGTGATCGGTATCCTCCAAAACAAGGATGAAGTCACTCGGTTTCTTGCCCGGAAGCGCATGGGGATATGAGGGGGAGCACGCAACCCACAGTCGCCCTCTCTCATCCCAGGCAAACTGGGTAGGCTTGGCCACACCTTCCTTCTCTGAAGCGAAAAGCTGGATTTCATACCCTTCTGCCATGGTGAACTCCGCCAGTTGCTGCTCAGCGGACATCATGGATTCCATCTCCTCATATTCACGCTCTGGCGCGTGAACAGGTATATCTTTTCCAACTGCCAATCCGGCAATGCGTTCATCCCATTTGGCAATCAGGGGTTTGTGCTCTTCAAACACCTGCCTCAGTGAAGGCTGGTCTCCAACGGCTTTTCCAAAAAGCTGAGTTACACGATCGCCATAAACAAAAGACCAGTTTGCGGGACGCCAGCAGTCAAACCAAAGCAGATTCTTTTCGATGATGGCGTCTTTGACTGGAGCCAGGTCAATCTTTGATGGTTCAGCGCCTAAAGACGCCGCAATGATATCCCCGACAGTGCTCAGCCCATTCCCATTCAAATGCAAACCATTGTCCGTGATAAAGCCCGTGGAGTCGCTCTTGTCTTTCAGGCTGGAATAAAGGTCCACAAAAACGGCGCCCCGCTGTCTGGCCAGCTCTGCAATGGCTTTAGTGTAAGCCTCTACATTGGAGTTCTTCTGCGTTAGATCAGGAAGATGGGGGTCGTCCGTTTTTTCGAACGGCATCGGTGACACAAGAACGAGCTTTTTTGTCTGGGTTGAGATTTCATCCAGCAGACGATTATAGGCCGAGATGAATTCAGCGATTCTTCCAACCCCATCGAAGGATTCAGTCTGGCCGAACTGCACGATAACGGTTCCAGCGCCAACTGCTTCAAGCTGGCTGGCCCAGGAGCCAAAATTCAGATCGCGCCACTGGGTATAAACGGTGTCCCCTTCCCATGCCATCGAACGAAATTGGGGCTTCTTTTCTGCAAAACCGGCAACCAGCCTCGCTTCGAGTTCCCCTGCCTTTTGTTCACGAACTAAATTTTCCTGCCCGACAAACACAACGACTTCACCATCGTTCAAAGTAAAAACACCATTCTTAAATGATGGCACTGCACCGGTTTTTTTTCCAGGCTCACCAAAGCGCTGCAATATCTCAGCCTGTTCCGGCACAAGGTCGGCGGCCAGTTCATCAATCGCAATGTTTCTAAAGTAAATTTCAGCTTTGCAATCTCCGTGTATCTGAAGCCCGATTAACCCCTCCTGCTGGATGTCACTCTGCCTTTCTGTGTAGTCAATGGTGCGCGTGCCATTGAGAAAGATCTGCACCCTGCCACTTTCAGCAACGACCTCGTAGCTGTTCCACTCACCTGGCTTTTCGAGTCTCTGAATGAGTTCCTTGTCAGCGGTGGCGAGCATTTTTTTGCGGCGAGATTCATCATACAGACAGCCTGTGTAGCCCGCTCCGATATCAGCCTGATAGCCGATCATTTCATTCGGTGGATTTGCGATGCGCTGACTGCGGATCTGCACCCCGCCATTCACAAATCCTTCTGTTCCTACAAGTTTGTATTCGAGCTTGAGCCTGAAATTTTTGTAGCTTTTGGCGGTGGTGAGGAATTCGTTCTGAGGGTTGCCCTGCAAGGAACCGCCTGCAATCGTCCCGTCTACAACGCGCCAGACTGTGTTTTTGTTGCCATCCCAACCTTCTAGAGTTTTCCCGTCGAAAAGTGAGACCGGTTTTGCTGATGTGAGGGGAATCCAGCAGGACAATGATAAAATTAAGCAGACGAAATAGGAGCGCATGGGTGGAAAGCTATTACACCAATTCACCACCTTTTTTTGCAGTGAGGTGCGTTTTTCTGCATGAGAATCCGGCGGAGTTTACTGTTTTATGTGGACGGTGTAAACCGTGTGCCGGGATGCACGATGTGCCTCTTTACTCGGATGTTACGGTGAATGTTTGCAGGACTTTTTCGTAGATGGGGAAAGCTTTTTCCTGCTTGCTGGGCAATGTCCAGCAAAGGATCTGGCAAAGGGCATCTTCTGTCTCCACGCAGGTATGAATGAAGGTGGCCCGCACTCCTTCATTCTCGCCGACAAAGCGGCGTTGGAGGCCGCGCAGGCCGTTCACATCCACGGGGTTAAGTTCATCTATGGTCAAATCTGAGAGATTGGCTGCGGTCTGGTCGGTGATGGTCTGGGCGTACTCCTGCAAGTTCATGGCGAGGTCTGCCTTTGCTTCGACGAAAAGCAGCAGGTACTGTTCTGCCACCAGATTTCCCAGGGCGAGATCTGCTTCAGCGTTTAGCTCTATGTGATGTTTCCAACTTTTTGGCACTTTCAGGCTGTATTTTCCTTCTGCGACTGTGAAAACCTGTTCGATTTTCTGGCCGTTGGCGATTTCCTTCTTCACCACGAGACCAATTTGAGCCACAAAAGTGACCAGGCAGGCCAATGCCATGATGCCTGAAATGATGGTCACGACTATCCACCCGCTGGTTTTGCGCGTGAAAGATTTGACGATTCCCAGGATGAACAGGATTCCCAGCGGGATCGCGCTGAATATGACCAAGACCAATGCCAAAGGATTTTCCAGGAAGGAGCCAGAGCCGAACATGCCAGTGGTCTATGGGAAAATGCCAGCAAGGACAATCTTTTTCTAATCTGCTGACGTGTTAATTGATTAATTTTCAGACTGTTTAAAAGAGTTTTATTCTGCCCCCTGCAAGCGAAGGCCAAAATAGTCCGGATGGAGTGCAATTTTTTTCATGGTCGTGGTTGAGTGTTCTTGCTGATCATCTTAATGTTTGCGCTCTCATGATTTTAAACCATCTACAGCCAGAATTTGCCAACTTTGAGTCTAGAGCTGCGCAAGGGAATCTGGTTCCAGTCTGGGTGGATCTTGCTGCGGACTATGAAACTCCGTTGTCGGCGTTTCAGCGACTTCATGACGGGCGTTACAGTTTTCTGCTTGAATCAGCCGAACTGACTCAGCATTCAGGGCGGTACTCTTTACTGGGCAGTCAGCCGAGGCTGGTATTTACGGCTAGAGGAAATGAGATTTCGATTGAGCGTGAGGGGGTTACAAAGACTTATAAAGCTGAGTGCGATCCTTTGACGGAGCTGGAGCGCATCATGGCGGAGTTTAAGCCTGCGGGGCCGCCGCCGTCTCCGGTATTTCATGGCGGCGCGGTGGGGTATCTCGGATATGACATGGTGCGTTTCTTTGAACCGACGTTGCCTCCCCCACCCCCTGATGCGCTGGGCATTCCTGACATGGTGTTTATGATTGCTGACACGGTGGTCATTTTTGATCATAAGCATCGTAAGCTCACTATTGTGGCCAATGTTTACCTGCCGGAGCATGCGGATCTCAAAAAGGCTTACGAATGGGCTGGCAAGCGCATTCAAGAGCTTGTATCAAAACTGGAGACACCGTTGAAAGTGAAAGCTTTGCAGGCGTTTTCACCGCAGCTAAGCAGCCAGGACGAGCCAGTGAGTGGGAATACGACCCAGCAGGAGTACGAAGACATGGTCACGGCTGGCAAGGAATACATCCGCGCGGGTGATGTGTTTCAGTTTGTCCCCTCGCAACGCTTTGAGACTGAGTACAAAGGCAGTCCCGTAGATCTGTACCGAGCTTTGCGCCACGTTAATCCCTCCCCCTACATGTTCTGTCTGTGTTTCCCTGATGGGTTCTCTTTGGTGGGAAGCTCCCCTGAGGTGCATGTGAAGTGTCTGGACGGACAGATCGAGATTCGTCCTATTGCCGGCACCCGCTGGAGGGGGGCTACCGAGGCTGAGGACAACGCTCTGGCTGAGGAATTACTGGCTGATCCAAAGGAGCGTGCCGAGCATATCATGCTGGTCGATTTGGCTCGTAATGACGTGGGGCGCGTGGCAGAATATGGCTCTGTAAAGGTCAATGAATTAATGATTATCGAGCGATATTCTCATGTGATGCATATTGTGTCCAATGTCACTGGGACACTGAATCCTGAGAGCAGCGCTTATGATGTGATGCGAGCGACATTTCCCGCAGGAACGGTGAGCGGGTCCCCCAAGGTACGGGCGATGGAGATTATCAACGAACTGGAGAAGAACAAGCGTGGCGCCTATGCTGGAGCGGTCGGATATTTTGGCTTTGATGGGGGGTTGGACAGTTGCATAGCCTTACGCACCTGTGTTCTAAAAGATGGCATGGCTTATGTACAAGCGGGCGCTGGTGTTGTGGCTGATTCTGATCCAACGTACGAGTACAATGAAACAGTGAACAAGGCGCGTGGAATGCTGCGGGCGCTGCAAAGGGCGAAGGAGTTGGGGTGAGATGTGTGATCCCAGATCAAAAGATTGGGGAGTGCCTAGTATCAGTCTTGAGACGGGCTCAGAAGCGATGAACAACGTCTGGCATTGTCCTGGATCGTTGCTTGTTGTCTGCGGCAGACTGCTTTCTTTTCCTTATTTTTCATGCGTATTGATGTTCAAGAGAAAACGGAGTCTTGCTTTGGGTGTTGTGACGTCTCATTCTAAGCAAATTACTTAAATTGCGGCAACGCAGAAGCAGATCAAATCTTGGAATTCAGCGGGTCGGCGACCGATGGCGGCAGCTTGCTTAATTTCTTCATAACCTACTTAGCTAGAGGACAATGGCGCTAGTACTCGGGATCAATGCGTATCATGGGGATTCTTCGGCAGCGATCCTGAGGGATGGCGAGATTATTGCTGCGGTTGAAGAAGAACGCTTCAGGCGGATCAAGCATTGGGCGGGGTTGCCGACGCTGTCCATGCAATACTGTCTCACGGAAGCGGGTCTGAAGTTTAGCGACCTGGAGCATATTGCCATCAATCTAGATCCGCGGTTGCATCATGGGCGGAGATTGCTTCACCTGTTGCGGCACTGGCCAAGCCCAAAGTTGATACTGGCGCGTCTCGGCAAGCTGGGCAAAACCCAAAACGTGGAGGGGGCTATCAGGGATGCCTTTACCCATGAAGGGCCGATGCGAGCCCGGGTGCATTACATCGAGCATCATCTGGCGCACCTGGCATCTTCCTATTATTGCAGCCCTTTTCAGGAGGCGGCCAATCTTTCTGTGGATGGCATGGGTAACTTTGCGAGTGCCGCCTGGGGATATGGAAAAGGTGCGGAGCTATCTGTTACGGATCGTGTTTTTTTCCCCCACTCATTGGGGATTTTTTATTCCGCCCTGACGCAATGGCTAGGCTTTCCCCATTATGGTGATGAATACAAAGTCATGGGGCTGGCCCCGTATGGAGTTCCTAATCATCTGGATGAGATGGGCAAGATTGTCTGCATCCAGGCTGACGGGAGCTTTAAGTTAGATCTGAAGTATTTTCGCCACCATCGTGAAGCTGTTCCCTATACCTGGGATAATGGTTCCCCTGAGGTGGGGATGCTTTACTCTGCGGAGCTTGAGCAGTTATTGGGGCCTGCGAGGCGGAAAGATGAGCCCCTTACCCAGCGGCATAGAGATATCGCCAGATCGGTGCAGGCCATGTATGAAGAGGCTTTTTTTGCGCTGCTGAGCATGCTGCACCGGAAGCACCCGAGTAATAACTTAACTCTTAGTGGCGGGTGCGGGATGAATTCAGTGGCGAATGGCAAAGTGGCTTTGCGGAGTCCGTTTAAGAACGTGTATATCCAAAGTGCTGCCGGAGACGCTGGTGGCGCCATTGGAGCGGCATTGGTCGCGAACTATAATTTGGACAAGCCTGCCAGTAATCACGCGCCGATGCCGCATGCTTATCTGGGCCCGCAATATGGTCGTGATGAAATAGGAGCATTGCTGGATAGTTACGCTGAGAAAATCCAGAGTGAAAACTGCATCATCAAGGAAATCGCTGATGCGGATGAGTTATGTAGGCTGACGGCCCAGGCGATTAGTGAGGGTAAAGTGATAGGATGGTTTCAAGGTCGTCTTGAATGGGGACCTCGTGCGCTGGGCAACCGGTCTATTCTTGGTGATCCGCGGCGCGCGGATATGAAAGAGATTCTGAACGCTAAGATTAAGCGTCGGGAGTCATTCAGGCCTTTTGCACCCAGCGTTTTGCGGGAGGATGTGGCCGACTGGTTTGAACAGGATGCTGATGTTCCCTTTATGATGCAGGTGTTTCAAATTCGTGAAGAAAAACGTTCGCTCATTCCTGCTGTGTGCCATGTGGATGGATCAGGGAGGTTGCAGACGGTCAATAAAGAGGTTGGTTTGTATCATCGCCTGATATCCCATTTCAAAAAGATCACGGGTGTGCCGATGGTTTTGAACACAAGTTTTAATGAAAACGAGCCTGTGGTTTGCCAGCCGAAAGAAGCTCTGGAGTGCTTTCTGAGAACCAAGATGGATGTGCTGGTGATGGGTGAATATTTGGTAAAACGAAATGCTTGATCCAGCATCGAGTGCTTAAGTAACCTGCTTTCCCATGAATTTACTGTTAAAAGACAATGAAAAGCTCTATCAGAGGGTTTCATTAATAGCATTAATCCTCTATGTCATTGTTTACACTGGCAGTACCATTTGGTTAGGTAGGGGGCCACATACAGATGAGGCATTTTTTAAAGCTGCAGGTTTATCTTGGGCAAAAGGCGGTCCCTGGGTTGCTGAAGAATTCACAGGTTTTTTTAGCCATCTCGATTGCAAGGATCTTGATGAAGTGTTTTTTTCCTACCCACCTGGATACCCGTTTCTTTTTGGAATCTTTGTTAAACTATTCGGGTTTGGATGGAAAACGTGCGTTCTATTTGATGCATTAATTCATGTGGGACTATTGGCGGCAATCGCGTACTTGTTTAAACACGCATCTCCGGTCACGAATCGCCACAAATGGTCATTAACATTACTTTTTGTTTTAATAGGACATCCGGGTCGGCCTGATGAGCTTGCAATGATATTTGGATACATGGGTCTTGCGTTAGGTCTGCAAAATCATTCATCGAAACAGTGGCTCTCTCATGCAGCCTTTGGACTGTGCGGCCTGGTCAGTGTTCCGTGCCTTATTATCTTGGGTGGAATTCGATTTGGTTATGTTGTTTTTTCAGGGGACGCAAGCAAGCATCGAGTGAAGTTGTTGACGCAGTCAGGGCTTGTAGTCGCGGGAATGTGGATAATCGGCACAAGCCCTATCACGCTTAATTATCCAGGGGCGCTTACACAAAATTACCAAACCACATTTGCTCATATAGGGCGAGATTTTTTAGAGTCCATAAAATTTCTTTTCACTTACTATCGTGCCGACGTTGTTGCCACCTCAACACTGATCATGTTGGGCGTTCTAAATATTCCTCGATCTTTAAAGACTGGAAAAATGCAGCATTGGTCGCAATGGTGGGCATTATCGTTAGTCACGTATTTATTCTTTTTATTTAAGAACACTTTTCAGGGGAACTATTATATATTCTGGATGCCGTGGCTTGTCATGGCTCTCTTCAAAACCAAGGATCCAATTTCAAGCAACGAGAAGAGCATTTATTTGCAGGATACGTTTTCTTATATCAAAGTTCCTTTAATGGTTATTATGTTACTGTATGTAAATGTATCTCATGCTAGGCATTGGTTGATTTCGATGCTGGCAGTTAGCGAACAACGTTGGCAAGCGGAATCGCCAAGGATAAGGTCGCTCATTCCACCGGGATCAAGCGTCTTAACAGATGAGCATTGGTGGTCGATCGGCGATATTACGAACGTGAGATCTTCAATGACTCCTGCGCATATCGATCTAGAGAATCTTGATTATATTATTCTCACAGGTCACGGATCTGGAACTGCTGGAGCGCATCGCCCACTTCCCGAAAAGTTTCAAAATGCAATAGACAGCGGGCGATTTAAGGTCATTTATAATAATATCCCAGTTGAAAGGCCAATGTTATTTGGCATTCCGCTTTCAAACAGCAGCTGGGGTGCTGGTGCGATAATATATAGTTCGGTCAAGCAGGGAAATTGATCACGATTAGTGTAATTGATGGAAACTATAGTCTAATGTTACATCGGCACATAAATATAAAAAATGTTCTAATCAGAACATTCTTGCCATACGGAGCATGGCGTAGAGTGCTACGTGGTCCCGCTAAGGGAATGAAATTCATGGTGGAACCCGGCATGGGATTAAGTTACCTCATCGGGAGTTCAGCTGCGGCTCCACGATTTTTCGCCAACCATATTCAGCCAGGTTCGACCGTATTTGATGTGGGAGCAAACAAAGGTCAGATGTCGCTAATTTTTGCCAGCTTAGTTGGTGACAGAGGCGGGGTGATTTCATTTGAGCCAGCTCCGCGGGAGTTCACCAGCTTAAAAAGAAACATTGTTGCAAATGATCTGAATCATGTGCATTGTGTTGAATCAGCAGCAGGAGCAATTGAAGGAAGTGCAAATTTTGTGTACTATCCAGCCCTGCCCACTCAGGGTGGGTTTCGCCATCTTGAAAGGGCCGAGATAAGCTGTGCAGCAGAAGAGTTATCTGTGGCAATCATGCCGCTAGATAAAATGTTATTAACGGGAGCAGCGCCTGACGTAATCAAAATTGACGTGGAAGGCTCGGCGTCTGAAGTGTTACAGGGAGCGAAGGAGATTCTGAAATCAGCTCGCCCCAAAATTTACATTGAATTGCATAATTCACAGGAAAGTAGCGCTTTAAATTCAATACTTAAGCCACTAGGCTATCGTTTTCAAACGCAGGAAGGAAAGGTCATAGATGATCCTACGCTGCAGTATCATTATTCATTATGGTGTCTGCCGTGTACTGACTGACACTGAAAACGCATAGGTAATGATCGCGATAGATAAAGTGTGGTTGCTCAATCATGCTAAGTTTAGCGTCTATGTTCATGCGTGAATAATATTAGTTTTTTGGAATGTAAGCGCTGATTCAATGTCGTTAAAGGATATTGTGCCATCAAAAAACCTGTACTCCGTAGTGAATCATTACGATGGAGACAGGTTATTAACGCAACAGGATCCACGGAAGCTTTTACCGCAATGCCCTCCCTATCATGTTGAGATACTTGACGCATTGCATGGAGCTACGGCACCTATTGGGCTGCATTTTATTGTCACCTGGGACTCGACAGTCATTCCGATATCGGGAGACAAGGTTATCGTATTGCTGCTCGGTGATGAACGCAGTCAGATCCCTGCTTATGCCGGAGATGTTCTTGCGGTTTTCAGGAATGGTACGCAGTCGCTTCAGTGGCCTCAAGTCCCCTGGAAGGCAGGGTTTTATTTGTGGCTGTTAAAGAGTTTTCGACTTTGCCGAGACCTAATCATGCGAGCAAGCCGCCGAATAAGGTTAGGCGTGCCATTAACTGCACCATGCAACGTATTCACAATTCCACTCGGGCCATCGGCACCGCTCCCAGATACGCAGACAGATTTTGCAGACCGAGTTTGTGATCTGGCACTTTACGCAACTGCAGCAGAGCCACTTCGTATTGGTACAATTGCCCAACTTGGGCGACCTAAAACGGTATTGCGAACCCAGGCATTCAGGGCATTGGAACTAATCAAGAAAGAACAGCCTGGGTTAGTGATTTCCATGGGCTGCGATGACAATCAAGTTTGGGGGAAAGCTCTTTCCCCCAGAGACTATGCGACTTTACTTTTTCGAACCAAAGTATGCCCCTGCCCCGGCGGAAACTTTATGGAAACGTTCAGACACTACGAAGCAGCGCGAGCAGGGTGCGTCATCGTCAGTGATCCTCCACCCAATGAATGGTATTTTAAAAGGCATCCTTTTTTGATCGTGAACAACTGGGATGAATTACCAGAAATGGTTACAAGTCTTTTTGCAACACCAGACGACATCAAGCTTCACGCCGAAGCGTCGAGAAAATGGTGGGAGAACGCTGTTTCTCCGAAGGCGGTAGCAAGTTACATCCTACAGAATCTTTTGCAATGCGTCCCTGACCTCGCATTGAGTAAATAGAGCCATGGCATGATGGGGCGAATTTTTCAAGACAGGAACTACGCGCAACTCATTCGGTGGTCAGTATTATCCGGGCAGGTCACAGTATTACAGATTGTTGTTCAAGCTATCAATGCAATTACTGGTCTGCTATTGGTGCGTTACCTGCCCAAGGACGAATATGCGTGGTTCACCTTATCGTCATCGCTATTGGCCACGCTTAATATTCTTAGTGATGGCGGCATTGCGACTGGATTGATGAGTGTCGGTGGGCGGATTTACAACCAAAAGAATCATTTTGCCCGGTTGCTTCTCGACGGTCTTTATATAACTCGTTGGCTAATTGGTCTAGCCTTACTACTAGTCATTCCGTTATTCTATCTACTCTTCGTCAATGTTGACACTCCAAGATCGCTGACAATAGCCGCACTTTTTCTAGCAGCGTTGGCCGTCTGGCCCTCAATGTCAACGACACTGCTCAATGTTGCGAATCGCCTTCATACACGTGTTCAAGCGATTCAATTTGCAGAAATACTCGCGGGCACCGTCCGACTGGGATTGACAGCATTGATGCTCCTGAGTGGATGGATGACTATGCTAGCAGCTTTGGCTACGACGGTAATTACCTGTTGGTCGCAGGCGTTAATCGTTCGACGCCAAACCCAATGTTTCATTCAATCCCCATCCGAAACTGCAAGCTATAGACCAGAGATTCGTGGGTTCGTTCGCTCACTTTACCTCAATCACATATTTTTCTGCTTTCAGGCTCAGATTACCCTGTGGATTATCGGCTGGATGGCCGGGACAAGTGAAGTGGCCGACTTGGGGGCGCTATCGAGGCTTGGCATCTTGTTCGTAGCACTCATCGCGCCGGTCAATCATTTAGCAGTTCCTGCCATTGCTAGAATTCAAGACATCAAAGTTCTGAGGAAACGATTTATCCTGGTGTTTTTAGTTCCACTATTCATCACTGGCAGCATTGTCGCCATCGCAGTCTGGCAACCCACTCCTTTCCTATGGATACTCGGCTCCAACTACAACCATCTCACAACTGAGCTTCCTTTAGCGTTGTGTGCTCAAGGAGTCAGTTTCATCGCAGCTCTGGCCTGGGGACTAATTCTTGCCCGCGGTTGGGTTCAGCACGCATGGTTGATCATCATCACCACGGTCATTGGATTCATAATTGGGGCTGCCTGTTTTCAACTAGGCACAGTCACTGGAATATTATATTTCAACATGATTTCTGTAGTGCCTACAATGGTTCTTTGCGCAGTGATTATCTTTCATAAACTATCGGTCAATATAATTGACAGTAAGTAAACTGGTTAAGGTTATGTGCAAACTAGAAGTCCATTTACAGAATATAATATGTTTAAGTAAATACGGGGCACAAGCATAGGGTGTCAAGTAAGATATTTTATCATCAATGGATCAAAAAACAGGCATCTGGACTGCAGTCACTTTAAATGGGAGGATTCTCAGGTTCCTAAGTAATTACCTTCCAAATATGCGCGGGAAAATTCGATTGCTTATACTTTACTCGAGATGTGTTTTGAATGATCGGTTACTTTTGGAAAATTGTAATGGTATACGTATCGTGGTTAATCCAATGGATTACATCGGAGGCTTTCTACTCCGTGGCAAGTCTTTTGAAGCTGACTCAATTCAACTTTGCGCGAAACTATTAAGGAATGGTGGTGTATTTTATGATATAGGCTCAAACTTTGGGTTATACTGTATGAGTCTTGCTTCAATATCAAATGTTCGCTGTGTGGCTGTGGAAGCCTTGCCACAAGTTGCAATATCCTTTTTGAGTAATCTTGCACTTAATCCGCAACTTCCGATATCCCTCTATTTAGGTGCGGCATCGCAAAAGCATGGTCAGCTTCCATTCTTGAGTCCTCACGATGGAAATTGCGGGACTGGCCGCGTATCTAGCCATAATTCAAGTCTAAAGGTCGCATCCATAAGGCTTGATGATATCCTAATACCTTGCACAGATGCTGATCGCATTGTCATGAAGATTGACATCGAGGGCCATGAATTAGAAGCGCTTCAGGGAATTGATTTGTCCAGAGCAGAAGCTCCTTATGATATCATTACAGAGTATGAACCTACGCTCACGACAGAAAGTGTCTTCAAGGAAATGAGAGCATTATTGATGAATGCTGGTTACAGGCCATTTACAATCTTCGGATCACCTATAGCTGAGTTCAGGAATGAACTTTTGCCTGAGAATAATATATGGTGGACACGCAATCCAATTGATATAAGTCGATAAAAACATACAACTCAACGCGATCGAACGTTTAGTTCTAGAAACTTCGATGCATATGTTGACCACTCTCTTTTTTCACATCCGATCTTCAATAGCCACGATATTTTTTGGTTTCGTGCATTTGTTTGCTTGTTTTTTTAGCAAAGCAGCCCGTCGTCGCTCTGCCCAATTGTGGTCTATTATTAGTAATCCTTTTTTGGCTAATAGCGTCGAGATGAGCCAGTTGCTTAAGAATGACATTTCGATTAAACTTGGTCCAGTCAAGTCCGATCCACACAACGTCAGTGAATACGAACTACTTTGCCTTTGCGCACTATTAAGATCATGTAGTGCAGAAACTGTGTTTGAAATTGGAACGTATGATGGTAGGACCACCAGGTCACTTGCCATGAATTTGCCAAGTGATGGAAGAATTTACACCCTCAATCTTCCTCCAGGCATTCATGTCAAAGGTGATGGTGTTTGCGATATTGACTCACGATTGAACAGTGAAGTTCAAAGTGGGGAAAAATTTATTGGGACGACTGAGGAGTCTAAAATTCAGCAACTCTATGGTGACTCTGCACAGTTTGATTTTAGCTCTTACGTCGGTCAGATGGATTTTGTTTTCATCGACGGGTCGCACACGTATAGTTATGTTTTAAAGGATACTGAGACAGCTTTGGCACTTGTGAAGCCATCTGGTGGATGGGTAGTCTGGCACGATGCCCCACTTTATGGGGTGGCCCCAGCACTGAAAGCGAAAATCAGAGACCTTGGATGGCCGCTTGTTCATATTGATGGAACGACTCTCATGGTGGGTTATTTTGTTAACGGTGAATTTAGAACGATCCCGCAGAGTTAAAGCTCGGTTATATGGTTGTAGTCTGTACACTACTTGAGGGAAGTTACCACAAAGGGGCGGCAGCTTTGATCAATTCCTTGATAGTAGCAAAATTCGATGGTTTGTTTATTTTAGGTTATCGGGGGGTGACGCCAGAGTGGCCGCAGCTTTTAGATAAGAAAAGTGACGGTGTCATCAGGATTAATGATGTCACGATAGAGCTTCAACAGATTACTGACTTAACCTGTCTGGCGAATTTGAAGCCATCTTTCATGCTGTCTTCTTTGCAGGGTTCTAATGCCGATGCGGTGGTTTATGCTGACCCTGACATCGTCCTGACCTCGCCGTGGTCATTTATTCAGTCCTGGGTGGGGCGTGGCATTGCTCTTTGCGAGGATAATGGTTTTCCCTCGATGTCTTCCAATCATGTTCTGAGGCTTGCATGGCAAGATTATATGAAGGATCACCTGGGATGGGAGGTGCGGAGGCCGCTGGAGCGTTATTACAATAGTGGGTTTGTGGGTGTAAGGCGGGAGCATAGCGGTTTTCTGGATCAATGGGAAACAGCGACCCGGCAACTGGAGGGCGCGGGTGTGGATCCGAATGCATTTAAGCCTGGGACGCGGCATGATGCATTTTTTGGGACGGATCAGGATACGCTTAATATGGCATGTATGGCGGGTGATGAGCCACTGGCCACGCTGGGGCCTGAGGGGATGGGGTTTAATCAGGCGCTGAATGTGATGCAGCATGCGATAGACCGACCCAAGCCCTGGCAGAAGCGTTATCTAACGACTTTACTACGGAATGGGCAGGGTGTGAGTGCTGCTCACAAGGCTTTTTGGGAATATGCGGATGGCCCGATCAGGGCTTTCTCCCCCTGGCAGTTACGGCTTCGTAGGCTGGATATGAAGTGTGCGATTTTGTTGAGTCGTTTTTATCATGCACCGTGATGGTTTGACTGTTACGCGGGGTGAGCGTGTGTTTCGGCTTGCTTATTTTGTCTCGCATCCGATTCAGTATCAGGCTCCGCTGTTGCGTCTGATTGCGCAGTGTGAAGATATTGATCTGGAGGTTTTTTTCCACAGTGATCATTCGCTGGATGAGCATGTGGATGTGGAGTTTGGTCAGGCGATTCGGTGGGATGTACCGCTGACGGAGGGTTACAAGCATCGTTTTTTAGCTTCTGCTGGCGGTGGGCGTCCGGTGGCTGCTGGGAGTGTGAGGGAGCAACTGGAGCGGGGGCGGTTTGATGCGGTGTGGCTGCATGGTTGGGGTGCTCGGCTTAATCGCAAGGTATGGAGAGTGGCGAGGTCGCTGGGAATGGCTGTGTGGATGAGGGGTGACACGCAACTGGCGTGTGTGCGTGGGGCGTGGTGGCAGAGGCGGTTGCATCATTGGCTGATGTCTGCTCATTTTCGTCGCCTGGATCACTGTCTGGCGGCGGGGACGGCGAATCGGTTGTTTTACAGGGCGTATGGGGTGCCTGAGGAGAAGATCACGGTGATGCCGTATGCGGTGGATAATGATTTTTTTCAAAGGCGGTCTGCTGAAGCGGAGGCTGAACGTGATGGGATGCTTGAGCGATTGGGAATCGAAAGAGGGCGTGCGGTTATTTTGTTTTGTGGGAAGCTGATTGAGAAGAAGGGTTTGAAGACTTTGATTGAGAGCATGGGATGTTTGAATGAGGAGGCTGGTGCGCGGGCGATGGGATATAAGCCTCCCCTCTTGCTGGTGGTGGGTGATGGGGAGTTGCGCGATGGGCTTGAGGCAATAGCACAGGGTGTGGCGCCGGGATGTGTGAAGTTTTTGGGGTTTAAGAATCAAAGTGAGCTGCCGCTGTATTATGCGCTGTGTGATTTGTTTGTTATTCCGTCTACTTATGAGCCTTGGGGTTTAGTGGTTAATGAGGTGATGAATGCGGCGAGGCCTATCATAGCGAGTGATGTGACGGGGTGTGTGGCTGATCTTGTTCAGGAGGATGTGAATGGGTCTATCTTCAAGGCTGGGGATGCTGATGGACTGGCAGCGAGCTTGCGTCCGTGGCTGATGGATGCGGATATGCGGCGGCGCGGTGGGGTGGCGAGTTTAGCTATGATCAACCGATGGGGATTTAAGGAGGATATTGTGGCACTGCGCGAGGTGATGGCGAAGCAGCGTGCTGAGTGGTGATGCGTGAGGGAATTACAGTGGGGTATGGCGGGGTGCATCAGGCATTTCAACTGGCGCTGGCGGCTGAGGAGATGGGGTGTCTGGATGCTTTTTTGTGTTCGTTTTACTCGGAGGGTTGTCGCTGGGGGAAGTTGTTTGATTTGCTGACGCGTGGGCGTTTGCGGAGTCGTCGTGTTGAAGGTTTGGGTGGGGCTGAGATTGTGGAGTTTCCGTGGCCGTATCTTCGTAAGTTGTGGGATGATTATTTGGATCCGAAGTTACGGGGTGAGTGGTTGGGTGCGAGCGATGCGTTTGACCGTTGGATGGCGGGTAGGTTTTCCGGGAATCCCAGTGCGGTTTTTGTGGGGAGTGAGACGTGTGATTTACATACTTTGCGTGCGGCAAAGAATGCGGGGGCAGTGACTTTGCATGATTGTCCACAGGTTCATCCTGCAGCGCTGAAGGAATGGATGATGCGGGCTGCTGATGCATGTGGATTGACTTATCATCATGGGATGAGTGGCGAGCGGAGTGCGATGGATATGCGTAAGCTGCAGGAGTACGAGATCGCTGACTGGCTGCTGGTGTACTCGGATTTTCACCGGGAGACGTTTGTTTCCGCAGGTCATGATGGGGGGCGTATTTTTCAGTGTCCGCTATGGGTGGATACTGATTTCTGGAGTGTGGAGGGTACGAGGACGGAGGTGGCGGAGGATGGGCGTTTGCGGGTTTTGTTTGCGGGTTCGATTGATCTACGCAAGGGAATTCCGTTTCTACTAAGGGCATATGATGTATGTGAGAAGGCTATAAGCTTAACGTTAGTAGGGCCGCATGATGAGGAGTTGCGTCCCCTGCTCCACCGGTATGAAGGAAGGGTGCGTTTTACGGGAAGGGTGTCTAAACCGGAGCTGAAGCGGCTTTATCAAAGCCATGATGTTTTTGTGTTGCCCTCTGTCGTGGACTCCTTTGGATTTGTAGCATTGGAGGCGATGTCTTGTGGACTGCCTGCGATTGCAACGCATAACTGTGGGGTGCCTGTTCTGGACGACTGGAGGGTTCCGGCGATGGATGCGGATGCACTGGCGGCAGCCCTTCTACGCCTGGCGGATGACCGCGAGTTGCTGGCAGAACAAAAAGCCATGTCACGGGGACATGCGCAGTTGTTTACACCTATGCGTTATCGCGAAAAGATAAGGGATTTATACCGTGCGGTTATGGACGGGTGTTGAATTTAGCTTAGTTTTACGTGGCAGTTACAAGTCATCTTTGCTCGGTGATTATTCCCACTTTGAATCGTGTGGATTATCTGCGTGGCTGTCTGGAGGCACTAGGCAGGCAGACGCTTCTGCCAGCGGAGGTGGTGGTGGCAACTCATATGGGTGACAATGCAACGCATGAGTTTCTGAATGGATGTAATAATCTACCTTATGCGTTACGTTACACTGAATGTGAACAGGCAGGTGTGATTGCCAATATGCAGGCAGCGGTGGATAGTACTCGACACGAGGTTGTGGCGTTGCTTGATGATGACGCAACGCCTCACACCGACTGGCTGGAGCTTATTGAACGCCACTTTGTTGCTGATGTAGAACTTGGCGGTCTGGGTGGACGTGATCACCTCAAAGATGATGAGGACAGGCGGCTCAAAGAGGACACGACTCATAGAGTAGGTTACTACACATGGTTCGGTCTGGGTTATGGCAATCATCACAGGGGATGCGGAGCGGCCCGGCGAGTGCATGTTGTGAAGGGGTGTAATTGCGCATTTAGAGGCCCCGTATTGCGTGAGATAGGATTTGACTACGATTTACGTGGTAGTGGTGCACAGGTTGGATGGGAGCTAAGTCTTTGCTTTGATTTATTGAAAGCGGGGTATCATGTGGTTTATGATCCGTCAGTTCAGGTGGATCATTGGGTGGCTCCCCGCCATGATGCTGAGATTCATCATCGGTGTGAATTGAACATGCAATCGCTTGAGGAGGTACTCTACAATGATTTCAGTATATTTTGGAAGAGTGCACCCAGATATCTAGTTCCTGGACATTTTCTTTGGGCGATACTTTGGGGAGGAGGCTGGGCCTGTGGGATTTTTCGCGCATGTAGAGATCGCATCAACGGAGATCGCACTGCGTGGATGCGCTTTCGCTTAGTTTTGCGCACGCTTTTGGAAGCGTGCAGTTCAATTGAAAGCAATAATATTAAACCCTGACATCAGTCCTGAAACTGTTAATCCAAAGTCCATCCTATCTACCCAATATTGGTGGTGTTGAGAGTCTGACAGAATCGCTCTGCCAAGCAATTCAATATCAGGGACATGAAGTGCGTTTGATTACCAGCACACCATCGGCTGGTTATACTGACTCAGGTTCTTTTGAAGTGCTTCGATGTGTGAGTAAAAAAGTTTTCCGCAAGTGTTTGAAAGAATGCGATGCATTTCTTCAGATTGGCATAAGCCTTCACGGCATTCTGCCTCTCCTAACGTTACGCCGCCGCCCTGTCTGGTTGATCTCACACCAGACCTGGACACGGCCTTTCAGAGGCAACAGTGAGTGGTTTTCGCTGCGCTCGTGGATAAAAGTATTATTGGCGCGTTATGCCCAAAATGTTTACTGTAGCGAAGCAGTCGCTAAACATATCAATATCCCTGGATCAGTAATTGGCAATCCATATGATGACCGTACTTTCAAGCGGTTCACAAATATAAAGAAGGACAAAAGTTTGGTATTTGCGGGTCGCCTAGTTTCTGACAAGGGTGTTGACGTGCTACTGCATGCAATGGCCGAACTGCGGGATGAAGGCGTGCATCCAGATCTTACCATTATTGGTGATGGTCCTGAACTTGGGACGTTAAAAGCACTCAGTGAGCAATTAAAGTTGCAGGACAAAGTGAGCTTTATTGGGGTTCTTCGTGGTCAAGTTCTCGCAAATGAGTTAAACAAACATTCCATAATGGTTGTTCCATCTAGATGGAGGGAGCCATTTGGAATCACTGCATTGGAAGGAATCGCCTGCGGCTGTTGCGTAGTTGCATCTTCGCAAGGCGGTCTTCCAGAAGCTGTAGGTCCTTGTGGCTTGACGTTCAATAATGGAGACTCAAGGCAACTGGCTGATTGTCTGTCCACACTTATACGTGATCCAATAAAATGCCGAGCATTCGATAACGCTTCACCACAACATCTTGCAAGGTTTACATCAGCTACTATTGCAAAGGCATATATTGAAATAATTTCACAAATATCAATGCAGCGAAAAGTAGCAAAAAACTGATGATATCATCTGCAAAAATAAAACTAAAAAACGCAATAATGCAAATTGCTCCAAGTTGGGGACTGCGGTTATTCGCTATAAAATCGCGTCGTTTTAATCAACTGTTGCTGCAGAAAATGGGGTATAGTGATCTCAACGAGAAAATCATATCCCTGTATGGATGCCGGGTTTTAGATGGGCCTTTCCGTAACCTGTGCATTCCAGAATCATGCAAATATGAGCAGCTTGGGCCTTACATTTTTGGCACCTATGAACAGGAAATTCAATCGTGGATTCATGAATTGAGTGGTTGGGATTTTAAAGTTGTCATCGACATTGGGTCTAAGTTTGGGTATTACGCAGCCGGATTCGCCCGCGTGTTTCCTAAAACTAAGGTGATCGCATTTGATGTTGATCCCTGGTCGATTACACAGACGCGGCTTACTGCCACTCTTAACGATTGCAATAACCTTATTGTCAGTTCCTTTTGCTCACCTGAATGGTTGGTCAATAACTCTACCGATAGTTTGATCATTTCAGACTGTGAAGGGTTCGAGAGTAATTTATTCACAGATATCACGGCCGCTGGGTTGAAGACGGCCACACTCATAATCGAAACTCACGAACACCTTGTTCCGGGACAGGTGTCCGAACTCTGTCGGTGTTTTAGCGAAACCCATCACCTCAGTGTAATCGCTGCTGTGCCGCGTTCAGTTCCGTCATGGGACAAGCTTGGGATCGAGCCATCCGCCTTGACGGACGTTGAGATCGATATGGCTTTAAACGAGATGCGTCCAGCAGGACAAAAATGGATATATATGCGACCTCTAGCTCGATGAATTTACTTAATAGTTTCTCAACAACGCAAATATACCTGGCTGCCGGTATTGTAGCTTTGATATTGTTCTTGTGGTCTTTTTTTAACTGGCGTGCGGCAGTTAAAGTGGCGTTTTTGGCTGCGATTTTTGAAGGGGCGATACGTAAATGGGTTGTACCGCAGGCCCATGAACTGGCTTACTTTCTCAAAGACATATTTTTAGCTGGGGCTTATTGTCGTTTCTTTCTTTTTCCCGATATTGCGACACGCGCTCGGAAACTTGTGTTTTCGAACTTGCTAATAATTTTAGTTCCAGCGTTTTTGTTAATATGGATTGTCAATGGAAACATCGGATCATTACTAGTTGGTTTAGTTGGGTGGAAAGGGTACGTTTATTATCTTCCGTTGATTTTTATTGTGCCGCACGTGTTTCGAAATCATGATGATTTACAGAAAAACCTTGGGATTTATAGTTTGATTGCAATCCCTGTATGTCTTTTGGGCATAGTGCAGTTCTTTTCACCCTCAGATTCGATTATCAATACTTATGCTGCTGATGCAGCTTCTGGCGAGGCTTTATCGCGAGGTATTTTGGGAGGCGGTCGTTTCACACGAATCACAGGGACATTTTCTTATCTGACTGGAATGTCAACTTTTGTCTTTGTGTTTACGTCTCTCTCTCTAGTGATAATTACTGCTCCTGCCCCTAAGTTTCAGAGGACAAATATTTTTATTGTTTTACCGTTGCTGTTAACAGCTGGCTTCATGACTGGCTCACGGTTAACAGTATTTAGTCAGTTCATAACCATAATGGGTTTTTTGCTGGCATCCAGCCCTTATAAATTCAATCAAAAAGGCTCGGCGGCGTTAAAGTTGTTTCTAGTTTTAGCTTTTGGATTCGGAATAAGTAGTATATTTTTCGGAGAGGCGCGAAGTGCTTTTTACCAGAGATTGCGTGGCGATGGTGATACAATTAACAGAATTATTGCTCCATTCAAATCAGTGATTGATGCCGCTGCCGAAGCTGGTCCTTTTGGGTATGGAATAGGTGTATCACAAGGAACCTCAGTAGCGATGCGAAAGTTTCTAAAAACACCTGAACCCAAAGAATCTCCTCAACTGTATTATGAGTCTGAACCCGCACAAGTTCTTCTAGAAATAGGTTTGGTTGGTTTTTTATGTTGGTATGCGCTGCGGATTTACCTTGTTTTTGCGTTATGGAAATTGCTTCGCCATCTTGCAGATATTTACAAACCCCTATGCTTTAGTGTTCTAATTATTCATATTCTTCATTTATATGCACAAACAGTTTTGAATCATACCGCAAATTTCCTGATTTTTGGTCTGTACGGTATTGTATTGTTCCCCTTGCTTCAAATCCGTGGCATGAACAAAACAATGAGGAATGTACCGCCTGCTCCTCACCGCAGAATATCACGTTCTACTTAATGGAAGGCCTGTCCAATCTGGTTTCAATGCCCTCGGCTTGCGCTCCGATATCAGTAATCATCCCAGTAAGGGATCGTTTACAACAATTACTTTTGACACTGACTAAAATTAAGGCGTGCAATCCACCTCCGCAGGAGATTCTGGTTTTTTTTGATGGGAATGACCAGACTCTTATTGATGAGATTCGCGTTCACCATCCAGATGTGCATGTTCTAGGAAGCGAATCACCAATTGGGCCGGGTGGCGGACGGAACATTTTAGTTGAGGCGAGTTGCGGACCACTCATCGCAAGTTTTGATGATGACTCTTATCCAGCAACCATTGATTATTTTGGTAGGGTGATAAAAACATTTAAGATGTTCGAGAATGCCGCTATTCTTGGCGCAAAGGTTGTGAATAGAGGAGGTGATTTTTCTGGGGAAAATATGGCCTTTCAAAAGATTGGAGAGTTTTCTGGATGTGGCTGCATTTATAAAAAATCGTGGTTTGAAAAAACTCGGGGCTATGTTCCTAGGGTGGTGGCCTACGGTATGGAGGAGTGTGATGTCAGCCTGCAAATCCATGATTTAGGCGGAATGATTATTGAGGACTCTCAACTGCGAGTAATTCATGATCGAAGTGATGACAGTCGGTTCACGACTGAAATGCAAAGTGACAGTGTTGTTAACAGTGCATTATTTCCATTTCTACGTTATCCTTTGTGGTTATTGCCCATGGGGTTATGGCATCTCATATCGAAGATAATTTGGGAGCTAAAACATGGAAGATGGTTATCTGTATGCATCGGTCTATGGAGAACCCCAGGTACATTGTGGCGATTTAGCAGCCTGCGCCATCCGGTGTCGTCTGCATCGGTTCTTTCATGGCTGCATTTACGCCGAAATTCTGTGGCTATAGAGCCAACAAAAAAAGCTGCTAATTCTACTCATGGATCTGTGGATATCTGAAGCGAGCGCGGGGAGAGGTGGAATCCAACGGTTTAATTCCGATTTGATCCATTCTTTGCACAGGCTTCGTATGTCGAAGCTGCGTGTATACTCGAAAAATAACACTCCTCACACTTCTTGTATTGTTGATCCGACAATAGAATGGCACTGCTGTGGCCATTTACCAGTTGTGTTGAGAACCGCTGCATTTGCCCTTCGATGTTTGTTGGGGGGCGCTCTTCATCCACAAAGCAATCTCATTGTAGGACACGTGAATTTTTCATTAGTTGGCCTACTATTGTCTAAAGTCATAAAGAAGAAAACTTTCACATTCGCCTTTGGTATTGATGCCTGGTTGAACCCGTCTCAGAGTAAAAAGGCTCTGCTACAACGTTCGCAAATTGTAACGATCAGTCGCTTCACCCGTAAAAAGCTAACGGAAACGTATGACCTTGATCCTGCACGGATTTCTGTGTTACCCCTGACTGTTGACGAAGCACAATTTCCGCTCGCCAGAGATAAACCTATCAAATTGTTAGAGCAATATAAGATACCTGGCGATGCTTGCATTCTTCTGACGGTCGGGCGTTTGGATTCGAGAGAGTGTTACAAGGGCCATGATCGTGTAATTGCTGCCCTCCCATTAATACTCAAAGAAAACCCAAATACTCACTATATGATAGTGGGCTCAGGAGACGATCTTATTCGTCTGAAGCAACTTGCAGAAAAATTCAAGGTCTCTCATAGGGTCCATTTCTCAGGGCGTATAGCGGATTCTCAACTGAAGGATTATTATGCCCTTTGTGACATATTTGTTATGCCGAGCCAAATGGAAGGTTTTGGTATTGTTTTTCTTGAAGCACTGATTTCAGGCAAACCAGTAATCGCAGGTGATCAAGATGGCTCTACAGATGCGTTAGATGATGGAAATCTAGGTGTGTTGGTAAACCCAGAGAACAGCGAAGCTGTTGCCGAGGCAATCATTAAGGTCTCAAATAAGAGCTACCCGAATGAACTGCTTTATCATCCTGAAAAACTACGTAACGCAACTTTAAAAAAATTTGGTCATAGAGCCTTCGATACGCGGGTATATGACATTTTTTGTTAAGCAGAAGTAAAGTTTGTGTAATATGTGCGGGATAGCAGGTTATTTTACCAGTTTGCCTACAAGCATGCCCCAACCTGATTTTGGAGCTATGCTACAAGCTTTGCAACATCGTGGTCCAGATGGATCCGGTGTTTGGCATTGTAAATCTAAGATGGCTTCGCTATTGCATGTGCGGTTGGCTATCATTGATCCAAGCCTGGCCGGAAAGCAACCGATGCATACTGTGGACGGACGTTTCACGATTGTCTTTAATGGCGAAATCTACAATTATCTTGAGCTCCGGTCGAAGCTTGAATCACAAGGTCTAACTTTCATTTCTTCCAGCGATACTGAAGTTCTGCTGCAATGGCTTGTTCATTACGGGCCATCCTCCATCACCCATCTACGAGGAATGTTTACATTCGCTTTATGGGATTCACTAGAGCAAACGTGCTTACTCGGTCGAGATCGTTTTGGGATAAAGCCACTTTATTATTTTGAATATGCCTCAACACTACTAATAGCATCTGAAATCCGTACAATACTGGCGAGCGGTCTTGTTAATGGAAATATTGAGGCCAATGTTCTTGCGGGTTTTTTTCAAACAGGCACTGTTCCCGACCCTGCAGCTCTAGTTCATGATGTTAAGATGTTACCGGCAGGTTGCACCTTGAGCTGGAAAAATGGAGTTAGTAAAATAGCCTGCGATACATCAGTTACCTTCCCTTGTCCTAATGCAGAGATATCGTGGTCACAGGCGGTTAAAATCACAAGAGAAGCATTGCTGGACAGTGTGGAAAAACATTTTGTCAGTGATGTTCCAGTTGGGATATTTTTAAGTGGGGGAATTGATTCAACTGCGATACTTGCTCTAAGTCAAATAATCGGAAAAAAAGGCATCAAAACCTTTTCACTTGGAGTGGACGACACTGATCTTGATGAAACGGATATAGCTCGTCGCACCGCGCAACATTTCGGCACAGATCACGTGGAATGGCGTCTAGACGGCACAGAGGCAAGAAAACTTTTTGATGAGTTTTTATCGTGCATTGATCAGCCTACGATTGATGGGTTTAATACTTATGTTGTGAGTCGTCTGGCCAGGCAAAATGGTTACAAAGTGGTTCTTAGTGGACTTGGCGGAGACGAGTTGTTTGCGGGATATCGAAGTTTCACAACGCTTCCGAAATTGCAGATGTTAGTACGACTGCCCTTGTTATTGCGTCAGCCACTTGCTTTCCTTTTAGGTGGTCTTGCCTCTAAACCCAACCTTCAAAGGCTTGCGAGTGCACTGATGCGTCAAGCTGATCTTGATGAACTTTATGATGTGTTTAGAGGTATATTCTCTGCGGAAGACGCCGCCAAACTTGTTCGACACTATCTTTCTGTGATTCCAACAACGATTAAATTTTCACATCTGTCTCAACAACCCACGATGGCTGATTCTATTAGCGTCATGGAACTCAGCCGCTACATGCGAAACCAGTTATTGCGTGACGGTGATGTAATGAGTATGGCCAATGGAGTGGAACTACGAGTGCCGTTAGTTGACACAGTATTTTTCGACCGCGTTGCAACGATACCGGCAAAATTCCGACTCAAACTGGGTAAAAAATTATTACTCGCAGCTGTGCCTGAAATTCCTTCTTGGGTAACTCGCCAGAAGAAACGGGGATTCTTTTTCCCGTACGAAAAATGGTTGGAGACACCTGAGTGGGCAGAACTTTTCACACTGGCAAGTAAAGACATACCAGTTCCCCTGCCGAATTGGTATCAAAGATGGAGTCTGCTGGTTTTTGATCAATGGCGTAAACGAAACTATTTGATTGAAGAAAATCATTTGGCCGTTGCCTAATGCGTGTACTACACATTATACCTTCGCTAGACAAAGAGGATGGAGGCCCAAGCGTAGCTCTTCCCATCATGGCAGAAGCAGTAGCTGATTTAGGTGTTCATGTTGATGTGGCCACTACACTCACCAAGCAGAATGCTGCTGTATTGGGGATACCTTTTGGCGTAGTTCAACACACCAAAGGGTATGGAACTATTTATTTTCCCAGGCAAACTCGATTTTACAAAATCTCTTTTCCGCTGGTCCGGTGGTTAAGAAAGCACGCTCGCGAATATGATCTGATTCATATCCATGGCTTGTTCTCATTTGCACCTGTGGTCGCCGGATGGTGTGCAAAACTTTGCAAAATTCCTTTCATTATCCGTCCTTTAGGGGTCTTGCAAAGTTGGGGAATGAAAAACCGCAAGCCTTTTCTAAAGATGGCTTCTTTTTCCTTAATTGAGCGACCTCTTCTAGAAAGCGCTAACGCAATCCATTACACAAGCCAGATGGAGGCGGAGGAGGCATCTCGACTGAAATGTCAGTCAGATGATATCGTAATACCACTGGCGGTGCCTGCTGTATCACCCACCCTTCTTAATCCAGAATTATTTTATAATAGTTATCCCCACACAAAAAAACGGAAAATTATTCTGTTTCTCTCACGAATTGATACAAAGAAGGGGCTGGAGTTATTGATTGATGCATTTGCTACTATGCCTTATTCACACGAGCGTCCAGTTCTTGTGATTGCGGGCAGCGGCAATGACGACTACGTAGCCGGTTTGAAGTTGCGTTGCTCCAAACTGAATCTTGCAGATGACCTTATCTGGACAGGTCACCTGGACTCCGAACGTAAACTTAGTGCATTGACAGCAGCACACATATTCGTCTTGCCATCACAAGCTGAAAATTTTGCTATTGCACTGCTGGAGGCTATGAATGTGGGAAAGGCTTGCATCACAACCCCGAACGTTGCTCTTGCATCAGAGCCTGTCACCAAAGGGTGTTTGTGTGTGGTGCCAGAGGATAGTGCCCAATGGGCTCAGGCGATGGCTGAACTGCTTTTGCATGATAATGTCCGAGAAATGCTGGGTAGAAAAGCACAGTTATGTGTGAAGCAATATTATTCAGTACATGCAATGGCGAGGTCATTGTTACATTTGTACCGAAATATTACAAAACATCACAACGAAAACGGTATGGGAAGCACCATATGCGAGCATGCGGATTGTTAGTGAGATAAACAAAATATAGATTTTTTGAGGATTAGTCCCGGCATATTCTCTATATTTATTCTTTATACGATAAAGCATTCTGATAGTTAATAAAAAACCTATCAATTAAACATGCATTGGGACCTTGTAACTCCATTAATTCTTACGTACAATGAGAGTGCAAACCTGGAACAGTGTCTCAATGGATTAAAATGGGCCAACCAATGTGTCATACTGGATTCAGGCAGTACAGATGATACAGTAGCCATAGCAAGCCGAGCTTTAAACACGACTGTAAGTTGCAGGGATTTTGACAATCACACAAATCAATGGAACTATGGGCTTTCACTGATTAAGACTCCATGGGTTCTCACTCTTGATGCAGACTACATTCTCCCGCTAACTTTTCCTGAAGAAATAGGAACAATACCTGATCGTGCAATGGAGGTGGCCTATTACGCGCAGTTCCGATATATGGTTCATGGAAGGCCATTAAGAAGTTCGCTTTATCCGCCTCGGGCTGTTCTTTTTTGTAAAGATCGTTGTAAGTATGTGCAGGATGGTCACACACAATTGTTAAAAATTGAAGGGGTGACTGGGATGCTGAAGAGCGTTATTGATCACGATGATCGGAAACCGCTGGCTAGATGGCTTGAGTCGCAAAAGCGATATACTGCCTTGGAAGCATCTAAACTTATTAACTGTGAATTTTCCGATTTACGTTTTCAGGATCGGTTAAGACGCAGCATGATTTTCGCGCCAATAATGGTGTTTATCTACACTTTGTTAATAAAACGCACTATCCTTGATGGCTGGCCAGGATGGTACTATGCCATGCAGCGCACTTATGCTGAGATACTTTTAGCATTGCAGCTTATGGAGCAGCGTAACGTAAAGGAAGCGACTATTCATGAATGATAATTCTGATTTATGTCTTATTGTTCCATGTTTTTTCGAAAGCAAACGGATCGACAGTTTCCTGCCGCATTTATGCAACCGGATGCAGAAACTTGGAGGTGTTCGAGTCTTAGTAGTTGATGACGGTTCAGACGAGACAGAGCAGCGACAGATGAATGATTTCGTTAATTCATGTCGCCATCAATACCACTGCCTTGACGAAATTGTACTATTGCCGAAGAATCTCGGCAAGGGCGGTGCAGTATATGCTGGCTGGGGGAGACGGCGGAGTGAGGCATGGCTTGGTTTTGTTGATGCTGATGGCTCCTGTTCAGCAGAAGAAACCGAACGCATGATCAAACACGCACGTGAAATTTCAGTCACCAATATTCCTAGCGCATTCTTCGCATCGAGAGTTAAGATGTTAGGGCGTGATGTTGAGCGCGATTTTAGGCGACATATACTTGGGCGCATCTATGCCACTTTGGTATCTGAGATATTAGATATTCCTGTTTATGATAGTCAGTGCGGTTTAAAGATTTTACCACGAAATGTGTTTGATGAAATTGAAAACCAGTTAAACACGCACGGTTTTGCGTTTGATGTGGAATTGATGGTGTCATTACTGGACTATGGGTGCAATATTAAAGAGTTCCCTATAGACTGGCACGAAATGTCAGGGGGCAAAGTACACCTTTTGCGCGATTCGTTTCGAATGTTTTTAGATGTACTAAGAATCAGGCAACGACGAACATTAACGAAATGAATTTGATTGTTATACCCATTATCTAATGTTGGTAATCACGGCATTTTTTTTAAATGTTACGAATGAAGTATTCCAATGCGGATTTTACTATTAAATCAATGTTTTTATCCAGATCACGTTTCAACATCGCAGCATTTAACTGATCTGGCATTACTGCTCAAAAAAAGTGGGCACATTATTACCGTATTGTCTAGCTGCCGTTCTTATGACAAGCCTAAGGAGCGCTACCCGTCACAAGAAACATGGAGTGACATAAATATTCAGCGCATATGGACACCTGGACTCGGGAAAAAGACAATGTTTCATCGCGCTGTTGATGCTGGTGTATTTTGGTTGAGCGCGGCAAGACATTTAATGCTGATGCCCCGACATGACGTGATTATCAGTCTGACTTCGCCTCCGTTGATCTCCGTGCTCGGTGCAGCCGCGGCTATGTTTCATCGCTGTCAATCTATGATCTGGTTGATGGACATGAATCCTGATCAGGCTGTAGCTAATGGTGTTTTACGTAGGGGGAGTTTAACGGAGCGGGTGCTTTCTGCTGCATTGAACTGGAGTTTTCATAAAGCGGCCTGCATTGTGGTCCTGGACAGGTTTATGGCAAAACGCTTGCGCGAAAAAGGAATTCGGGAGTCTGTAATCCAGACTATCCCCCCATGGTCGCACGATGAAGCAATTCGATTCTGTGCGGATGCACGAAGGGCGTTTCGACTAGCCCACAATATAGATGATAAGTTTGTGGTGATGTATTCAGGTAATCATAGTCCCTGTCATCCGCTGGATACCGTCCTTGAGGCGGCATTAAGACTTCGCGATAATCCAAAGGTGCACTTTTTATTCGTTGGTGGGGGTAGTGAGTTTAACAAGGTTCGTGACTTTGCAGATCGGCATGATTTGAGTGAGGTAACGTGTCTCCCCTATCAACCTATTGAAAAATTATCGGCGTCCCTGTCTTCTGCTGACCTGCATTTGATTGTCATGGGTGACCCTTATGTGGGAATTGTTCACCCATGTAAAATCTATAACATCTTAACGCTTGGACTTCCATTTTTATTTATTGGACCTGACCCTAGCCATGTGCATGATATCTGTGAGCAGCTAGATCTACCTAACCATACGCGCTTCGCTTCGCATGGTGACGTGGAGGCAGTTTGTAAGCACCTGTTGGATGCTAGTAAGCAGGGAACCTTGCCCGTTGAGCCCTCACTTCAAGCGCTTGCTAAAAAATATTCGTTTGAGCATTTGGGGGCAAGGATGGTTTCAACGTTGGACGCTATAGGGCACTAGATATGTCTTTTGAATGCGGATCGATGATGTTTAGGTGTCGCTTATTTAAGGTCTTCTGTTTATATGTGGCAGCCTGATACTATTACTTTGCTATTTGTTGGGGCATTGGCTCTGTCTGTATTCACTACCTGGGTGCTGCTGCATAAACAGGGCGGTGTTGGCATGGATCAACCTGACGGTTTTCGCAAACGACACGCTCAACCCGTTTCGCGTCTTGGGGGGGTGCCGTTAATAATCTGTTTGATTGCTGGTTATGTTACGCTGGCCTTACGACAACCAGAGTTCGCAGATAAATGGCTGCCAATTCTCGCAACTAATGTGTTGATATTTACGGTGGGATTTTTGGACGATCTGCGTCCACTGGGAGCCAAGGTTAAGCTTGCAGGTCAGATTGGAGTTGCCCTGGTGCTTTATGCGTTGGGAATATCTATTGATGTATTGAGCAGCCCATTGGGTACAGGAAGCATCACTTTAGGCTGGTGGAGTCTTCCATTGACACTGGCATGGCTGGTGGCAATTCCTAATATCATCAACCTCATTGATGGGATGGATGGACTTGCAACAGGGTTTGGCATGTTTTTGTGTATCACTCTAGCCTTTATTGGTCATTTTTCAGGGTTCACAGACATTGTTTTAATGTCTACTGTCATGGCGGGAGCACTTGCGGGCTTTTTAGTTTTTAATTTTCCACCGGCAAAGATTTTTTTGGGAGATGGAGGAGCTTATTTGATTGGGTTTTTTGTGGCATCTGTATCTTTGATGAGTTCCCAAAAGGGATCTATTATTGCGGGTTTATTGGTAATGCTAGTTGCATTAGGGGTTCCGATTTTGGATACTTTTTTTGCTATAGTAAGACGTGCTATCCGTGGGGTGCCTATTTTCCGGGCTGATGCGGAACATATCCATCATCGCCTTATGGTGCTTGGTTTCAGCAAAGCCAAAGCTTTAGTGGCGCTTTATTCTGTATGTCTGGTTTTAAGTTTGCTGGGCATTTCAGTTTTATGGAGCAAGGGCATATCACTTCCTGTTGTTGGCGCCATGGTTTTTTTATTGGGACTGGGGGCTGCACGTTATTTGGGATATGTAAAAAGCTGGAGATCTTTGAAAACACAATTTCAAAACGCAATGTTAAGGCGCCAGGAGATGCTTTACGCAGGTGCTTATACGAGAGTTCTTGAATGGGAGGTGGATCGTGGTCAAAGCATTGATGATTTCGAGAAAGTTTTGACTCTTGCACTTGAGCGAATCAATATTGCCACATGTTCGGTGTCAAATTTAGTTAAAGTTTCAGTTCAGGTATCTGAGAGTACGAAGGTTTATCTCTATCATCCAGATGAACAGGATGCGCAGCCGTTGTGGCAGGCTAAGATTGACCTGTTCTACGCCCCTTTAAGTTTAGCATATGAACGTTGGGGAAATGAATCCATTCGATTACTTGAGCATGATTAAGGACTATGCTTACGTTTGTTTTAATCCTGTACAATAATTACATCTGTTGAATTTGTTATCTAAAAACTCAAACGAAGTCGGGCAGCCTGATACCACGCAATTATTTGAGGGTTCCAGGGCTTTATGGAAGCTTGTTCTTGTTGCGCTGGTACCGATGGTCAGTATTTATTGTGCCGGGGCGAGGCCTGCGTGGTCCCTCTGTGTGATATGTTTCAGCATGTTAGCTTGTTTCATAGCAGTGCCGCCTCGTTCAAAAGTACCGGTACTAATTTGGGCGCCTCTTGTCGTTGCCTTATTGCTAGTTCTGGCTTTCGCCTGGCCTGTAACATCAGTGCCAGGATGGCGGCATGAATTGCTTCGAGACTTTAGTATCTCAACCGGAGGATTGAATTCTCCGCAACCGTGGCTGAGCTTTGAGAGATGGCTCATCATAGTTGTTGTCTGCATCTGGGTGCTATTCTGCATCGGCAGTAATTTTAGTGATTCTGAGCGGCGAACCATTGTTCAGACATCCGTGCTTGGTATGACGGCTATTGCTGCGATAGCAATTTATTCGCTAGTTCGTTGGGGCGAGATGCCTACACCCTGGATGCGCGATGACGGGTCGCGATATATGTTTGGTCCTTTTCCCAACAGGAATCATTTCTCAGGTATGTGCGCTATTACAGGGATGCTGGCATTTGTGGCCGCTTACGATGCTATAAAGCGTGACAGAAAGAGCTGGATTTTATTTTCCTGCTGCCTAGCGATTGCGTTTGCAGGTTTGATGCTGAATACATCACGTTTTGGTGTGGTCATGTTTTTTGTAGGTTGTGGGCTATGGATGTTTTCAGCTACATTCAGGAACAAATCCGCCAAAAAGATGGCCTTGTTTTCATCTTTGTTTCTTTTTGGAGCGACCTTTTTACTTATTTTTGGTCAAAAAATTCTTCAACGTTTCACCCACAGTGGCAGCCTGCTTGAATCCTTCACGCAGAGCAACCGATTGATTCTTTACAGAGACTCTTTGAGATTAATTCCAGATCATCCCTGGGTGGGATGGGGATTAGGAAATTTTGAGCCAATTTATGCTTTGTTAGGGAGATACGAAGACACATTTTATCGTGTATCTCATCCCGAGAATGATATTCTCTGGACTGCCCTAGAAATCGGGCTCCCGGCAACGGTGTTGCTTCTTTGTGCCTTAGTTGTGCTGTTTATCAACTCCGGCCCGTGGAGAATTGCCAATGAAAAATATGGTCGTCGTGATCGTAGAATCAGACAGGCTGCTGCCATTGCAGCTTTGATGTTCGTTGCCCAAAGTCTTGTTGATGTGCCTATTCATAGTTTAGGCATCGCAGTACTTGCCGGCACTTTGGCAGGACTTGGTTATGATGGACAAAAATTAGCGCCATTTGCCGCGAAAAAGCTGCCGATTTTCCACTACACAGGCATGATTTTTTTGCTTCTGGCAGCCTGTTTGTGGTCCAGCGTTGAGTACGGTAAACCTTTTTTCCCCACGGATACATTCGCCAGAAAGTTGCGGACGCAATCCAAGCAATACATAAAAGAGGGGCGTAATGTAGAAGCACTTGATCTGACGAATAAGATACTAAAAATTACCCCCCTTGATTGGAAACTTTATCACCAACGGGCACAACTCAGATTGAGCCTGGGTTATGCGCCGAGCATAGTGCTTGCAGATTTTTCCAGGGCTAGAAGGCTTGAGCCGTCAATATCGGTTGTCTCTGTGGGTGAAGCTGAAATTTGGGCGGCTTCTCCCTATCCGAAATTTGCACTTGCTGCCTATCGTGACGCCATAAATCGAGATCCTAACTCAGCTCAAAGCTACTATAATGCAGTGCTTGAGTTAGGAAGAAAGCACCCAGAGTTTCAAAGATCCGTTCGGGATATTGCCCTCTCCCATCCAAAATTGCACTTGCAGTACACACTCGCCTGCGAAGGTGAAGCCTTTGTTCGCGAACTTGACTCTCTTCTTAATCGCGAGCCAGAGTTGAGTGTTTTTAGGCCCGAAGAACAACTGCAACTTTTCTGGCATTGGTATTCTAAAGGTAATCGTGCCGATCTTTTCAAAAGACTCAATAATAAACCCCAGTGGCTTGACGTGGGGTGGATTGTTCTTGCCACCGATCAAGCTCAACAAGGCGACTTCAAAGAGGCATGTGCAATTGCTTTTGAGCATTTGCCCCCACCTTTCGGTACGCCATTATCGTCCAGCAAGGATTTGGACCAGCTAGGCAGATTGTACTTACTGAATCCAACTGATATCGCTCGTGGTTTGCAGTTATACGAAGCTCAGAAAGCTGCCGGAAAATTTTCTCAGGCGCTAAAGACTCTTGATGAGCTGGCAAGTGTCCCCTCTTCTCCGGTTAAAATTCACTACGAGCGTGCCTTGATGCTTCAAAAACTGGGAGAGTTTGCCAAGGCTTGGGAAACCCTTCAACAGTATCTGAAGGGCACAAAGGCATCCTAGCATCCAAGTTTGCAATCTGATGCAATTCTCAAATTCGAGAATCAGCGATTGACGTTCGCTGTTATTTCATTAACTTGATTTAAATTCCAATCATAAAACTAAACGATACCTATGGCCCAAGTGGTGATTATTGATGACGAAGCTTCCATTCTGGAGCTTATGAGTCAGCTCTGCAAAAGCCTTGGCCATCATGTTACGGGGCGACAGTCTGGTACAGAGGGAATGCTGCTGGTGGCCGAAAGCAAGCCTGACCTGTTAATTGTTGACCTTCATATTGGGGACACGAGTGGCCTTGAGGTTATTCAACATTGCAGAACATCGTCACCTGGTACGGCCATCATTATGGTGACGGGACACAGCAGCATTGAAACCGCTGTTGAGGCCATGCGATTAGGGGCTTATGATTATATTTCAAAGCCTTTTGAACTCACAGATCTCAAAAGCACTGTTGAACAGGCATTGAGCAATCGAAGCAAGCCATCATTCGATGCTGCTGCTGCGCCAGCAGTTTTAGAGACTGCGACAGATTCTACACAGTTACTGGGACAAAGCGCCGCCATTCAAAAGATTGTCAGCTTGATTCATCGAGTGGCAGACTCCTCCAGCCCGGTCTTATTGGAAGGTGAGTTTGGAGTCGGCAAGCAACTCATAGCCAAGGTGCTCCATAAGAACAGTAAGCGTCGTAATGCCGCATTCAGAGTCATTCAATGCAGTGCGCTTCCTGAAGACCTGCTAGAGCTTGAGCTTTTCGGCAAAGATGCTGATCACAGGAGCATTTTTCACCGTAGTTCAGGTGGAACCATTCACCTGGCTGAGATTCATCAAATGCCTATGCGTATTCAGGCGAAGCTGAATACATTTTTGGAGCAGGTTTCACTGATGGATAACGCTCCACGTCTCATTGTCTCCACCACCCAGCCTCTCGATGAAGCCATTCATTCCGGTAGATTCAGGGAGGATCTGTACTACAAAATTTCTGTTGTTCCTGTACAGGTGCCACCGTTGCGCAGTCGCCGTGAAGATATTGGCGTCATTGTTGAATCTGTACTTGCAGAGCAAGCGAAACGTACTGGAGGAGTTCCTAAGATGCTGGAGGCGTTTACGCTCGAATTCCTGGAGAAATATCTCTGGCCCGGGAATATTAGTGAGCTTCGCAATGCTGTTGAGCGCGCCTATGCTCTTTCTGATTCTACGGCTATTCAGCCAGAGGATTTGCCGGCAAAAATCACGAGAAAACCTGACACCCCGGTTTTGGGTAAGGATAGTGTGTCTGCATCCGCCGTTTTGCCCATAGGCAGCACTCTTGAAAGTTTCATCCGGGGCCAGGAGAAACATTTCATTAACGAAACGCTGAAATACAATAATGGTTCAAGAGAAAAAACTGCCAGCATGCTGGGTATCAGCATCGCTACTCTTTATCGAAAAATGGAACTGAATGCGGAGAGGCGAACTACGGCATAACCGAATCCCGACATAATGAAATTAAGAGGGCACCCTGAGCGGGGTGCCTTTTCACTTTCATGGGCAATCTTAATATTTTGGCATATCACCATCTATCTGCTCAGCCCATTCATCTATGCCGCCTGACAGATTATACACCTGCTGGTAGCCTTTTGATTCCAACCAGTCGGAGGCCCTTTGACTGCGCATGCCATGATGACAATAGATTACCATGGGTGTGGATTTGTCTAAAAGCTTCTGTGGAGCCAGGTCAGTGAATTGAGACAGTGGGATTAATTCTGAGCATTGGATTCTGCAAAGATCGTATTCATCCAGTTCCCTCACGTCAACCAACCGAAAAGGATGCTCGACTTTCTTTTCAATCCATTCAGCCAGTTTCTGAACGGTGATCTGTTTCTGTTCCATGCGGTAATGATGCCTCAACTTAGTTCTTCACGATCACCGGTGTTCCGATAGACACATTGCCAAAGAATGTTTCTGCCATGTGATCAGGCATCCTCACACAACCGTGGGAGGCGGGGTAGCCTGGAAGGTAGCCTGCATGCATGCCTACGCCACGGACAAAGCGCATAAAGTAGGGCATGGATGCGCCTCTATAACGTGTTCCCTTAGGCATGGGGTCGACACCTCTTTCGATATTTTCAATCACGACATTTCCCTGTGCATCCACATAATCTCCGTACTGACTTGAGCGGTGATTTATGTTTTTCTGTATTATAGAATACCTGCCAGTCGGTGTGGGGTAGTTTTGTTCACCTGATGAGATGCTAGATAGTCCCACAAGCATCTCCCCTTTATAAAAGTACGCCTTTTGTTCGCCCAATGAGATCACAACTTTGGGCGAGCCCGAAACTCCTGCGTCTTTCCACCAAGCTTCTATCTTTGCATTCGCCACGGGGTATTTGAGCGCCCCGCCAGACATGGCTTCGATGTATTGGGTTGATCCTGTGAGTTTTTTGAGCTTTTTTGGGCGTTTTGGTTTTGAACTGGAGCAACTGCTAAACGAAACAGCAACGATCAGTGCGGTGCAAACGCCAAGAAATAAACGGAAGTCAGGGTGTGCCATGATAATACCTAATCGTGGTTTAGGGAGGGTTTGACCTGCTCATTGACCCATTCAGGGACTTTTGCAAGAAAATCACTCAGTAAAATCATGTTGAGAATAAACAAAAATGAGCCAAATTCTGCGGTTGCGGTTTGTTCGCTTCTCCAGAGCTGAACGCTGAGGCACCTCACCGCCAGAAATTTTACAACTTATTCATAATCAGACACTATGCCAACATACGAATACGAGTGTACAACCTGTGGTCATGCATTTGAAGTTGTTCAGTCCATGAAGGATGCACGATTGACGGATTGCCCGCAGGCAGGCTGTATTGGTCCAGTGCAGCGCAAAATAGGTCGCGGGGCTGGTATCATTTTTAAGGGCAGCGGCTTTT